>MDTB01020182.1_pt1 | contig 10665 bp, 6 predicted proteins | sample 811161 | NCBI WGS metagenome assembly MDTB01 (sample SAMN05326650, study PRJNA326480) | marine metagenome | isolation source: seawater | place: Mediterranean Sea | collected 2009 | reverse complement strand
TGGCACCCAAGAAGCGGAGGATGTTACTGGTTCAATTGTAAAAGTTGGAGCGAAACAAATTCGACAAACTGCAGTAGCAGGAGCAGCAGATGCTTTACAAGGTCGTGCAGCAGGAGTTGAAGTAGTTACCTCCAACGGATCTCCTGGTTCTCAAACTGAGGTTAGGGTAAGAGGGCTTGGTTCAATCAATGGATCTCCCGTTCTTTATGTTGTTGATGGAATGCCTCTAGATGGATCAGCTGTTAATGCTATTTCTCCTCAAGATATTTCATCTATTGACATACTTAAAGATGCTTCAGCTGCATCAATTTATGGTGCAAGAGCAGCAGGTGGTGTAATTTTAATTACAACTAAAAGAGGACAAAAGGGTAAGCCCAAAGTCACTTTTGATACCTATTACGGTGTGCAATCTTTAATCAATAAGATGGACATGATGAATGCTCAGCAAAATGCAATAGCATTTAATTATGCCGATTACGTAAGAAATGAAGCTCCTGATGGAGATTTTGTAGACCCCAATAATGATAACTACTTCCCCAACTTAGGCGAAGGTACAGATTGGGAAAACTTATTATTTCCAGGAGGAGCGATGTATAATGCACATATAGCAGTTTCAGGTGGTTCTGAAAAGGCGAGTTATGCAGTTTCGCTAGATTATTTTGATGAGAAAGGGGTGGTTCCAAATACCTTTTACCAGAGGTTTTCCTTTAGAAATAACTTAGATTTTGAATTATCTAAACATGTTAAAGTAGGTTCAAGTATTGCTATAGTTCGTGATGGCTCTAAAGGAGCTTCTATGAATGGCGATCGACCAGAAAACAACTTAATGCTTGCCGCAATGTCTTTAGACCCAACCATTAATCCAACTCGTCCATTCTCAACCATTCCTGACACATTAAGTTTAGTGCCAGAAGATCATGAGTTTTACAGTGCCACTGATTCATTGGCTTGGATGAATACTCCAAGAGGAAATACTGGTAATCCTCTAGCTCAATTATATAGAAATAAAAAGAAATATGGTATGACTTGGTATGACAAAATTCTTTCCAATAACTATATTGAAATCAAACCTTTTGAATGGTTAACCTTAAAGAGTATAATTGGTTGCGACTACTCAGTTGCAAACGGGTGGTACTATAATCCCATTTATTTCATTGATGCAACTGATAAAAATGATATTGATCAAATTGGTTCAAACTACAACAAGTGGTTTTCATGGAACTGGGAAAATACCATTCAACTTGAAAAAACATTTTTTAAAAAACATAATATTTCAGTAATTGGCGGTACTTCTGCCTATGATTGGGACAATCGTTCATTTAGTTTTTATAAAAGATATTTAGGTGGAACCGTGAACAATGAAGTACCTAGTAATATGTTGTTAAGTAACACCGGCCAAATAAGTACTGATTTCAATGAAGGTGGAAATGGATTCATGTATAGAAGATACGCTTCCGTTTTTGGGAGGTTAAATTATGAATATGATGATAAATATTTTTTAACTGCAAATGTTAGAAGAGATGGTTCTTCCAGATTTGGTTCAGCTTATAAATTTGGATTATTCCCAGGCTTCTCTGTAGGGTGGAAAATACACAACGAAAATTTCTTTAAAAGCTTACAAGAAAATAATGGTTTAGGATTTATCAGTTTCTTAAAACTTAGAGGTGGGTATGGCCAGTTGGGTAACAGCGATCCTGCTGGAGATTTTGCATACAATGGTACCACTTCAATAAACAATAGTGCAGTAATTTTTGGTCCAGACGGAACCACTACTCAAATTTCTGGATCTACTGTAGATTTTGTACCTAATCCAAATTTGAGATGGGAAACTATAGGTATGACCAATTTTGCTATTGATGCTGGTTTTTTAAAAAATAAACTTTGGTTAACTGCTGAATACTACATAAAAACTACCTCTGACATGATCATGTCAAATAATGCTATTCTTACCGCATGGGGAGTTGGTGGAGCTGCAAATACTAACTTGGCTTCAATGGAAAACAGAGGAATTGATTTAAGTCTTAGTTATCAAAAAATGGAAGGTGAATTCAATTATTCTTTAAGCACAAATGTGACAAGAGTGACTAATAAAATCATAAAACTCTCAGAAGATGCAGACCAAACCATTGAAGGTGGAGGATTTCATGCTATTGAAAACTATACTTTAACTGAAATTGGAACTCAAGTTGGTGACTTTTGGGGGTATCAAGTGCAAGGAATATTCCAGTCAGAAGCAGAAGTTAATGCTTTAGTTTACGAAGATGATGACGGGATCACTCAACAAACTTATGGGCCAACAGTAGGCCCTGGTGACTACAGGTATATCGACCAAAATGGAGATGGCCAAATTAATGAAGATGATAAAGTCAAGATAGGCTCTCCTTATCCGGACTTTACTATGGGTTTTACTGGTGATTTTTCTTATAAAGGTTTTGATTTAAATTTATTTTTATACTGGAACTATGGAAACGAAATTTTTAATACAGTAAAAGTCTTTACTGAAACTCCTTATGAACAAACTAACATGAATAGTTATATGTTAACTGATGCTTGGAGACCTGATAATATTGATGCCCAAATTGCTCAATTGGGGGGAGATAGACAAAATAATTATGCTAGAGCACATGACCGGTTTATTGAAAGTGGTTCTTTTCTGAGGTTTAAAAACATCTCTCTTGGATATACCATACCACAAAAATTATCCCGAATAGCTAATATTGAAAAATTGAGGTTTTATGTTGCTCTTCAAAATTACTTTACCATAACCAAGTACAGCGGAAGAGACCCTGAGTTAGGAAGTACGTGGGGTGTCTTTGTTCAAAAAGCAGATATGGGTAATTATACCATTCCTAAAACATTAAATTTTGGTATTAATGCAACATTTTAAATTATAATATTATGAATTTTAAAAAATATTTATGTGTCTTATTAATTTTTGCTAGTGGCTCTTGTAGCAAAGAATGGTTAGAATTAGATCAACCTGGGAATGTAGATAAGCCTTATTTTGTTGATGGATCAAAAGCTTATGAAGCTGTAATTGCAGCTTATGATGTACAAGCATGGAGAAATAATATAGTTTCTATGTGGGCGGTTGGTACAATAATGTCTGATGACGCTGTTAAAGGTGGAGAAAGTCCTGGTGACCAACAAGGGATGTACGATTGTATGAATTTTAATCCTACACCAAGTACCGATATTCCCTATAATATTTGGGCTGACATGTACAGGATGATTGCAAGATCAAGTTTTGCCATTGACTTAATGGTAGAAAAAGATGCCAGTGATGAGTACAAATTACAAATGGATGAATCCAATAGAACTAGATATATTGCTGAATGTAGATTCCTTAGAGGATATTGCTATTTTAGATTGGTTAGAAACTTTGGCGGAGTAATGATTTATACCTCATCTGAAGATGATGGCACAACGCATGGTGAAGACATTTCTGCAAATAAACCCAGAGCTAGTGTCAGTGAAGTTTATGCTCAAATTGAAGCTGATTTAATTTATGCTGGAGCTAATCTTCCCGCTACTTTACCTTTAGCTGAACAAGGAAGAGCTACTAAAGGTGCTGCTGATGGAATTCTTGCAAAAGCTTATTTATATCAAGGTAAATGGACTGAAGCAAAAGCGCAGTGTGAATTAGTTATGAACTCTGGACATTACAACTTAGTAGCTAATTATGCTGATATATTCACTTCTTCTCAGCAATGGGGAGATGAAGTAGTTTATTCACTACACATGATTGAGGATTTAGATGGAAATTGGGGAGAACATGAAGGTTCTTGGTTAAGTATTTGGTTTGGAGATAGAGATATGGGTTGGGGATATGGATTCAAATGCCCAACTGAAGATTTTGTAAGTGCCTTCGAACCCAACGATACTAGAAGAGAAGCTTCAATTGTATTTGATGGAGAATCCATTCCAGGAACTTTTGGAGGAGCTCCTCACGACTTTATTGGTGGAAGCTGGAATCCTCCAACGGGGTACATGTCACAAAAATATTTAATCCCAGATAGCGAAAGGCCTGTAACTGCAGATTGTAATGGAAATTTAGATTATATATTTTTAAGATATGCTGACATACTGCTAATGCATGCAGAAGCCTCAATGGAATTAAATTTAAATGCAGAAGCGGAATCATCACTGGCTTTAGTTAGGCAAAGAGCAGGTTTATCTGCTTATCCTGATGCTTCAACTATTGAGCTTTTCAAAGAAAAAAGCCTACTTCAGCATGATGAATTAAGGGCGGTTATTTACCATGAAAGAAGAGTAGAACTAGGTTTAGAGCATGATCGTTTTTATGATTTGGTAAGGTGGGGTGATGCAACAGCTGTTTTCTCTAATTTTATTGACGACGGACTTACTTATGGTAAAACAAATTTTGTTGAAGGATGCAGTGAACTGTTACCAATTCCTATGGGAGATATCAATGCCTCGAACGGACTAATTCAACAAAACCCATGTTATTAATCTAGTTTTGTAAATTGCACTTATGAAGATTTTAATAAAGTGCCTCTTAATATTTATTTCCATAAATGTTAGTAGCCAAACTTTTTTAAGCACCAATGGAAAAGCAATTGTAAATACCGCTGGCGATACAGTTATATTAAAAGCAATGAATCTTGGAGGTTGGATGCTGATAGAACCTTATCAAATCCAAGCTGCTGGATTTGCTTCTGCCCAATGGGAATTTGAAGAGAAAGTTGAACAACTTATTGGCACAGCTGAAAAGAACAACTTTTTAAACAATTGGTATTCAAATCATTGTAGAAAGATTGACATTGATTCGCTTGCTTCTTGGGGTTTTAATACGATTAGACTTCCCATGCACTATAATTTATTTACTCTTCCAATTCAAGATGAGCCGGTGCCTGGGCAAAACACATGGCTAAACAAAGGTTTTGAAATGACAGATAGTCTTGTTTCTTGGTGTAAACAAAATAACATGTATGTTATTTTAGACTTACACGCTGCACCTGGAGGACAAGGCGGCAATACGGGAATCAGCGATTATAACCCTGCTTATCCTTCCTTGTGGGAAAGTATTGAAAATAAAAACAAAACCTTCTCTCTTTGGCGTAAAATAGCTGAACATTATGTAAATGAACCCGCTATTGCAGGATATGATTTTTTAAATGAAGTCAATTGGAATTTAGGGACCAATGAGTTAAGAAATTTTTATACTCAATTGACTGACAGCGTAAGATCTGTTGATCAAAACCATATCCTTTTTATTGAAGGCAATTGGTATGCCAATGACTTTAGTGGTCTTACCCCTCCATGGGACACTAATATGGTTTACAGCCCGCATAAGTATTGGTCTAAAAATTTTCAAGCTGACATTCAGTGGGTGCTAGATATCAGAAATACTTGGAATGTGCCATTGTGGTTTGGGGAATCTGGTGAAAACTCCAACACCTGGTACAGAAATGCAATTAGATTAATTGAAGATTTCGATATTGGTTGGGCTTGGTGGCCTATGAAAAAACTTGAGTCTATCAATTGTCCAATGTCAATTACCAAAACTACTGATTTCCAAAATTTGCTTAATTACTGGGAAAACGGAACCAATGCACCAACAACTGCAAGTGCAATAAACACATTATCGCAGCTCACTGAAGATCTTAAATTAGAGAACTGTACTTATCAAAAAGGGGTAACTGACGCCATGTTTAGACAGATATATTCAGACGAAACCGTTCCATATGATAGTATTCATTCTATTCCTGGTAGAGTTTACGCAACAGATTATGACATGGGAGTTGTTGGCGAAGCTTACTATGATAATGTTGTTTCCGACTTTCATGTTACTACAGGAACATACACTGCATGGAATAGTGGTTGGATGTATAGAAATGACGGGGTTGATATTAGCGAGTGTAACGATGTTTATTTATTTCACAATGGCTATCAAGTTGGTTGGTTTGAAGAGGACGAATGGCTCCAATACGAAGTTTATGTTGATAGTGCTGGAGTATATGATATTGACGTAAGGTACTCGGCTAACAATACCAATTCTTCCATCTATTTTTCTTTAAATGACACTGCATTAACCCCATTAGCATCACTTCCAAACACTAACAACTGGAGCTTTTGGAATACTCACACTATATCAGATGTAATATTAGATAGTGGCTTACAGAAAATCAAATTACATTGTAATAGCGGAGAAATAAATGTTAATTCTTTTGTGTTTGAAAAAACAGGTGAAATAAGTGACCTTGACGCCCAATTCATTGCTGCTAAGACACTTAACCAATATACTGTAGAAGTGCTCTTTAACAAACCTATTGATTTTAATACTGTTCCGGTGAGTCTTATCATAAACCCCAGTACAGATTTTACTCTTCATATTGACTCAACAAGTACAATAACGGTGAATAGCATTCAATTCGATGCAAACCACCCAAGAATAATTAATGTTGGTCTGAGCTGGGGAATAGATGGTTGGTCTGGTCAAACAGGTTCTGATACCAGGGTAGATATTTCCTACAGTGGAAACCAAATATATGCCCAAGACGGATCCTTACTTTCCACATTCTCTTACGAACCAGTTCAAAATGGTATCTCCTGTACAAGTAACTGTATTCCTGGAATTGTTCAAGCCGAAGATTACTTTTATGCTGATGGAATTGGTATTGAGGGGTGTTCTGATATTGGTGGGGGAGAAAACATCGGCTATTTACATGTGGGAGATTACATAGATTACAATATAGAAGCAAAATTTTCAGGAAGCTTTCAAGTGAGTTATAGGAACGCTTCTAACGGATTTAATGGGGGAGTAGAAATGCAATTAATTGATAGTTTGGGTAATGCAACTGTGCTCAATCAAGCTAACTTTACCTCAACTGGCGACTGGCAAGGATGGCAAACTACCAATACTTCTGAAGTTTTTTGGTTAAATAGAGGTATTTATCACATCAGACTTTCAATTACCGCTGAAGAGTTTAATCTAAACTGGTTTCAATTCGATATTGTTGCAAGTGATGGTAAAGCTCAATTTAAGAAACTAATAAAAGCATACCCTAACCCGACAACTGGAATTGTTACTTTAAATTCAAATAATAATGAAAAAATCAAAAGTATTAAACTTTATGATTTATATGGTAAATTGGTTTTAGAAACTACTCAAACTACTTTAGATGTAAGCAAATTGACAAAAGGTGTTTATATCATGAAAGTATTTGGAGATTCTTTTATTACTAGTTTGAAAATTTCAAAAAATTAATCTCCTTTAAACTAAAGATCGGAATTATTTTATTGAATAGTTTAATTCACATGTAACTTCAAAATTCCGAAAACTCAAAAGAAAGTTCTAATAAACTTATGCCAGTATAAATAAAAATTATTACAATAATTATAACCCTGGGAATTATAGACATTCATAAAAAACTCTATAATCATTAACCCCATCAGCATCTAGATCAGTTTCAACATCTATTGCTTCTGCTTCATCTAAATCATCACCGCAAAACTCCTGAGCAGGGTACAATGAAACCATATAAGAATTCCAGTCTGCATAGCCTAGGGCAGTAGCATAATCATTTAAGGTGCTAAAATCATAACCATTGATTGGCGCTGTTGAAACTTGACACGTTTTACACTTTTGACATGAGCTAAATGTAATCATAACTAAAAGCAAAACTGGTGAAATTATTTTATAAATATTATTCATTTTTTTACATTTTTAATTCATATAAATCTATAAAAATGAGTTAATTAGAAAAAGATTTTAAAAAATAATTTATTAAGACTTGAATAATGTCTTGTTTTTGCAGTTTTAACTAATTGATGTTAAAAACACAATTTTTAATATTAAATATGTAAAAAAATAAATCCTACTATTGATTAAGTCAAATTCAAATAGGATGAATATCGTAATATTATTTTGGTTTTTAACGCTATTAAGTATAGGCTCTTTTTTTTATGCAAAAAGAAAAGCAACTACTAAAAAAGCCGGTTATTCAAAAATAAATAACTAGTTAGTGTTGTTCTTTAACTTTTAAACTGCCTATCTTATTTAGATTTTCCATTAATGAATTATTGGAACAAGGAACACTTAAAGATATAGTAGGAGCTTCGTCAAAAGCTTTGCTAATGATCAAGCAATTGGATGCTTTAATTTCATTCATTACAAATGGTAAGTCGTGATACGAAAATGCTATATTAAAAATTTTTCTATCCTCATCTTGAAATATAACCGCATTTTCTATAGCCAATTTACTAGCTGTTTTATAAGCTTGAATAAGCCCTCCAACTCCAAGATTAGTTCCTCCATAGTAACGAACAACTGTTAAAAGTATATTGGTAAGATTCGCCGACTTTATTTGTCCAAAAATTGGGGCCCCAGCAGTGTTGGATGGCTCTCCATCATCACTGTATCTAAATTCTTTTTTATCCGAGCCAAAACGATAAGCATAACAAACATGTACACAGCCAGGGTGTTGTTTTCTTAAAATAAGAATCATAGATTTAGCCTCTTTCTCAGATGAGCATAACTGGGCTTCACCAATAAACTTAGAACCTTTTTCTTTGTAGAGGCCTATTCCCTTTTGTTTTATTGTCAAAAACATTATTCAAATTTAAGATAGCTTTTCAGATGAATTCTTGTTTTTAGCACATCATATCTGCAGCAGAAATAGCGGGTAAAATCTCAGGCTTTACATTGGCTTTAAACCCCATAGACTCAACAAAACCAACTGAAGCAGAAACCAATTTATTTGACTTGTGACTCTCATTGCTATTGAAATCTAAATCGATAGAGTCTATCGCTATTCCCTTTTCTTTTAAGTAGGTGGCCACTTCAACAGACCTGGTGGTTTCTCCCCATAGTTTAGTCCACATGTCTTCAATTTTAGGAAGTTTTTCTTTTTTGTAAATAAAATGACAGCCGCTATTACCAATATGAAAAACTACTGTTGTAGCATAATGAGTTTTGGAAGCTACATTTTGACTATCGCATCCTACATGAATTTTTATTGCTTTGTTATTTGTATTTGACAAGTAGCTCTTAACATAGCTGTAAAGTTCAAACTCTTTTTGGTCAATAATTTTTCTAAATAACATTTCTTAAATCTAAATTTAATTGTTGAATAATGGTCAATTTGTTTATTAACAAAAGCTTAATTTTATTTATACTTATAGTGTAACAAACCAGCGAAATTTGTAAAATCTAACTAATTTTAGATAATGGCAGAACAAATGAAAGATCCTGGTATTGGAACAAAATTCGACGAAAAGGTTCGTCGAATGATCAATGCAGATGGGTCATATAATGTTGTAAGAAAAGGTTCAAGCGAAGGCATAAGAGATATCTTTAAATATCTTGTAGAAATATCTTGGTTCAAGTTTTTTACCATTTTATTTAGTGGATACGTTCTTTTCAACCTTTTTTTTACTGCTGTTTATCTTTTCTTCGGTTTTGAAAATATAAGCGGAATAGATCCTAATAATGATTCTGTATTTTTTCAAGTTTTTTTCTTTTCCATCCAAACATTTACTACTGTTGGTTATGGAACATTGGCTCCTTTAGGATTTTCAACACAAGCTGTAGCTGCTATTGAAGCTTTTGTTGGATTTCTTTCATTTTCTTTAGCCACAGGTCTTCTTTATGGTAGGTTTTCAAGGCCTCAATCAAAATTAAAATTTGCCGACCCTTTTGTCTTCTCAAAATATGAAGATGGTTATAGTTTTAAGTTTAAACTAACTAACCTAAGAGATGTGGTTTTACAGGACGTTGAAGCTAAAATTATTGCAATGTTTAATAAAAAAAACAACAAGGGTGAAATCATAAGGTCCTTTTATATGCTACCGCTAACTCTTCCAAAGATTGAAATTATGGCCCTAACTTGGACTTTGGTTCATAAAATTGATAAAGAAAGTCCGTTTTGGAATAAAACTAAAGAAGAGATTATAGCGCAACAACCTGAGTTTCTTATTTTTGTTAATGGCTTTGATGAGGTTTATGCTGAAAGAACCAGAGCTCATAAATCGTATGTAATTGAAGACGTAATATGGAACAAAAACTTCGCAACCATTTTTAATTCTTTGGATAACGGCAAATTAGAAATGGACGTTCGAGATCTTAGTAAGGTAATTGATGAGTAATGATTGATTACTCTTTAAGCACTTTGATCACATCTGTTTTACTGCCATAAGAAACTTTGAACAAGTATATCCCTTTAGCAAAATTTCCCACCTCTACTTTAGTCTTATTGGTTGTAAAAATTTGGTTACCCATTAAATCAAAAACACTTATAGTTTTTTCACCACTATAGTTTTTAATATCTATTGTAACTTGACTATTTGAAGGATTAGGATAAACCTCAACTTGGCTTTCAGACAAATCTCTAATTCCCGTATTTGAAGAAGCGCCCCATATGTTGTCAAAATAAATGATATTATCTTTTGTTCTTCCGTTCAAATCAAAATCTGGGAAAATCACTATCTGATCTTTTACAATTGGATAAACCCCTATTCTTGATGAAAAATCAAAAGTGAGCTCCTCCCACTGGTAAGTAAGTGTGTTTGGAACCTTGATTTCAATTTGAGCTGCATTAGTGGCATCTACAAACTTGATTCCAACATCGCTAATCACTGGTTTCCATACCATAATGGTAACAGTGCAGTTGTTGTTATTCAAAGAAAATGAACCAATATCAG
>MDTB01127958.1_pt1 | contig 10666 bp, 12 predicted proteins | sample 811161 | NCBI WGS metagenome assembly MDTB01 (sample SAMN05326650, study PRJNA326480) | marine metagenome | isolation source: seawater | place: Mediterranean Sea | collected 2009 | reverse complement strand
TAAGTATTTCTTTTCTGCACTTGAAATAAAATCATTCCTATAATATTTTTTAAATTCTTTTATTTTCATTTTTTTGTTTTTTTTTATTAAATAAAGTATTTTATTGAGATCTTTAGGCTCTGCTGCTGAAACATAATCATATTTTGAAGTTTTTCTATTTAGACATATATGTTTTTCAACATATTTATAATTTAATTGATAGGCCAATAATGGTAAATTTAAAAAGTTTTTATCTTTATAACCTACATGATCTGCGAAGCTTATTTCGTAATCATTTTTCAATTTCTTAAGAAAACTAATTTTGTTAATATGTATATATTTGTCTTGTGTGGGAAAATTTTGAAAACCTAACTGTAAAATAGGTTTAGATTTAAATATACTTGTAAATTTTTTTGATAAATCAAAAATTTCCTTGTAATCGTAGCCTGCTACATTGATTATGATTTTTTTTCTTTTTAAATTTAATTGATTAATAGCAGATAATAATTCATTGTTATAAAGGACCGATGATTGTAACTTAATACCGTATATTTTTTTAAAATTATCTTTAAGAATTTGTACTCCATAGACATCAAAAATATCTATCCAAATGTTAGCTTCTTTAGTTAATGCTTTATTTATAATTTTTTTCCATATAGGCCTACTGAAATAAAGTTTTTGGTAAACAGGGTACCATTTAAAATTTTTTAATGATAAAAAATCTTTGGATATAATCTGAAACTTAAGCCCTATATTTTGATTTTTAAAATTATCTAGCTTATTTAAAAGTGAAAAGATTTGATTAACTGATCCATTGTGTGAGTTAGCTAACTCTAAAATTAAATACCTATCTTTTTTCATTTAATTAAAATGAATGATCGCCGCAGATGGATCCGTCTTTTTTATTGAGTGAAAGCCAAACAACTTCAAGATTTCCGTCTTTAGCAAATAATTTCCATGATAGAAAATCTGATCTAATTTTATGCGTAAAATTTTTAAGATTTATAATTTTAAAAGAATTAACATTAATTTTAAATTTTTTTCTTTTTAGGTATTCATTATTGAAAAACTCTAAAGAACACTCTGTATATTTATTATTTGTAATTCTTTCATGAGAAATATTTCTAATAAGGATAACTGATTCACTTCCCTTTTTTACAAATAATTGACCCCAGTGAACCCTTTTTTGTGGTATATTTATGTTGGTAAAAGACAAACCCATATCTGTTGGGTGTCGACAACCATCGAAGGAATAATTATGAGAAACATAAATTCTTCCGGGAATTTTCTTATTAGCATATAATAGTGTTAGATTTTTGTTTGAAATTTTTTTAGTAAATATTTTACCGTTTTTTCCACTTGAAATTTTTTCTATTCGATTGCTTTTTTTAACTTGATTATTTTCTTTTCTAGAACTTTTGACTTGAAAATTTAATTTAAATTTTTGGCCGGTTGGATAAACTCTAGTTTCTAAATTGAGCTTTTTGTCAGACATTAAAGATAAAAAAATATTTGAATTATAATTTTTTACAGGCTTAATTATATCTTTGGAATTTGATTTTTCATAAGCATTTAAAGTATGCGTAGTAAATAATGCATCATTTTTTTTATCATAATTACCAGCAACAATTCTTCCAAATATCCGTTTTTCAGAATATTTAATTACTAAAAAAAATTCTTTTCCTTTAATCATTTTTAAATGATTTGCATTTAAAAATTTGCTTAAAAAGAAAATTTCAGATGAATATGGTTTTTTCAGTTCAACAAATTTTTTTAAGTTAAAAATTTTTTTGTTATTTTTGTTGAAAACTTCTATCTCTATTAATTTCTTATTTTTTTGAGCTTTGGGACCTTTAAAAATATGAAAGAATGGTTCAAAATCATTATTTAATTTGCAAAGAAAGTTGGTCTCATTAAACTTATCAGTTATTGTAAGTTCATTCTTATTTAAAACTCTTCCACCGGAGTGGACGCAACTAATCAAACCGGATGTATTCAAGAAAAAACAATAAATTGCAGGAAAGGGGAATCTTAAATTTTTTTCTGAAAAAATTTCGAAATGTATCATGCCTGAAAATTTAGTAATTCCAAATATCTTTTTAATAGAAATTTCGTTATGAGAGGATAATTTTATTTTTTTCCTAATTTTTTTTGTGGATTGACTATTAATTAAAGTAACATAAATATCTAAGTCTTTAATTTTTCCTTTCCATTTCCAGTAATTTTGAAAAGTTAATACCTGATCGTTATTTTCATTGATATAACAAGGAAATATTGCGCTCGCTCTTTTGTTAACCCATTGAGATCTTGATGCAAATGTTGACTGGATTGATTTCATGCCTAAAAATTATTAATTTCTTTCAAACTCATAAATTGTTTATTTGTTCCTGAATTGTATTCAAAACCTTTTTTTACAAACTTACCTTTTTCACCTATTCTATTTTTTATATAATATTTCTTATCGATATTTGCAGATGTAGAAGGCATTACTACAAAATGTTTCTTAAACTCTAAAGTAAGATAATCATTTGAGAGTGTAGTCAACGACTCGTGTATTTTTTCTCCAGGTCTTATTCCTATTATTTCAATCTTTTTATTTGGATCCATAGCTTTAGCTAAGTCTAAAATTCTAACAGATTTTAGTTTTGGAATAAATATTTCCCCTCCTCGCATTAAATTCGAACACTTTAAAACGAATTCAACACTTTGTTGTAATGTCATCCAAAATCTTGTCATTCTTTTGTCTGTTATGGGTAAATAAGTATTTTTATTTTCTTTGATTATTTTATTAAAAACATCAACTACAGAACCCCTTGAGCCAACAACATTTCCATATCTTATAACTGAAAATCTTGTACGCTTATCTCCATAAATGTTATTCGATGAAATAAATAATTTTTCTGCTACTAGTTTCGTTGCTCCATAAAGATTTAAGGGATCAACAGCTTTGTCAGTCGATAAAGCAATCACTTTCTCAACGTTTGCATTTAATGCCGCTTTGATTACATTCTCGGAACCATTAATATTTGTTTTAACACATTCTATGGGGTTAAATTCTGCTGTGGTTACCTGCTTTAGAGCTGCTGCATGAATAACAATATCTATCCCATTAAATGCTGATATTAATCTATCTAAGTCTCTGACATCTCCAATAAAATATCTTAGATGATTATATTTTTCTTTTGGATATTTCTCTTGTATTTGAGATTGCTTGAGTTCATCTCTCGAAAAAATTACAATTTTTTTTGGACTTGAATATTTGATTAATGTTTCTAACATTTTAAAACCAAATGAGCCTGTTCCACCAGTAATTAAAATTGATTTATTTTTAATTTTACTAAACATAATCTAAATTAACCAATGCTCCGCACTTTGTAAAATAGAATTTTTACTTACACATTTCATTTTATTTAATCTAAATAGAAGTAATAAAATATTTATCTCTATTTACTGTTATTTTTAGATTTCCCAAAAAAATATCAATTTTTTTTCTTTGAAGATTAATCACATCAAAAATTATTTGTGAAAAAGGGCCTGATGAGAATTTATACTTCTTATCTTTAAATATTTCTAAAAAATTATGAGCTAAATAGCCTTCCTCATTTTCATTTTCTTTACATTTTTCAATAAAATTTTGAATTTCATTTTGAGATTTTTTAAAGCCCTCTAAAATATATTTTAAACCTTTTGTAAATTTCAAATTTTTGATAACTTTCGGGTCAGTAAAACTATTATTATAGCAAAATATATAGTCCCCTAGTAAATTTAACTCTCTTTTTACTAACTTGTTCTTATAATATTTTTGGATATAATATTTTGGTATGTAGAAATTAGATTTATTTATTAATTTTTTGTTAATTTCCGTCTTAAAAAATTCTGTTTTACCTTTATCAATTTTTAATACTGTCCACATTATTATTTTTTTTCCAATTCTTTTTTTAGTTCGTCATATTCTTGCATTTTTCTTTTCATAAAATTAATTGTGAGCTTTGATCTTTCAGCTATGCCCTTTGGAGTGATAACATAATGTAAATATCTTAATTTGTTAGACTGCTTGCTAAAATTCTTTAGTTTAACAAGCCCTTTTTTTTGAAGCGCTTTCAGACAATAATTTAATTTTCCTAAACTGAAACCTAGTTCTTGAGCGAGTTCTCTTTGTGACGCATCCGGTTTCTTGTTTATTTTTCTTAAAACTTTAAAATGGTCTTCTGTATTCATAGTGTTCAAATATTGAACACAATATTGTTCATAATTTGAACAGTCAAGTTTTATTTTTGTATTTTTTTATGATCTCGTTAAGCGTTTTTGCAACATAATTGATATTTTTAACACTTAAATTATAAAAAATCGGCAAACTTAAAGATGTTTCAAAATATTTTTTTGAACCTTTTAAATGTCTATATTTCAAATGCTGAAAAACTGGTTGAAGGTATGTTGGAATATAGTGAACCTGAGTAATAATCTTTTTTTTAAAAAGAAGTTTTATTAGCTTTTCTTTTCTTATCTTTAACTTTTTAAAATTAATATTAATTATATACAAATGCCATGCAGAGTGGGTATCTACAAATTTTTTTGGAGTAAAAATAACATCCGCATTCTTTTTTAAAAGTTTATTATATAAAATTGCTATTTTATTTCTTTTATTTATAAACCGATTTAATCTTTTAATTTGCGAAAAACCTAACGCACAATTAATGTCACTAAGACGATAGTTGTAACCATGTGTTGTTACCTTATATGACCAATAATATTTTTTTTTGTTTGAGCTTTTTCTTTCAATTCCATGATTTCTAATACTAAGCATCCTTTGATGGAAAAGTTTATTTGCTGTAGTAATCATGCCTCCCTCACCGGTTGTTATTGATTTTACCGGATGAAAAGAAAATACACTAAAATCTGAATATTTATTATCTCCTACTTTAAATTTATTTTTTATAGAATAATAACCGCCAAGAGCATGACAAGCATCCTCTATAAATATACATTTATATTTTTGTTTAATCTTAAAGAATTCTTTTACGAATAATGGATTTCCTCCGTTATACATTGAAAAAAAAGCTTTTATTTTTTTTAATCTATTTATTTTAATACATTTTAGCAAAGTTTCAGGAGTCATTTGTCCGGTAAAAGGATCGACATCTGCTAAAATAACTTTGGCGCCCATTTTTTTTGACATGTTTGCTGCAGCAATAAAGTTAATCGCAGGGATTATTATGATATCATTTTTCTTCAAATTAATGCTTTCTAGAACAATATGTATTCCTGCTGTGCCACTGCTACAAGTTACTGCATAATTCGAGTTAGTATAATTTTTAAAAGCCTTTTCAAATTTTTTTACATATTCTCCGCCAGTGATGAAATTAGAATTTAAAGATTTTTTTACTTCAGCAAAATCTTTATGATTTATCTCTTGCTTGCCATATGGGATAATATTTTTCATTAATTTTTTATTTTATATAACTAATTTTCATAGGTGTGCCAGCAACAATATTCTTTTTTGCTTTTTTACCTAAAATTTTAAAGTAATATTTTGGATGAATTCCTTTTCCTGGTCTAATTTTTTTAATTTTTGATTTTTCAAATATCTCGTTTTTTTTAATATCTTTGACAACATAAATTGACCTTCTGAATTGTTTTGAGCCTTTATCTTTTCTTAAATTAAAGTTATGAGTGCCTAAAGTTTCCCATATTGTGTTGATTTTTTTACAAAAATTTTTAAAATTTTCTGTATCCATTGAAAACTTAGAGTCATGACTTTTATTATCTCCTGCTAATTTTACATGTTTTTCAATTACTTTTGCTCCTAAAGCGGTTGCGGCTAGAGCAACCTCTTCACCCTCAGAATGATCTGATAGTCCGACGTGTAAATTGAATTTTTTTTCTAATTCTGTCATCATTCGCAAGTTGTAGTCATAATGATTTGATGGATAGTTACTCATACAATGTAATAAAACAATTTTGTTATTTTTTGCTTTTTTAATCACCTTTATTGCCTGACTAATTTCTTGGATAGAAGACATCCCCGTAGACAGAATTATTGGTTTTTTTTTCTTAGCAATATGTTCGATCAATGGATGGTCTACTATTTCAAAAGAAGCAATTTTAAATGCAGGCACATTTAATTTTGTCAAAAAATCAGCGCTAGACTCATCAAATGGTGTGCTAAAGGCTACTAGTCCTAAACTTTTAGCATGCTGAAAAATCTTTTTATGCCACTCGATTGGTGTTTTTGCTTCCTTATATAAATTAAATAAACTATATTTTTTCCACAAACCTTTTTTAACTAAAAACTCAGATTTTTTTGACTCATACGTCATACTATTTTCATCATAAGTTTGAATTTTAACAGCATCTGCTCCAGCATCTTTAATTTTTTTTATCAATTTTAATGTATGTCTCAAAGACCATTTATGGTTTGATGAAATTTCAGCTATGATAAAAGGTTTTCTGTTTTTGTTTATTTTGTAGTTTGAAATTGATAGATTTTTCATACTTATCTGTTATATTCGTTTTAAATATCTTTTAAAGTAACTTATTAATAATATCATGACATTAAAATATCAGAAAATAATTAATCAAATTGAAAAGATTAGAGGTAAAAACAATACTAACTGGATGAATATACTTAGACTAGCTTTCAAATATGATCCAAAAAATGCAGCTAAAATAATGTCCAAAATATACAGTGATGACATGAAGATAGGTAAATTAGCAAAAAAGTTAACAAAATAATTTTTTAATGAACATTCTAATAACTGGATCTTCTGGGTTCTTAGGAAAGGAGGTTGTTGCTATTCTTAATGAAAATAAATTTAATTTAACCTTTCTAGGAAGAAGGAAAACTAAAAAAAAAAATTATGTTTTTTGCAACCTTAATAATTTAAAAAAGTTAAATTTTATTTTAAATAAATTAAACCCCTACGCTGTTATTAACTTAGCAGCTGAAGTTAACTTTACTAAAAATACTAAAAATATGTATAAAGTTAATACAAATTGTCCATACATAATTGCAAAATTTTGTAAAAAAAATAAATCTCACTTAATTCATATCTCCGGCACGATAGTAAATGGTGTTAAAAAATTTTATAGCAAAAGAACATCTTTTAACCCGATAAACCATTATGGAAAAAGTAAACTTCAGGGTGACATTTTAATAAAAAAAACTAATTGCAAATTTACAATACTTAGATTTGGTGGGATATATGGGAAAAATGGTCCAATTCATCTGGGAATAAATAAGTTTATAGATTTAGCCCTAAAGGGGAAAAAAATTATTTTCGATGGAAACAAAAAAAGTTTAAGGAATTATATATTTGTAAAAGATGCTGCAAAAATTATTCTTTACTGCCTTCAACATAAAAAATACGGCATTTTCTATATAGGTGGTGAAACTTTATCATTTGAGTCAATGTTAAAAAAAATCAGTAAAATTTTGTCTAAAAAAGACAACATTTTATTCCTAAATAATAAAAAGAAATTAGATAACCAAATTGTAAAAGTTGATAAAATTTTTAGGTATACTTCATTTGCAAAATCTTTAAAAATTATTAAATGAAAGTAGCTTTTATTTCAGATATTCATGGAAACTGTTCAGCGCTTCAAGCTGTTTTCAAAGAAATGAAAAAACTACAAGTAGAAAAAATTTATTGTCTAGGTGATATTGTAAATTATTATTATGAAGCAGATAAATGTATTGATTTATTAAGAAAAAATAATGTAATTAGTATTAAGGGTAATCACGAAAAAATTTTGCTTGAAACATATAAAAGTAAAATTAAATTCAATAAATACTCTAGTCTTTATGGTAGTAGTATTAAAATCAATCACATCAAATTAAAAAATAAACATTTGAAATATTTAAGGTCTTTGAATTATCAAAAAAAAATAAATTTAAACGGGAAAAAAATACTTCTTGCACATGGGGCACCATGGAAAAATAATTTCTATTTTTATAAAGATATAAGAAAGAAATGGGTGAATAAAATTGCAAAATATAAATATGATTTTATAATATTAGGACACACTCACATCCCTATGAAGAAAAAAATAGCTAGGAATAAACAATTGTTGAATCCAGGATCTATCGGACAACCAAGAAATAAAAAATGTGGGGCTAGCTGGATGATCTTAGATACAAATAGTATGACTTTTCAAATTTTAAGGACAAACTATGATCATAAAAGAATTAAAAAACAGGTTATGTTATACGATCAAAATAACTTAAAAATTTCAAAATATTTTAACAAATGCAATTAAAATTCCTAATAACTGGTTGTCATGGGGACTTAGCTTACTCAATTGGATCAATAATAAAAAAAAATTTTACTAAGGCAATAATATTAGGAACAGATACTGAAAAAAATGGAATTGGGAATGTTATTTTTGATAATACTTATACAGTCCCAAAAGTTAATGATTCTAAATATTTTAAAGTAATTTCAAAAATTTCAAAAAAAATAGATTTAATAATTCCGGCAACTGAAGGTGAGATGCTATTTTTTTCAAAAAATAGAAAAAAATTTAAGAATAAAATTCTCATAAATAAGGACTCAATTATAAATTTATTTTCAAGTAAATTAAGAACGCAAAAATATTTACAAAAAAACTTTAATGATTTATCCCTAAAATTCAGTATTAAATTATCTAATTATTATAATTCAAAAAAATTAACGCTACCTTTTTTTTTAAAAAAAATATCTGGTTCTGGAAATCAAAACTATAAAACAATAAAAAATGCTATAGATCTTAAAAATTTAAAATTTTATAAAAAGAATAATTGGGTGATTGAAGAGCTTTTAGATCAAAAATTGGATGAATATACGTGCTCTATTATTAGGTTAAGAAAAATAAAAAGAATTATAATTTTTAAAAGAAAGCTTCACAAATTAGGACATACTATGTTTGCAGAAAATTATAAAAATATTGAGATTGAAAAAAAATTAATGAGCATAGCAAATAAACTAGATCTCAATGGTCCAATTAATATTCAATTTAAAATCCAAAACGGTCAGATAAAGATTTTTGATATTAATGCACGACTTTCTTCAACTGTCAAAATGAGAGATTTAATTGGATTTCAAGACTGCTTGTGGTGGATAAAGGAAAAGCTTAATATTAAAAATAATTCAACAATTAAGATTAAAAAATACAAATTTTTAGTTAAATTTTTTAAAGAAAAAATTATCTTTTAATACTCTTTATAATAACGTCTGCTTTTAAAATATTTCTAATTTTCTTTACATTTGAAAATTCATATATAAATTTTCCGAATTTTAAATTAGCTTTAGGAAAATTTTCTTCATTTACATCGTGAATTCTAATAAAATCGTATAAATCATTTAAATTTAAAATTTTTTTTATTCTACTCTGACTTGGTTTTCTTCTTTTAAAGTAGGTTGGTTTGCCTTCCTGTTTTTTCGGATTAGGTAATTTTAATGACAAACTTATGATCATCTTTAAAATTTTGAGATATAATCTTTTAAATATTTCAGAACCTGAACCATTAAGAGATACGGAAATTTTTTTATATATTGCTCCTGAGTCATAACTTCTTTCCAATTTTATCGCGCATATTTTTGTTTTAGAATGTCCTTTTAAAATCATATTTTGAATAGGTGTTCCGCCTCTGCCATAAGGTAATGGAGTAGCATGAAAACCTATGCATAAATATTTGCTAGTTATACTCTCACTAACTTTGTAACTCCAGTGAGGGAAAAAGATAATGCTAGGATTTTTTTTTTTTAAATACCTAATATTTAAATCTTTTTTTTTTTGTATATGAATAAAATTATTATATTTAGTATTTTTGAATTTATTGACGAAAAAAGAGTTTTTATTGACAATTACAAATTTTTTCATTTGCTAATTTGTTTTAATATCATAAAAGCCTCTGCGCATTTCAAACCATTTTGAAATCCTCTAAATTTTGCAAGAGTTTCGATTCCCTTTAAAGAGCGGCTATTTGGTGTTTTTTTTAATTCTTGTTTGTATGCGAGAAGTGCTTTTTTCTTTTTTATCCAAAATTTAGAAATATCATTAAAATAATTTGGATTAAAATTTTTCTTTTTGTAATATCTATAATCGGTTGAAGAGGGAATCTCAAAAGCTAGAATTCTTTCAAAATTATTTTTAGTTGGTCTGAAAGCTGTTAATGTTGCCTCGGCTACAATTCTATGGTCAATATTAAGATCATCAGGATAGTGAGTATATATAATTGAAGGTTTAATTTTAGTTTTCGCCTTCTCAATAGTTTTTACTATCTCTAAAAAATTAACAGTATCTAATTGATTATCAGGGAATATTCTATTTTTTACCCATTTAAATCCTAATATACTTTCTGATTTTTTTTTAGATATTTCTCTTTTCTTCACTTCTGACTTTTTGAAATTATCCCTTGAAGAGACACCATCAGTCATTGATAAGCAAAATACTTTATCACCATTTTTAACGTGCTTTGCAATTGAGCCGCCGCATCCAATGGTCTCATCGTCAGGATGAGCAACACAAATTAGAACTTTTTTTGATGGCATATTTTAAAATAAACCTTATCCCTTCATCAGTCAAAGAACCTATATCAAAAATAAATTTGAAAAATTTTTTTCAGTGCATAAATCAAGCCAATTGAGCTATTAGTACTGGTCAGCTACACGCGTTACCGCGCTTCCACATCCAGCCTATCAACGTAGTG
>MDTB01142882.1_pt1 | contig 10667 bp, 3 predicted proteins | sample 811161 | NCBI WGS metagenome assembly MDTB01 (sample SAMN05326650, study PRJNA326480) | marine metagenome | isolation source: seawater | place: Mediterranean Sea | collected 2009 | reverse complement strand
TTTCAGCTGCTGTTGATGCTGGTGTAACCTTTGCTTTTGCTGATGGTACGTTTCGGCCAGATGAAACGGTTACAGTGGAAGATGCATTTAAAATGCTGAATAATTCAGGTGTAATTGACAGTGAAGAGGTCGTTATCAATAAAGACCCAATCAAACGATTTGAATTTGCTTTATTTTTCAAACAAATTCGACGATACGATCAACGAGTGATTTACTTAACGGATTGGGATGAAGGATACTCTATCCCAAACTAGACCACTATCAGTCGGCTTAGTTGGGGCTGGGGCAGTTGGTTTATTTTATAGTTCATTTTTAATGCGGTTAGGTTTATCTGTTACTATTTTAACTCGTTCACCGAATGAATATAATCAAGATATTATTATTAATAGTCATAATATTTCCCAACATCATGATTCGTACCAAGTCCTTGGGTATGATGAGCCTTCTCAATCCTTTGACGTTGTTATTGTTGCTACAAAGGTACTATCATCGATTGATTTTACTACATTGATTCGTCCGTATATTTCTGATCATACGGTTATTTTTCTGATTCAAAATGGTGTTTTAATTGAAGATGTTTATTTGACATCTTTTGATCAGCCCATTTTGCGAGGATTAGCATTTCTTTGTGCCGCAAGACGGTCTTATTGTGTAGTGGATCATTTAGAATTTGGCACTCTAAATTATGGTATTATTCGTGGATCTAAAGAGCATCCAATTATTCAATTACTTATTCGAACTATTGAAAAATCTGATATGGATGATAATTTTGTTGATGATATTCAATTTGCAATTTGGGAAAAGCTATTATGGAATGCCCCATTTAATTCATTATCGGTTATAAAAGGTGGTGTTACAACTGATGAAATGGTAAATTCTCCTGTTGTTATTGATCGAATTCGTAAAATAATGACTGAGGTATGTTTGGCTGCTCGTACTTTTGGTGTACATCTACCAGAAGACTTAATAGACAAAAAAATTGAAGTTACACGTAAAATGTCTGCTTATAAAACAAGTATGTGTTTAGACTATGAGCGTAATTTACCACTAGAAACCGAAGCTATTGTAGGGAACTATATTAACTTTTGTGCTCAAAAAGGAATTGATTTACCTTTTTCAAAGGAATTATATCAAGAACTTAAATCTTTCGATATTTATCATAAATAACAGTTATTTTTTAAATGTTTATTTTGTTTGAAAATAGGGAATAAACATAATAGCAGGAGAATTTCATGACGATATTACGCTGGATAATAACACTTATTTTAGTTATGTATGTATCAGCATTTCCAATCGAAGGGTTGATTAATGCACAGTTCTCTTTAGCAGATATTAATGACGGTACTGTTGAGGGGCAATATGATGTTACATTTGAAATCTATAGTTCAACTGAGAATATGAATGAAGAAGATCCGTTATGGACTGAAACTCATGATATTTATATAACAGAAGGGCAATTAATTAAAACGTTGGGTATGGATCAAGATCTGATTTATCACATATTTAAAGTTCCAAAATTGTATATGAGAATTGTTTTTCCAGAGAAAAATGATTCTGTTTATGTTCCAATGATTAGTGTTCCTGCTTCAATTTACTCTCAATACTCTGATTATGCTCGAGAAATTGAGTATACCGAAGAATGGTTTAAAATATCGACCCCAGATCGGCGGATTGGTATTGGCATTACTCAAAATCTGGAAGTTGAATTTGCAGTTTTAGATACTGATAATGATGGTGTTGGTGTCATTTATTCGAATGTTGTTACAGCTGATGCTATGTTTTCTGATGATGGTTTTGGTATTCATAATCTAGATTATCGAAAACTAGTGGATATTGATGATTATTCGTTACACCCTGATGATGCTGATGGTATTCCATATGATTCACCAGATGTGGTATATGTAAATTCAGATTTAAATGTTGGAATTGGTTTTAAGGATGCGACTGCTAATATTGAATCAAAATTACACGTTAGTGGAAATGTTAAGATAGATTTTGGAAAGCTCTATGGTTATGAATCTAATATTGAGCTTATTGGAACTGCGAACTCATATGTAGGGACTGGTTCTGGGCCACAACTGATTTGGGAATCGAATAAATCATACTTTCGAGCAGGTTACTCTAGTGGAGATAATATTGATATCCAAAATAATTATGGGGATTTTTCATCTGATTTTGGCCGTGATAACGCAGTTGGTGGTGATTACTCTTCAGCGATAGGAAATGATAATACAAATAATGCAGATTCTAGTATTACAATTGGTAAATCTAATTATGTTAATTCAGGAGCAAATTATTCTGGAGTTTTATCTGGATTTGATAATCAGGTTTCAGATTCATCAACTCAAGGATATTCCGTAATTGCTGGTGGACAGAGTCAAAAAATTTATGGTCCATTTAATGCTATTTTAGGTGGGTTTCAACATCAATTATATGGCGATTATAGTACTATTTTAGGTGGTTTTGCTAATAATATTCTTCAAACATCTTCAGATTCTAACAATTCAACTATATTGGGTGGAACCAATAATGATATTGATGGTAGTAGCTATTCAATTATTGGTGGGTATAATGCTAATGTTTTGGATGGCCATGATGGGGTATTTATTTTTTCAGGCTACGATGTTGATAGCTCTTCAACTGATCCGTTTATTCAATCATCTGCAAGTAGCCAATTTTTAATTTATGCTAAAAATGGTGTTGGTGTGGGTACAAATGGTCTTGATTCAATTAGTAGTGATCATTTTCCTGATAATGTAGACCCTTCGTTAGATCTTAAGGATCATTCCTTTCGAACTGTTGGCGATGTTATTTCAATGGATGAAGATGGTGAATATGGATTTTTAGTTGGGGATGGAACCTATATTACAAATATTCAAAGTTTATGGAATAGTAATCAGGATTCAATGAATTATACATATGCTAAAGAAGTTATTTATACTGAATCGTTTCTTGTTGGAATTGGTATGGGAAGTGATGACTCATCTGGTGATGGTAATCGGCCAGAAGCATTTCTTCATATTCAAGATCCAGATAGTGATAATACTCATTATTTGGATTTTGATGATTTTAAGGCATTTAAAATCCAATCCAATGATCTAACTGATTATTTAACGCTTCATATTGATACTACAGACGGTCGAACTGAGTTTGATGTCTCTAATTATCTTCAGATTCAATACCAAACAGATACTATTCTTCAAGTGACAAGTGCAAATGCTTATGTATCAAAGAAATTAGGAATTAAGAATGATTCCCCATTTTATGATTTAGATGTTACAGGTATTATTAATGTTACTGACCAATTGCGTGCGGGATCTGTTGAAGTTCAAGGTACTGTTACTGCAAATGTGTTTTCAGGAAGTGGATCAAAGCTAACGGACGTTCATGCTTATTTTTTAAGTGATGAGAGCAAAGATTCCTTTTATCAGCGAGTATTTGTCTCTGATGATGGTGATGTTGGAATAGGAATTACAGCCAATGCTGCTCAATTATTGCATATAGCAGAAGATTCAACATCTCCTCAGTTAAGATTACAAAATCTTGGCAATTCAGATGGATATTATACTACTTTTCAATCAAATGATCGATTTCAAATGGTATTTAATGGCTATTCGTCAGTTAACGATGTAATTTTTTCATTTGCGTCTAATGAATTTACCGATGGATCAGGATCAGTAGAAACATTACTTCAAATTTCAGCTACCGGTAATGTTAGTATTGGGGATATTCAACCCCATACTTCTCATTTACTGGATGTTGATGGCAATATTAATTCGATTTCTTTTAGTGGTAATGGTTCTGAAATTACGAATGAACAGCTTGATGTCCCACAAGTAAATGAAGTGACATTTAATAGTAGGGTAACAATTGCTGATGTCATTAAGTTATCGCCAAATGAATCATTTACTTGTTCTAGTGATGATGTTGGTGTTCTTTTTACGATTCTTGATGATGGGGGATCTGCAATCATTTGTGCTTGTGTTGGGGCTGGTGAACCTGCTCAGCTTGCAGCTTCTGCATCTGCTACGGGCTCTTGTAGCGAGTAATACAATTTAAATTGTCAAACATTTGATTTTTAAATATAATTTAACTGTGGATGGTTTAAAGGCAGTATGTCTTATTTTTTTTATTAGTATTTTTTCTATGGCTAATAGTACTTTATTGCCAGATTATAATAAGCATGAATCTTATTACTTAGATGGGTTCCCAATGATGGTTTCTAATTTGGATAAATCTGCCGTGCAATTGGTTTTGGAAAAACCAAATGGCTCTATATTTCATGTATATATTAAAAATAAAACAGATCAATTATTACCTGTTTCGTATGATTCTTTTGAATTTATTAGTGGTGTTGATAATACTAGTGAAAAAGTACTATCAGTGATTAACCCTGAAGCATTAATTTCAAACAAAGAATCGGAGATAACAAAAAAGGAATCGGAATTAAACAAAAGATCAAACCTTAATAATTCAATAGGAATATTTTCAAATATTTTTTCAAATGTCATCAAATATAAAGTAGAAGACATCAGTGGAAAAAAAATTAAAGAAGATAATGTTTCAAATCTAGAACGGAAAATAGAGAATGAAAACTATAAACGACGAATGAATGAATCAAGGCAACAATTAAAAGATGCAAGGGAAAATTTAGCCGAATTTAAAGATGAGTTACTAATAAAAACCACGGTATTTCCAGGAAAAGAAGTCGATGGTGACGTAATGATTAAATTAGATACTCAATTTATGGAAAATTTAATTGTTAAAGTTTCGTTATTTGATGATGTACATTACTTTTATTTAGAACACCAACACTAATAGAATATTGAATTGAACCATTTTTAGGCTATATTTAGTTGCTTAATTTTATGAACGTTATAAATTAATCGTTTAAATATCAGTGCGGTTTTTATAGAGAATGTATCCATTGGGATAATATGGCTAAATAGAATTACGATATATAATTTTTATTATTAAAAAAATATTAAATTAAATTAAATTTATTTAATTATTTTGAGCTAAATCTTATTTTAAATGTTTAAAAGGTTTGAAAAACGGGAATTACTAAATGGTGAATTCATGACATTTAAGAATTTGATTTGTTGGTTAATATTTATTTGGATTAACTCGTTTTGGTTAACAGACCTTCATGCGAGTGTTTCTTACTCCTATTCGGAGTCAGCACCCGAAGAAGTTGAAATTACCGGAATATTTAGACCAGAGGATAACTCCTATTTGAATGGTACATTTACTGCCAAGATAGATTTCTTTTCTTTGGATAATTCAGTTCCTACATCTTCTTATACACAGGATATTACTATTTCAGATAATTTCTTTCGATTTTATTTGGATGTTTCAGAAACTCTAGAAGATATGCTTCAAGAAGTTGAATCGCTATATATTTCAATTTATCTGAATGAATTGTTTAATGCTGTTTTACCGATAGCGTCAACACCATATTCACTAAAATCAACCTATGCTGAAGATGGCAGGTATTCGTATGATGAAAATGTTTTTTCAATTGACTATGAAAACTACCGAATAGGTATTGGGACATCAAATCCTCAAGAAACATTATCAGTGACAGGAACGGTCAATTCTACTGAAATATATTATGGAGATGGTTCAGGTCTTTATGAGTTTGGTTATAGAGGTGGTAATAATTATAACTTCTTAAATTCAGTTGATAATCAATTTAATGCGGTTGTTTCAGTAAATGTTGATGGTAAGGTTATGATCGGTGGATCATTTTTAGATACACCAATCACGGATTTACATGTATATGGGTCACTTTTTGTTGATGGAACTAACTTGTATGATGATAATTTTATTTCTGGTACTGGTTCAAGATTTATGTGGTTTTCTGGTTTGAGTCTTCTGAGAATTGGTTATGTTAGTTCGTATTATTGGGATGAGCAATTCAGTGGTGAAAATTCAATTGTTTTTGGACACTCCTCAATTGCTCAAGGTGAATATTCGATTGTTACTGGTGGATTTTATAACAAAGTTCTCGATCATAGTTCTATTATTTCTGGTGGTTATGAAAATATTATAACCCCTAATAATAGTATTATTCTTGGTGGTCAAAATAATGAGATTGATGCTAATTATTCAGTGATTATGGGTGGTTTTCAAAATTATACATCTGACTCAGGCTTTGTTTTAGGTGGAAACTCTAACCAAATTCATGGAGAAAATAGTATTGTTTCAGGTGAGCATAATACTGTTAATGGACATCGATCTGCAATTCTTGGCGGTCGATATAATATTATCAATTCTGATAATAGTATGGTTTTTGGTTCGAATAGTACCTCAAATCATGATAATTCAATTTTATTTAACTTTACTGACTTTGATCGGTTAAGTTCAATTCAAAATCATATTCAAATTTATGCTGGGAATGGTATGGGGATTAATACTTCTGAAACTATTGATGGCATAAATGTAAATGGTAAAGTGCTTGCAAATCGCTTTGAAGGTGATGGTACAGGAATCACAAATATAAAGTCTGAAAATAGCTTATGGGCAAAAGTTCCTGGATATTCGGATAATTTGTATTTAGATACTCAAAATATTGGTATCGGTACAGATAGCTTATTTGATTCGCTGAATGTTTCTGGAAGTATATTTTTAATTGGAAGTGGAAATGATACTCTTGGTTCTCTTCGATATTATCAAGATGATTTTGAAATTATGGCATCAACAGGGTGGCAATCATTAACGCTTGCTGATACAAATACTGAGTATTTTGCAAAAAATGATTTAGCTTTTGCAATTGTAAATGAGATTAATACGTTTTTTATTGCGACTAAGAATGTTGATATTGGTCATGTCCTTACTTGGAATGGTGATTATTGGACTAATGGATATTTGGATCAGTTTCAAGAAGTAGCCTTAGATGTATATGTTGATGATCTTCAAAAAACAAAGCGGTTATTTTTAGATGATGGTAATATTTCAATTGGAACATCAAATGTCACTGATGACGAACTTACGGTTGTTTCAGATCGAAATACGGCTGCATTTCTTTTTCATAATCCAGACCAGCCAGATATATTCTCAATTAGTGTTAATCCGGTCGGATTTCATTATCAATCCTACTATAATAATTATGCATTGCAATTAAACTCTGAAGGTGTGGCAGGTCAGCAGTTGATAGATGGTAAATTAGTTTATTATGTCGCTGACGAAAATGGTAAAGTTGACATGATTTCTTTACATAATTCTCAAATTTTGATTGGTCCCAATGTTGATTTATTAGAAGATGAAGTTGATTACCCATTCTTTGTTTTAGATTCTCTAGGCACGGAATCATTTATATATGGAACTGAACTAGATGGTGTTTTTGTACGATTAAAAGCATATTATGACCTAACTACTGAGGACTCATTGCTATTACTTCAAGATGATTTGGGTGAAGTTATTATTCAATCTGGTCCAGGTGATCATTCTGGAGATATTATTTTTCAACAATCAGGTCGTCAAGTTGCAAAATTAATTCAATCAATTGATGGGGTTACAAAATTTGGACTTAGTGATAATTATGTTCGAGCCAATTTGGATATTTATAAAGGAAATATTCATGTTACAGATAATTATGGTGTTGGTTTTTATTTTGGTGATATAAAGATGTCTGACATTAAATTTGCTTCAACAGATTTGGATAATTCCATTGCGTTTTATACATCGAATAGTTTTTCAACCCCTAATTTAAGTATCTCTGTAACAGGGAATGTTGGTGTTAATACTAGTCCAAAGCCATATTATGATTTTTATGTTCAGGCTCCGATAGGTGTGAATTCATCATTTGATTTTATGACAGATTTGGATGTAACAGCTTCAATTAAATTTCAATATGATGACCTTCAAGATGACAATATTTCGAATCCAGGTGAAGAATTTTCTTTATATTTTAATCAAAACTTTATGGGTTTAAAGGACTACGATAATTTTGACCTTATTACTATTTCTCAAGATCCTTTTATTGGTATTTATGATGATTCTCCACATGCCGCTTTGACAATTGGTACCAATACAGTTTTACTTGATAGTCAATCAATTTACTTTAAAGAAACGGATCAAACAACACCTATTGCTGCAATTCGAGGAGGAAATACTCCCAAAATTAATTCATCTGATTCAATTACTATCAAATCTTTGAATAACGTGCCAGCAATTGATATTGATAAAACAGGTTTAGCTGTAAATAAATTTAAATCTCCATTAACTGTTCAAGATTTAGATATTGGATTTGAAGTTAGTGGTTCTGTAATGGTGGACGGCTTAATCTATAATGATGTTTTCGATAATATTTACCCATTACGTGTAAGAAATCTTGATAATGATGAAAATGAACCAACGATTAATGTATTTAATATTGATACCGACTCAGGTTTTATTTTAGATAATGATGGTTATGCTGTTAATATTTCAACACTTGGCTTTTATGATAAAATAATTCTCCCTAGAAATATTATGCTAAAAGGGGATGGTACATATGACGAAATTACCTTATCAAATAATGAGTTTGTTGCAACAAAAAATCATAATTTACACTTTATTGGTCGGGGAATAACAATTGAGGCAACAAGTTTTTCTAATGAGGGAATTTATAATCAAGGTGAATTTGATCAATTAAAGTTACTTAATGACCTAATTTCAGGAGGAGTTATTTCCGGTATGCTTACGGTTGATGGGAACTTCTATGTTAGTGATCTTATTTATGGAAATGGTCCTAATCTTAGAGATGTTCCTTATCGTTGGAAAAAGGTTACCCGCAATGTGACAGTTGACGGTAATACAGAAGTTCATGGAGAGGTATATTATATGAAAGGTAATGTTGGGATATTTCAACCTGATCCTAAGCATTCCTTAGAAATTGTTGGGACTATGAACGTTAATGATTTAATTGTTAGTGGTAATTTAGCAATATCTAATTATAAAGCTACCGAAAATTTGACCATTCACTCAAAAGGGGGTATGGAGTTTGAATCTCAGAAAGGGAATATTGTTTTTATGAGAGATCTTGATGATGAGTGGATGAGGTTTACAGACTCTTCTCAATGGTTTGTTAGTGAAACAGAGTCTGATTACTTGTTTGTAATCAATCATCCAGATGATTCAAATGTTGAGTTTAAACTTGATTCTAATGTTCATTCTTATTTTGATTTAGAGACAAATCAATCGTTTGCCAGTATTCGGTATGATGATTTAGGTGATCGTTATGATCATTCATTTCTTACAGCACTTACTGGTGATATATTTCAAAATGTTCAAATTTATTCTCAAGATGATATGGGATTTTTTATTGGTGATCGGCAAAATATATTTATTGATGATGTTGGTTTAGTTGGAATTTTTCAAGATAGTCCTAAGAGCTCTCTTTCAATTGGTGGAAACATGTCTATTGGCTATAACGAAGACACTGCTCCAGATAATAGTCTAATTATTGATGGTAGTATATCTTTTTCTACATCAACAATTGATTACCCAATGACTATTATGGGGCATGCCTTAGTTGGCGAAATAAATAATGAAATTTTATCGACACCAAATGTATCAGATGATCCAAGTGATGGTGTTTTATATATTTCAGGAGATGGGAAATATTCTTTATATGTTGGAAGTGAACCAGTAGAAACGTTTGATGTTTCAGGGCAGCTTTTGTTTGCAACTGGTAATATGTCGATTAAAAAAGGCTATTTGTCTATTCGAAATGGTGATAACCCTTCTATCTTCATTGATCGAGATGAAACCTCAAATAATCGTGATAAGATTCGTCAAAACTCTACAACATCTCCGATGATTGAGTTTTCTGGAAATCAACAATTAATTTTTAGAGAATACAGCGATAATAATTGGAATGATCAAGTAATTATTGATGATAACCTTTTCGGAATTGGTGGGTTACCTACTACAGACTACCCATTAATTGTTCAGAATCCTGAAGCTGTAAAAGTTGAATTTCAATCTTCACCAACAGCTACTGAACATAGTACCAATCAATTAATATTGGAATCAGCAAGTGGTAATGATGTGATTATTGGTACAGACCAGGATGGTTTTCATATAAGTGTTGCTAATTCCAATTTTTTGGCTGCCCCATCGTTAACGATTAATGATGACACTGTTGGTATCAATCATAAAAGTCCTGATACATCATATCAGTTGAATGTTGAAGGTATTACTAATGCCAATAATTACTATATTTATGATCAAGATTCTAAAAAGGGTAATTATTCAAAATATGAAGAGTTTGAACAAGTTCCGTCTGGAGTAATTATTATGTGGATACATCACACTGATGACGAACATGATGTTTATGGTTCAAATATTCCGTCAGGTTGGGCAGTATGTAACGGTTCTACGGTTCGAATAAATGGTCAAGATGTAGAATCACCCGATTTAACAAATATGTTTGTGAGATCATATGGCTCAAACCAGGTAATGAATTCTTCTGGAGGTATATTAGAAGAAAGTACAACTCCTTCTGGTCATAATCATCCAGATGTTTCACATAATCATAAACTTGATAATGGATCAGGTGGACATGGACATTCAATTAGTTTTTCTAAACATAGTGTAACTGGTAGTTCTGGAGGAAGTGATGGTTTTTCTCATTGGACGCAAAATGGGGGGAATCATGATTCTGGTGTAGCTGGTAGAGA
>MDTB01134870.1_pt1 | contig 10667 bp, 19 predicted proteins | sample 811161 | NCBI WGS metagenome assembly MDTB01 (sample SAMN05326650, study PRJNA326480) | marine metagenome | isolation source: seawater | place: Mediterranean Sea | collected 2009 | reverse complement strand
TTTTGGTAAAGAAGTAAGAGGAAAACAAAGAGTTTCAATTGTGCCAGAAGATGGAGCTGAACCTTCAAATTATTTAATTCCAAAAGGTAAACATATTAATTTTAATCAGGGTGAGCGAATTAAAAAGGGGGAGTATCTACTAGATGGGCAACCTTTACCTCATGATATTTTGAGAATTATGGGAATTAAAGATTTAACAGAGTATTTTGTTAATCAAGTTCAAGAGGTTTACAGACTACAGGGTGTAATAATTAATGATAAACATATTGAAACAATTTTAAGACAGATGCTAAAAAAAGTAGAGGTGAAAATTTCAGGAGACTCTACTTATCTGCCAGGAGAGATTATTGATAGAATTAAATTTGATATAGCTAATGAAAAACTTACAGCAGAGGGAAAAACACCTGCGATTGGTGAAAGAGTTCTTATGGGAATTACCAAAGCATCACTTCAGACAGAGTCTTTTATTTCAGCAGCATCATTTCAAGAGACAACAAGAGTTCTAACCGATGCCGCTATTAAAGGTAAAATAGATCCTTTAAATGGGTTAAAAGAGAATGTTATCGTTGGTAGATTAGTTCCGGCTGGAACTGGAAACATTAAAAATAAATGGAATAAAAAAGCTCTACAGGATGACAACAAATTTTTATCCGAGCAGGAAAAAATTGAGGCTTCAGAAAGCCAAGTAAATCAGTAAAAAAACACTATTTAAAACCTAGTTTTAGTTTGACAAAGTCAAATTAATTAGTATTTTGGCGATATTTTTGGTTGGAATGTAGTACCATTTAAAGTACTAAACGCTGCCATGAATAACCTGCCAGTTATTTCATTCAAAAATCAACAAAATTTATAAATTTATGCCGACAATTAATCAGTTATTAAAAAAAAAGAGAGTAAAACAAATTACTAGGAATAAAGTTCCTGCTTTGCAAAAACAACCTTTGAAAAGAGGTGTATGTGTTAAAGTTTATACTACAACTCCTAAAAAACCCAACTCTGCATTAAGAAAAGTAGCAAGAGTAAGATTATCAAATGGTTTTGAAGTCACAGCTTATATACCAGGTGAGGGTCACAATCTTCAGGAACACTCAGTGGTTTTAATTAGAGGAGGTAGAGTAAAAGATCTACCAGGAGTTCGTTATCATATATTAAGAGGTAATCTAGATACTCAAGGAGTGGCAAATAGAAAAAAAAGAAGATCACTTTATGGAACAAAAAAAGGTAAATAATCATGTCTAGAAAAAAAACACAGCCAAAAAAAAATATTGTTCCAGATCCAAAATTTAAATCCACAATAATTCCCAAACTAATCAATTCTATTATGAGCGATGGGAAAAAAGTTGTTGCAGAAAAAATAGTTTATGATGCTATTGAAAAAATTAAATCTAGATCTAAGGAAGAACCAATAAATATTTTTAATGAAGCTATTAATAATATTAAACCAACTGTCGAAGTAAGATCCAGAAGAGTTGGAGGTGCTACATATCAAGTTCCTGTAGAAGTTAAAAGTAAAAGAGCCCAAGCTTTAGCCATCAGATGGTTAGTAGACTCTGCAAGAAAACGAAAAGATAAACATATGTCAGACAAAATTTTTAATGAATTATATGATGCGTACGAAAAAAAAGGTTCAGCAGTTAAAAAAAGGGAAGATGTGCACAAGATGGCAGAGTCAAACAAGGCTTTTGCTCATTTTAGATGGTAAAAAATATTATGGCTAGATCACACACATTAGACAAATATAGAAACATTGGTATCATGGCTCATATTGATGCTGGAAAAACAACTACAACTGAAAGAATTTTATATTATACTGGTAAAAGTCATAAAATAGGTGAAGTCCATGATGGTGCCGCAACTATGGATTGGATGGAGCAAGAACAGGAGAGAGGTATCACAATCACTTCTGCTGCAACAACTTGTTTTTGGCAAGACCATAGAATTAATATAATTGATACTCCTGGTCACGTTGATTTTACTATTGAAGTTGAAAGATCTTTAAAGGTGCTGGATGGAGCTGTAGCCGTTTTTGATGGTGTAGCTGGAGTAGAACCGCAATCAGAGACTGTTTGGAGACAGGCTGACAAGTATAAAGTTCCAAGAATTTGTTTTGTAAATAAATTAGATAGAACAGGAGCTGATTTCTTTAGATGTGTTGATATGATCAAAGATAGACTAGGTGCAAAACCTCTAGTAATTCAAGTCCCGATTGGAATTGAAGCTTCATTGTCAGGAGTTGTTGACCTTGTAAAAATGAAAGCCCAAGTATGGAAAAATGAAGCCTTAGGCGCTGAGTGGGAATATAAGGATATTCCTGAAGATCTTAAGCAAATTTCAGAAAAGTACAGAACAGAATTAGTGGAGTTAGCAGTTGAACAAGATGAAAAGTTAATGGAGTCTTACTTAAATGGCGATGAAATTAAAGAAGAAGATTTAATTAGATGTATTCGAAAAGGGACACTTAATTTTAGCTTTGTTCCTATATTGACTGGTTCTGCATTTAAAAACAAAGGTGTTCAGCCATTATTGGATGCAGTTATAAATTATTTACCTAGTCCTATAGATATTGGCTCTATAAAGGGAACAAAACCTGGTTCAGATGAGGAATTAGAAATGAAGTTTGAGGATAAAGCAGGTTTTTCAGCATTAGCCTTTAAAGTAGCTAATGACCCATTTGTAGGTTCCTTAACTTTTATCAGAATATATTCTGGCACAATTAAAACTGGTACAGGGATATACAATTCATCTAAAGAAAAAGAAGAAAGAGTTGGAAGAATGCTTTTAATGCATGCAAATTCAAGAGAAGACATTAAAGAAGCTAACGCAGGAGATATTGTAGCGTTGGCTGGCTTAAAATATACGATAACAGGGCACACTCTGTGTGATGAGGAAAAACCAGTCCTGTTAGAACCAATGGAATTTCCTGATCCAGTTATTGAAATTGCAGTTGAGCCAAAAACTAAAGCTGACCAAGAAAAGATGGGCGAAGCTTTAGGAAGACTAGCGAAAGAGGACCCTTCATTTAGAGTAACATCTGATGAAGAGTCTGGACAAACAATAATTAAAGGTATGGGAGAATTACATTTAGATATTATTGTCGATAGAATGAAAAGAGAATTTAAAGTAGAGGCTAATGTTGGGGCTCCTCAAGTTGCTTATCGAGAAACAATTGAAAACTCATCTGAAGTTGAATATGTCCATAAAAAACAAAGTGGTGGAGCAGGTCAATTTGCAAAAGTTAAATTATTAGTAGAACCACAGGAACCCGGTAAAGGTCGTGAGGTTGAGAGTAAGATTAAAGGTGGAGCAATACCAAAAGAGTTTATTCCTGGAGTTGAAAAAGGCATTGAAACAATTTCAGACGGTGGAATTTTAGCAGGTTTTCCAATGATAGATTATAAAGTTACGATCTTAGATGGACTTCATCATGACGTTGACTCAAGTGTATTGGCTTTTGAATTAGCCAGTAGAGCTTGTTTTAAAGAAGCTTGTACAAAGGGTGGTTTAAAATTATTAGAACCAGTTATGAGAGTTGAAGTTGTGACGCCTGAGGATTACATGGGAGATGTTATTGGAGATCTCAATAGTAGAAGAGGTCAAATAAGCACCCAAGAACAGAGAGGAAACGCAACGGTTATAACAGCGATGGTACCTTTAGCAAACATGTTTGGATATATTAATAATCTTAGATCAATGTCTCAAGGCAGAGCTCAATATTCAATGTTTTTTGATCATTATTCAAAAGTACCTCAAAATGTTCAAGATGAGGTAACCAAAAAGATTGCAGGATAATTATGGATAAACAAAATATCAGAATAAAACTAAGAGCATATGATAACAAGATTTTAGATGCCTCAACAGAGGAAATTGTTAATACTGTTAAAAGAACAGGTGCTACAATAAAAGGCCCAATACCCTTACCAACTAGAATTGAAAGATACACTGTTTTAAGATCACCGCACATCGATAAAAAGAGTAGAGAGCAATTTGAGTCGAGAACTCATAAAAGATTAATTGATATCATAGAGCCAACACCACAAACAGTTGAAGCTTTGATGAAATTAGATTTAGCATCAGGTGTAGACGTGGAGATAAAGATTTAGTTATGAGTGAAATTGGTCTAATAGGAAAAAAAATTGGTATGACAAGGGAGTTTTATAAGTCTGGTCAATCTGTTCCTGTAACAGTTATAAAGATGGAAAAAGCCAGAGTTATTCAGATTATAAATGAGGAAAAAAGAGGATATAAAGCTGTTCAACTTGGTTATGGAAACATAAAGAGTTCAAAACTTACAAAAGCAATGAAAGGTTATTTTGCTAAAAGAAACACTGAAGCAAAAAAAAAATTAAAGGAATACAGAATTTCAAATATTGATGATTACAAAGAAGGAAACGAGTTTGGACTTGAAATTTTTAAGGACGTGAAATTTGTTGATACCAAATCTAAAACTATTGGAAAAGGTTTTGCCGGGGCAATGAAAAGACATAATTTTGGTGGATTAAGAGCATCACATGGTGTTTCTGTCTCTCATAGATCTCATGGTTCTACGGGACAAAGACAAGATCCTGGAAAAGTTTTTAAGGGAAAAAAAATGGCTGGTCACATGGGTGATAAATTAAGAACTATGCAAAATATTGAAATAATTAAAACTGATCTTGAAAATGAGTTACTTTATTTAAAAGGATCAATACCTGGATCAAAAAATTCAGAAATTCTAGTTAGAGGTTCAGTTAAAAATATAAAAAAAATGACTATTTCTGAAAAAATTAAGGCTAGTGAAGAAGCAAAAAAAACCCCTGAAAAGAAAAAAAAGGCATGAAAATAGATAAACTAAAATTAAATGGAGAAAAAAATACCATTGAAGTAATGGATAAAATTTTTTCAGCAAAAATAAATAATAAGTTAGTTAGTAGTGTTTTGTATAAAACAAATGCTAACTATAAGGGCAGACACGCTAAAACAAAGCAGCAAAATGAAGTATCTGGCCCAACTTCAAAAATTTATGCTCAAAAAGGAACAGGAAATGCTAGACATGCAAGTAGAAAGGCCCCAATATTTGTTGGTGGAGGAATTGCACATGGGCCAAAGGGTGAGTTGTCTTATAAAAAAAGAAAGCTGAATAAAAGTGAAAAAAAACAAAGTATCACCTCACTGATTAGTGAGAAAAATAAAAATAATGACTTACTTATATTTAATGATTTTAGTTCTGAAATAAAAAAAACAAAAGAAATGAGTTCAATTCTAAAGAAATTTAAAATAATCGACTCAATAATTATATTAGATAAAATTTCAAAAGATAATATTTCAAAATCAATAAATAATATTCCAAATATTAAAGTTACTGACATTAATCATTTTAGTGCTTTTGACTTGGTTAAATTTAAAAAAGTAGTATTTACAGAGTCATCTGTAAAAGAACTTGAAAATAAATATAAATAATTATGAGCAAAATTCATTTATACGACAAAATTTTATCACCTGTAGTAACTGAAAAATCTACTAATCTTTCAGAGCAAAATAAAATAACTTTTAAGGTACCAAATAGTTCAAACAAAAAAAATTTAAAGAAAAATATTGAAAAAATTTTCAAAGTTAATGTGACTAAGATTAATATTATAAATAAAAAAAATAGAACTAAATTGGCTAGAGGAAAAAAAATAAAAGTCTCTGGTTACAAAAAAGCTATAATTACTCTTAAAAAAGGTCAGAATATTGATCTTACAACTGGAATTTAACAATGGCCCTAAAAACTTTTAAACCATACACTAAATCAACGAGGGGAACAATTTTAGTCGATAGGTCAGGCCTCTGGAAAGGTAAACCTTTCAAATCTCTAGTTTCTCCAAAAAATTCTATGAAGGGTAGAAACAATAACGGGCATATAACTTCAATAAACAGAGCTGGTGGTCATAAAAAAATGTATCGACAAATTGATTTTTACAGAAAAAAATTTGACATGCCTGCTGTTGTTGAAAGAATTGAATATGATCCAAATAGATCATGTTACATAATGTTAGTTAAGTTTGAAGATAATGCTCATTTTTATTATTTAGCACCGCAAAAAATAAAAGTTGGTGATAAAATTGAAAATGGGGAAAAAAAGGAAATCAAAATTGGAAATTGTATGCCACTTCAAGATATACCTGTCGGTGTTGATATACACAATGTTGAAATTCAACCTGGTGCAGGAGGAAAAATTGCAAGATCTGCTGGAACATCTGTAACTATAAGTGGTCTCGATGGCAATTATAGTCTTATTAAAATGGCATCGGGCGAAGTTAGAAAAATTGATTCTCGATCATTAGCTTCTATAGGTGTTTTAAGTAACCCAGATCAAAAAAACATTAAAATTGGTAAAGCAGGAAGATCTAGATGGTTGGGAAGAAGACCTCATACTAGAGGTGTAGTTAAAAACCCTGTTGATCACCCGCATGGTGGAGGTGAGGGTAAAACAGCTGGTGGTAGACATCCAGTCTCACCAACCGGTCAATCTGCTAAAGGATTAAAAACTAGAGACAATAAGAGAACTGATAAATTTATCGTTAGAAGAAGAAATAAAAGAAAGGACACAAAATAATGGCTAGAGCTGTGTGGAAGGGTCCCTTCGTAGAAGAAAGTTTAATGAAAAAAGTTGATAAATACAAGATTGACCCAAAAAAAATACCAATTAAAACTTGGTCTAGAAAATCGACAATCATCCCTGATTTTGTGGGAGTCAGTTTTTTAATTTATAACGGTAAAAAATTTATACCTATTACAATTTCAGAGGACATGGTTGGTCACAAGTTAGGAGAATTTGCTCCTACGAGAACTTTTTTTGGTCACACCCCAGCAGATAAAAAAGCAAAACCCGCAGAGGAAACCGCTAAGAAATAAAAATGAGCAAAAAAAAGAAAATTGAAAATAATAAGATAGTCAGATCTATAAATAACAATATTAGATCAAGTGTAAGGAAACTAAATCCTATTTTAAAAGCGATTGTTGGAAAAAAAGTAGATATCGCAATAAAAGATCTTCAATTTTCAGAAAAAAGAATCACAAAAGAAATAAGAAAAACAATAAATTCAGCTGTTGCAAATGCTGAAAACAATTTTCAATATGATATTGATAAATTAGTTGTTAAAGAAGCGTATTGTGGAAAAAAAATTACTATGAAAAGATTTAGACCGAGAGCAAAGGGAAGAGCCGCTCCAATTTTGAAGCCATATTCAAGTGTAACAATTATTTTATCAGAAATTAAAAAAATGGAGAATTATGGGTCAAAAAGTTAATCCAGTTGGTTTTAGATTGGGTGTAAATAGAGGTTGGGACTCTGTTTGGTATGCAAAAAAAAAAGATTTTGGTAATTATCTAATCGAAGATTTTAAGATTAGAGAATATATAAAAAAAAATGTGATAAATTCAGGTGTCTCTAAGGTTATGATCGAAAGAACCTCTAACAAATGCTATGTAACAATTTATACTTCTAGACCAGGATTTGTAATAGGTAAAAAAGGAAGTGATATTGACAAAATAAAAAATAATTTATCTAAATTTACAAAAAATGAAGTCAATCTAAATATTAAAGAGGTAAAAAAACCTGAGACTAATGCTTATTTAGTAGCTGAAAATATTGCTCAACAATTAGTTAAAAGGATATCATATAGGCGTGCAATGAAAAGGGCAATGCAGTCTTGCCTTAGATTAGGAGCTAAAGGAATAAAAGTTTCTATTAGTGGCAGATTGGGTGGAAACGAAATTGCAAGGACTGAGTGGCTAAGAGACGGAAGTATACCTTCTCATACATTAAGAGCTGATATCGATTATGCAGAAGCAGAAGCATTAACCACTTATGGTATTATTGGTATTAAGGTGTGGATTTATAAAGGTGAAGTTTTTGCAAGAGAATTTAGTCAAGAAACTAATAAAATTACTCCTAAGGAAGGGAAATAACAAATGTTACAACCAGTAAGAACGAAATGGAGAAAAGCTCATAAAGGCAGAATTCATGGTACTGCTTCAAGAGCAAATTTAATTAATTATGGTGCATATGCTTTAAAGGCTCTTTCCCCAGAAAGGGTAACTGGTAAGCAAATAGAAGCAGCTAGAGTAGCGCTTACAAGACACATGAAACGTCAAGGAAGAGTTTGGACAAGAATATTTCCAAACATTCCTGTATCCAAAAAACCAATTGAAGTTAGAATGGGGAAGGGTAAAGGATCTCCAGAATTTTACGCATGTAGAGTAAAACCTGGTAGAATTTTATTTGAAGTTGATGGAGTATCAGAACAGATTGCTAAAGAGGCATTATATAAAGCTTCTGCAAAACTACCAATAAAAACGAAAACAATAAAAAGATTTGCTTAATATGAAAAAACAAGAAATTAAAAAATTATCAAAAAGTGAAATAGTCAAGAATATTGATAAGTTTAAAAAAGACTTATTTAATTTTAGATTTCAAAAAATTAATTCTCAAATAACAAATCCTGCAAAAATTAGTGAAACGAGAAGAAACATTGCTAGATTAAAAACTTTACTAAAAGGAAAATTAAATGCCTAAAAAAATTTTAAAAGGAATTGTTGTTAGTGACAAACCTGATAAAACAGTGACCGTAGTCGTAGAAAGAAAATATTCTCATCCACTATTAAAAAAAGTAATTAAAGTAAGAAAAAAATACAATGCTCATGATGAAACGAATAAATACAAAACAGGTGATAAAGTTGTAATAATTGAGAGTAAACCTTATTCTAAAAATAAAAGGTTTCAAGTAATGGAGAGTCAAAAATAATGATTCAAGTACAAACAGAATTACAAGTAGCTGATAACACTGGTGCAAAAAAAGTTGAATGTATTAAAGTTCTGGGTGGATCAAAGAGAAGATACGCTAGTATTGGAGATACTATTGTTATTGCTGTAAAAGAGGCAATACCAAAAGGTAAAGTTAAAAAAGGTGCTGTGCACAAAGCAGTGGTAGTAAGAGTCAAAAAGGGTATTCACAGAGATGATGGTTCAAAAGTTAAATTTGACAACAATGCTGCAGTTCTAGTTGACGATAAAGGTGAACCTGTTGGAACTAGAATATTTGGGCCTGTTACGAGAGAATTAAGAAATAGGGGGCAAATGAAAATAATTTCATTGGCGCCGGAGGTTTTATAATGATCAAGAAAGGTTTGAAAGTACAAATTCTGACAGGCAAAGACAAAAAAAAAGAGGGTGAAATTATAGAGATTGATAGACCTAACAATAGAGCAAAGGTTAAGGAGATAAATATGGTAAAGAAACATGTTAAAACAACAAAAGAAAAAAAAGGGGGAATTTTTTCTAGAGAAAGTTTTATTCATATTTCTAACTTAAAATTAATTAATGAAAAAAAAAAAATTAAAAAAAGTGAGGTTAAAAAGTAATGGTACCAAGATTAAAAGATCTATATTTTAAGGAAATTCAGCCACAACTTAAAAGTCAGTTTGGTTTTAAAAATCTTTATATGGGACCAAAAATAGAAAAAGTAATTCTAAATATGGGTCTAGGATTAGATGGAAATGATTCAAAATTTTTAAAATCTTGTGAAGAAGATTTAGCAAAGATTACTGGTCAAAAACCAGTTGTTACAAAATTTAAAAAATCTGTAGCTAATTTTAAAACACGAAAAGGTACAAATGCAGGATTGAAAGTAACACTAAGAAAGAACAAGATGTATGAATTCTTAGATAGATTGGTTAATATCGCACTTCCTAGAATAAAAGATTTTAGAGGCCTTTCTCCAAATAGCTTTGATAAATTTGGAAACTATACTTTTGGAATAAAAGAACATATTATTTTCCCCGAAGTAAGCTTTGATAGAGCTGATAAAGTTCGTGGACTAGATATAATAATAGCTATCTCATCAATAAATAAAGAACATAGTTTTGCTTTACTTCAAAAATTAAATTTTCCATTCATCAAAAAAGGAGATAATTAGATGGCTAAAATGAGCTCAGTAAATAAGAATAATAAAAGAATCAGATTGTCTGATAAGTTTTTTAAAAAAAGGCAAAATCTTAAGAATATTATAATGAACAAAAAACTTTCCTTAGAAGAAAGATTTAAAGCTCAACAAAAATTATCTAAATTACCTAGAAATTCAGCTAAGACTAGAGTGATGAATAGATGCCAAATTACGGGACGTCCTCATGGAGTATACAGAAAATTAAAAATATCAAGAATTGCATTAAGACAACTAGGACTACAAGGAAAAATACCAGGCTTAGTTAAATCAAGCTGGTAGAAAGGAATAATTTATGAGTTTAAGTGATCCAATAGGTGATATGATAGCTAGAGTAAAAAATGCTCAATCTAGAAATCATAAAAAAGTAGAATTGCCTTCTTCTAAATTTAAAACGAAAATAGCAGGCATTCTCAAAAATGAAGGTTTTATTAAAGACTATAAAAATAATTCAGAGAATAATAAAGCTATTTTATCACTAGAACTTAAGTACCATTCAGGCAATCCTGTAATCAGTGCATTTGAACGTGTTTCGAAACCAGGGAGAAGAATTTTTTCAAGTGCTGATGGGTTGCCTAAGATAAATAATGGTTTAGGAATAGCTATAATTTCAACTCCACAAGGTGTGATGACAGATATAGATGCGAGAAAAAAAAAAGTTGGTGGAGAAATAATTTGTAAGGTGTTTTAATGTCGAAAATTGGAAAA
>MDTB01076207.1_pt1 | contig 10667 bp, 7 predicted proteins | sample 811161 | NCBI WGS metagenome assembly MDTB01 (sample SAMN05326650, study PRJNA326480) | marine metagenome | isolation source: seawater | place: Mediterranean Sea | collected 2009 | reverse complement strand
CAGATGGTTTTTCATTTGTGTCACCCGATGGAGGTGGTGTTGAACAGGCTAGAAAAGTACTCAGTTTAACTGGTGTTGATCAGATAAACCATTATGTAAGGATACCGTCATTAGGTTCAGTTGATGTGGGAAATGATGTTGAAATAGGCGCAGGTAGCGTTATTGACCGAGGAACGATTGAGAACACTCGGGTTGGTAATGGGACAAAGGTAGATAATATGGTGCACATAGGGCATAACGTATCGATTGGCGAAAATTGTTTACTGTGCGGTCAAGTTGGAATTGCAGGAAGTGCAGACATTGGAGATAGAGTTGTCCTGGGAGGTCAAGTTGGTGTTGCAGATAATGTTTCGATCGGTCGTGATAGTATTGTGGCTGGTAAATCAGGTGTGTCCTCCAACGTTCCTGAAGGAAGATTTATGATGGGAAACCCTGCTATGAAGATCGAAAGCAATATCAAGTCCTATAAGCTTTTTCGACGTCTACCAAAGTTAATTGAAAAAATTAAGCTATTAGAGCAAGCTGTGATGAAAAATAAATAGAGATCTGGTTGTGCAAAGAGTAATGAGACAAATAACGGTGATTAGTTACGAAAATTATACTTTTCTCGGTGAATAAATTTGACGATTAATTTAGGCAGCATATTTTTTGATTTAAATTATAAGGTCAATTAATGGAAACTAAACGCGTAGTAATAACTGGTTCGGGGGCTATCAGCTCTCTTGGAAAAAATGTTTCAGAGCACCAAAACGCTCTCACGAATGGAATCTGTGGGATAAAACCGCTTACCATTCTTGATGCAGATCAATTGCTAACAAAAAATGGTGCAACGGTTAAAGATTATAATGAGGATGATTATTTTTCTGTTAGTGAGCTCTCATTTTATGATCGATACACTCAATTTGCCATTATTGCGGCAAAAGAAGCGATGGATCAGTCAGGTATCAAAATTTCTACTGCAAATTGTGACAAGGTAGGTGTAATAATTGGTAATAGTGGTGGTGGTCTTCAAACACTAGATGAAAATTACAGGAATGTTTTTCAACTCAAAAAAAAGCGATTACATCCTTTTATAATTCCCAAATTGATGGCAAACGCTGCGAGTAGCCAACTCTCAATTATTTATGGTGTTCAAGGTCCTAGTTTTACCGTTTCAACAGCTTGTTCTTCTTCGAATCATGCGATGGGCCAAGCCTTTAAACTGATTCAAATGGGTCAATTAACGGCAGCGTTGACAGGCGGCAGCGAAAGCATGATCTGTTTCGGTGGGTTAAAAGCTTGGGAGAGTTTGAGGGTTATGACCAGAACAAAATGTAGACCTTTTTCAAAGGGTCGAGATGGAATGTCCCAAGGTGAGGGTGCGGCAATTTTTGTTTTTGAAGAGTATGAAAGTGCTATGGGGCGAGGAGCAGACATTCTTGCTGAAGTTATCGGGTTTTCGATGACATCCGATGCGGTTGACATTGTCAGACCAAACAAAGACGGAGCGAAGAGAGCAATGGTCAGCGCACTTAAAGATGCTAGACTTAACAGTTCCCAAATTGATTATATTAACGCTCATGGAACTGGTACAGTATTGAACGATAAGATCGAAAGTTTAGCTATAAACGAAGTTTTTTATGGCACTTTGAAACCTCCATTAGTTTCCTCAACAAAATCATTGCACGGCCATTTGATTGGCGGAGCCGGTGCAATTGAGTTGCTTTCATGTATAATGTCACTGACTTTTGGTATCATTCCACCAACTGCGAATTTTACTGAGAAAGATCCAGATTGCGATATAAATCTTGTCGTAAATAATGCTGTAGAAAAGGAAGTAAAATACGCGATGTCTAACGCTTTTGCGTTTGGGGGAACTAACTCAGTAATAGTTTTAACAAAAAATTAATTCTAATTTTTTCATTGAAAAGAGATTTGACATAGGTCGCTAACGTCCTTTATGAATTAATTTTAGTTAAATGCTAAGACCATTTCGTACTCAAGTTATAGGCCTGGTTATCCTATAACCTCCTGATACAAAATCAAATAAAAACTCTCAGATTTTAAAGTATGATTTTTCTCATTTATTGTTTCAATTTTTTGATCTTTATTTGGGTCAGCCTATTTTTCTCTTTTGATAAAATTTCATATTGAAAACCATTAAAGCTGAATACTTGACCGGCGGTAGGGATCGTTTGTGTTTCGTGGATCACCAGACCAGCGACTGTGTTGGCTTCTTCATCTGGCAGGTGCCAATCTTTTTCACGGTTTAAATCTCTGATACTCATATTTCCGTCCACTATCAAGGATCCATCCGAACTATGAAGTAGTTGTTCCTGCGGAAGATCATGTTCGTCAGCGATTTGTCCCACTATTTCCTCAAGAATATCCTCTAGGGTGATCAAACCGCGTAAAGTGCCATATTCATCTACAACGAATGCAAAGTGAGATTTTCGTTTAAGAAATTGCTGCATTTGTTCGTCTAAAGTCGTTGTTTCTGGCACAAAATAAGGTTTCATAATAATACTCAAAATGTTCAAATTTTCTAAATTTTTTAAACCTGGATTATTACCTCTAATCAATCTATCGACCTCTCGAAGTAGGTCTTTCGCATGCAAAACGCCAATTACGTTTTCTGGATTGTTTTGAAATATAGGAAGTCGTGTATAAGATGAGTTTAAACATTGTGAAAGTATTTGGTCTGGCGGACTACCTGCATCTATCATTTCAATCTGGCTTCTGTGTAACATGATTTCTTCAACTGCGCGATCTCCTAGGTCGAGTGCTCCGAGCAGGCGATCTCTTGCATCTTTTTCGACACTTCCTTCCGAGTGGTGAAGCGCAATTGTCCCTGCTATTTCGTCTTCAGCTAAAACCCTCTGGTTGGGGTCAATATTGATCCCAACTGACCAAAGGATTGTGCGAACTATACTCCGTATAGCAGTCACAAAAGGAGCAAAGATAATCACAAAAAAATTTACCGTATGGGCTATTTTACTCGCTGTGGTTTCAGGGTTGGTTATGGCATAAGTTTTTGGTAATACTTCTGAGAATATTAAAATCAGTAAGGTCATGATTATTGTTGCGAGGACCACTCCACCCTCTGCATAATACTGGGTTAAAAAGTTTGTCGCCAATGCGGCTGCCAGAATATTTATTAAGTTATTTCCGAGTAATAACGATCCGATAAGTTTTTCATTTTGTTCTCTCAGTTGTAACGCTTTCTTAGCTCCTTTCGATCCCTTGTCTGTCATGCTTCTTAGTATTGCTTTGCTAGCTCCAGTTAAGGCGGTCTCTGACCCAGAAAAGAATGCTGATATGATTAAAAGAGCAAAAATTGCCATGCCAGTCGACCATAAACCCATATTGAGTTGGTTAAAAAACGTGTTTAGAAGTTCCATACTTTCTCCTTCATATCTTACTGCTTAAATCACATTAGCTTTTTTTGGTATTTTTAGAAAGTGGATGATGCTTTGTAACTAAATCTTTTAGTCTCTCATTAACCACATGAGTGTAAATTTCTGTTGTTGATATATCAGAGTGTCCTAAAAAACTCTGAATTACCCTTAGGTCTGCTCCATTTTCTAGCAAGTGAGACGCGAAAGCATGTCTAATGGAGTGAGGAGAAATCAATGTCGGATCAAGCTTGGAAAACACCGCTATTTGTTTGACGAGCTTAAAAAATATTTCTCTGTTTAGATGTCCGTGTTTTGAGTTTGATGGGAATAAGAATCTCGAGTATTTATTTTTTTCATTTTTACTTCGTTCTGCCAACCATAATCTAAGGGCTTCTTTTGCTTTGGCAGACACTGGGACCAATCTTTCGTGGTCACCTTTTCCCTTAATAAGCAACATGTTCGGGTTTCCCAGTAAAGATGTTAATGGTAGTGAAAGCAATTCGGTTACTCGCATACCAGTAGAATATAAAAGTTCAAATAAGGCATAATTTCTTGATTTGAAGTATGAATTTTTTCCAAATGACTTAGCGGTAGTTAAGATGGCGTCTATCTCAGATATCGATAATAGTTTTGGTAGCGAGCGCCTTTTACTGGTTAATTTTATTTTAATAGCAGGGTTCTCATCTCGCAAATTTTCATCTAACAAGAATTTGAAAAATTGTCTAATTGAGGACAGTCTGCGAGCTCTTGTGGCAGAACTTAAGCCTAGATCAAACTCCGCTTTAAGAAATTCTTCTATTTGCTGTTTGGTACTATCTGATATATTAGTATGACACTTAGCTTGAAATCTTTCGAACCTTTTTAAGTCATATGCATATGAAACCAAAGAATTATTACTAAAATTTCTTTCAGAGCTCATTGCATTTAAAAAAGTATTCAAGATACACTTTGTCATATTAAGTTTGCGACTTCATCATATATGACTGAATTAGATATTCAATAAGAATTGATTTGGCTAAAATAGCTTCTTCTGCCTGCAATAAAAGAAATAGTGACGAATAAAGGGCCTCTGGAGGCGTATTTATTCCCTGTGCACTTATCTTGAGTGCTTCCAATATAAGCGATCCCTTACTGGTTTTAAATTCTTGTATTGTTAGATCTTTGCCGTCTGTATGTTTTGTAGATAAATCAGAAACACTTAAATTGGAAGAGACTAATCTAACTGCTTTCTGTAAATCTAGAACATTTATTGAGTCATTACTTGCAATTTTGAAGGCCATTTCAATTAAGTTATCATTAGGTTTATAATTTTTCCAGTTACTGGGAATTTCTCCTTTTAGTGCAAAAATGATTGCATAATCGTCGTTAAACTTGGTGATTTTTTGGCGTAGTAAGAAATTTGATAACCTATCTCCATATTCCGTTGCAAAAAGTAGGAGTAAATCACCACGAAACATATGGTTAATTGCTCTATCGAGGGCAATAAGCATTGATTTTTCATTGTTTCTTTTTAATGCCATATCCAAGTTTCTAATACTTATCATTCTTTGCCAAATTCCCAGTGATCCGTAAATGTCACTATTTCTGTAGACATCGAATAATGAAGATATATTGATTGATTTTTTCATTGCTAATTTTTCAATAGCTTGAACTTTTCGTTCTACATTGGAACTATCCTTCACATACATAGAAAGATACTTTACGTCCTCTGAAATTTGATCAATCATTTGGTAAGTAGATTTGATTATGAAATAATCGATTTCATCAAATTGGCTGAAGTTCAATGTCAGATTCTCAAACGGCATCACGTTTTGATCTAAATGATAAATTAATAAGTTTTCTCTACTTTTATCCAACAAATTTAAACTTGATGCAGTTGACAATGTGAGTGCTGCTGCCTGCCAATCATTTAGGTATTTTAGGCAGATGATCCTAACTGATAAATCGTGACTGAGGTCGAAATTATTTTTAAGGACTTCGCAGAGACTTGTTAACCGACCCGTAACGAAAGATATTTTTTGCCACCTAATAAAAAGCTCTCGATTCATTTTTGGTGCTTGTAAAATAATCGTTTCGGCCTCATCGAGTGCACCAAACTCGATTAATTTGTCTATCTTTGCAAGAAAGTAAAGTTTTCCGCTCATCAAAGATTTCGAACTAGATGTTGGAGGCTGGGTTTCAGAAATTAAAATTCGTTTTAAAAACCTCTGGGCAGAATGAAAATTTAAATTTGGTAATAGCTCGAGTTTCCGAGAGAGAGTTTGTTCGTCCAGTCCATTCCACACGTTTGGATCAATTCCTGTGATCCCAGTAGAAATTATCCCAACGCTATTGAGATCATTTGGTTTCAATTTCGATTTCTCGATGGGCCTTAAAATAGGTTTCTCGTTGACTTTTTTTGAGTCGCTTGATCTATGTTCAATTTTTTCTTTAACCTCTAACCATCTAATTGCATTGTTTGGTTCGTTTCCAAAAACGGGTAATATTGAGGTTATTAACAAGAGTAAGATGAGAACTTTAAGATTCATCGGATAAGATTATTTCCTCAGTTTTTTTATTGACAGGTGCAGGCAGTTCATAGAAAAAAGCGTGAAATGCAATCAAACAGGCAAAGATAAATAGTAAGTAGATTATATATTTGAAGATCCGCATATTTTCGTCCTCTGATATACTCAGATATTATGTTCTATCTAACAATACGTATGGTATACAAATTTCTGAATTCATTTGAAATAACAATTTTTGATAGTGACTACTTTCTACGTCGCTTTTTTCTAAATCAGGGGTATACTTGTGCTACGACAATTTGTAGATTTCGAGAATGGTGAGTTATAATTTACAGAGGTCGATAGTGCTTGTTGGGTTCATGGGAGCTGGAAAATCCTCAGTTGGTAAAAAGTTATCAGAAGAAATTTGTATTCCGTTCGTGGATTCTGATGATGAGATAGAATTGGCAGCAGGAATGAGTATATCGGAAATATTTGAGCAATTCGGGGAGGCTTATTTTCGTGCAGGAGAAGAACGAGTTATAAAGCGGTTACTGTCGAACCATCCCAGAATTATTGCCACTGGAGGAGGTGCTTTTATGTCGACGACACTTCGTTCACTAATTAAGCAAAAAGGGGTTTCAATATGGTTAAAAGCAGATTTTGGGACTATCTGGGAAAGAATTCAAGGAAAGCGAACGCGTCCTCTTCTGGAAGTGGAAGATCCAAAATCTACTTTAAAAAATCTAATGAAAGAGAGAGCCAAAATTTATAAGGAGGCCGATATAACTGTCCATAGTAGAAAAACTGGAACGCACGCAAATATGGTATCAAAGTTGATCAAACTTCTTAGCGCTGATGGTACTTTGGAGCAATGGGATGGTTGAAAATCCAAATGTCGTAAATGTAAAATTGCCAAATCACAATTATAAAATTTTGATTGGCAGTGGATTGATAGATAGCGTGACTTCCCATTTAGAACCTCATTTGAGTCGCGACAAAATTGTGGTGGTCACAGACTCTATTGTTGCTGATTTATATTTAGATCGGCTTAAAAAGAATTTAAAAGATGGGGGTATCAAGTGTGAGTCCCTAGTGGTGCCTTCTGGTGAACATAGTAAGAGTTGGGAAGTTTTGACAAAGATTGTGGAGTGGTTACTGGAAAAGAGAATTGAAAGAGATGATGTGATTCTTGCCTTAGGTGGGGGCATGATAGGTGATTTAGTCGGTTTTTCGGCTTCAATTGTTCGAAGGGGTGTATCAGTCGTTCAGCTTCCAACAACATTACTTTCACAAGTAGATAGCTCCGTTGGAGGGAAAACTGGAATTAATTCTAGCCATGGTAAAAACTTAATAGGGACCTTTTATCAACCATCTCTGGTGATCGCTGATACTGCTCTTCTTAAGACACTTCCTCGTCGTGATTTTCTGTCTGGTTATTCTGAAGTAGTAAAATATGGATTACTTGGTGATTTAAATTTTTTTGAATGGCTCGAAAAAAAAATTGATTGCTTCCTAAATGTTGATCCTACAATCATAAATAGCGCGGTTAGGAAGGCCTGCATGGCCAAGTGTAGAATTGTTGTTGCTGATGAAAAAGAGCGTGGGGAGCGAGCATTGCTGAACTTGGGTCACACTTTTGGTCATGCATTGGAGTCCTGGACTAATTATTCTGACAAACTTCTTCATGGAGAGGGAGTGTCGATAGGTTGTGTATTAGCATTTAGATACAGTAAAGAGCTCGGTTATTGTAGTTACGAAAATGTTGATCGTGTTATCAAGCATTTTAAATCAGCAGGTTTGAAAACAGAATTAACGGATATACCTAGTGAGTTACCAGATGCGGAGAAATTTATCAGATTGATGCTGAATGACAAGAAGGTAAAAAATGGGAGGCTTAATCTCATTTTGGCGAGATGCATTGGCAAAGCTTTTGTTTCAGAAAATGTTTGCGTGGATCGACTTCGATCATTTTTAGTTAACGAGCTAGACTACTCGTCCTAGCTCTCTTTTTTTTCCGCTGGTTGAAATTTACTTCTGGTAGGGCAATAACACTTTCCAATTTAGGAAACTTTTCAACTAAATTTGGTATGCCTGACGCTGCTACGAAATGGTTCTGAAAATTTGGAGCCATCGCTGTTTCTATCTTTGTTATACGATTAACCAACAGTTCGATCTTGGCTCTGGACTCTTTATCTAAAAGTGCTAGCACTGCACCAGTGCTTGCGGCATTACCAGCTGATACGACCGATTCCAGTTCACAATCTGGAATCATCCCTAGAATCATAGCGTGCTTTGGCGAAATGTGGGCTCCAAAAGCCCCAGCAAGAATAATTCTATCAATGCGGGTCACTCCCATCTCGTCCATCAAAAGCTTTGAACCCGCAAAAAGAGCCGCTTTTGCTAACTGGATGGCTCGAATATCTGAATTATTGATAACTATCGTGTTTTTTGAATTGTTACCCTTGTAAAGAACATAGGATTGTGTTCTTCCTTCAGAAATACAGTTACCGCTTCCAGTCTGCTGTTTCGAGCCAATGAGACCATTCTCGTCTACTATCCCAGCCAGTCGCATTTCAGCAATTGCTTCAATTATACCTGAACCGCAAACTCCAGTGATTCCAAAGTTTTCAATTGACGGCCAAAATTTTTGGTGGTCCGACCAATATTCGGATCCAATGACTTTAAATCTTACATTTTTGGACTCTGGATCAATTCTGACATTTTCAATTGCTCCTGGGGCTGCTCTTTGTCCACAAGATATCTGAGCGCCTTCAAACGCCGGACCAGTTGGGGATGAACATGCTAGCAGTTTCTTTTTATTTCCCAAAAGTATTTCTGCATTTGTTCCAACATCAATAACTAAGACGGTATCATTAGATTTGTCTGGGGCTGTTGATAGCGCAACAGCTGCAGCATCCGCTCCAACGTGACCCGCAATGCATGGTAAAATGTAAAGTTGCGTATTAGTGTTTAATTTGATCCCGATCTCCAATAATTTTGTCGTTATAGAGCGGGAGCTTGACAGTGCAAATGGGGCCTGACCCAGTTCTGTAGGATCTATTCCAAGTAATAAATGATGCATTATAGGATTGCCGACAACAACCATTTCGAGAACATGCTGTTTTTGAACTTTTGAATCGGCGCATAAAGAGTTTATTAATGAGGAAATCCCTGCCCTAACCGAGTTGCACATTTCCTGTGCACCCATTTTATTCATCATTGCATAGCTTACTCTACTCATTAAATCTTCACCGTACTTAATCTGAGGATTCATTGCTCCGCTTGATCCTATCACTTCGCCAGTCTTCAGATTGCATAAGTGAGCAGCCATGGTTGTCGAGCCCAAATCTAAGGCTATTCCGTAAACGTTTTCATCAAAATAACCAGGCCATAGCTCGACAAGCTCATTTTTGTTTGTATTAGCATTTTTGAAAATCGCGCAGGTTACTGTCCAGTTTCCTGCACGTAATTTCGTTTGAATTGATTGCATGACTGATAACGTGATTGTCAGGTTTTTAATATCCCATTGAACTTTTAAGGCTTCCTCTAGTCTTTCACAATCTCCTGATGGTACTTTTAAATTTGGCTTTTCTACTTCCACATAAAAAAGTTGAGTTGCGGGCGACATTGTAACTTTTCGAAGGTCCACACTTTTTCTTACCACTTGCTTATGCAATTGGCTCTCTTCAGGAACATCTATCACTAAATCAGCAAGTACTTGGACTTGACAGCCTAACCTTCTGTCGTTGGCGAGACCTCGTCTTTTCTTGTAACGATCTTCAATTTCATTTGGGTGTGAAAGTGATGATAATTTGGATTGAATTCCAAATTTAGGAAAGTGACCCAATGAAACAGATATTTGACATTTGGAACATATACCTCGTCCACCGCATACGCTGTCAAGATCAACATTTAGTTGTCTAGCCGCTGATAAAACGGTTGTTCCTTTTTTTATTTTCCCTCTCTTGCCTGACGGAAGGAAAATTACCATTGGTTCCGACATTTCATCTCACGTTTTTGTGGCGCTCATCTTTTTCTTCTTGAGCGGCGCCTTCCATTTTGTTTGTCCTGTGTCTCACTACCCGCAGGTCGATTATTTTCAATCCATTGAGTGCCATGTGCGTCATTATTTAGTAATAAATTTCCAGCTCTTATAGCGTTCATTTCTTCGGATTTGGTTGGATTCATTATTGCGCTCGTCATCCCTGCTGTCATTGCCATTGGTAAAAACGCGGCATTAATGGAATGTCTATTGGGTAAACCAAACGAGATATTGGAAGCTCCGCAAGTGGTGTTAACGCTTAGTTCATCCCTTAACCGCTTTACGAGTTCAAAAACTTGTTTTCCAGCAGTGGCCATTGCCCCAATTGGCATTACCAGTGGATCAACCACAATATCGCTCGGTGGTATTCCAAAATCAGCGGCTCGTTCGACAATTTTCTTAGCCACATCAAAACGAACATTTGGATCTTCTGAAATACCAGAGTCATCATTTGATATTGCAACAACTGGGACATTATATTTTTTCACAAGCGGCAGGATCAGCTCTAACCGATCTTCTTCGCCTGTGACGGAGTTTAAAAGAGGCCTTCCAAGTGCAGCGTTCAATCCAGCTTCCAACGCCGCTGGAACCGAGCTATCAATGCATAATGGAACTTCGACCAAAGTTTGAACGAGATTTATTAATTTAGTTAGTAATGGCGGTTCTGTTTCATTAGGATTTGGGTTGGAATTAAATACTACCCCTGCGTTAATATCCAGCATATTTGCTCCACAATTTACTTGCTCTATTGCATCACTT
>MDTB01046269.1_pt1 | contig 10667 bp, 10 predicted proteins | sample 811161 | NCBI WGS metagenome assembly MDTB01 (sample SAMN05326650, study PRJNA326480) | marine metagenome | isolation source: seawater | place: Mediterranean Sea | collected 2009 | reverse complement strand
GATGCGGTGGGCCTGCAACCCTAGCGGTTACTACTTTAACGTTTCGACTTACGGTGCTTAATCACCCGTTTGCGCCGATCCAGCTGGCGCTGGGTAAGCTGATTCTTGCGTCCTGCAAACGGATTGTCTGAGTCCCGCAATTCGATCTTGACCGGATTGCCCAACAGGTTCAGCGCTTCGCGAAAACCATTTTCTAAAAACCGGCGATAGCTCGCTGGTAGCGAACTGAGTTGATTACCGTGCACCACAATTTTTGGCGGATGCGCGCCACCACGAGTAGCCACTTTGAGCTTAATGGGACGCCCCCGCACTGCGGGCGCAGGATGGGACGCCACAAGATTTTGCAGTAACCGCGTGAGCATCGAAGTCGATACCTCAAAAGCGCCAATTTTATGAATGTTCTGTACCTGATCCAGTAAGTGCCCAACACCCGTACCGTGCAATGCCGAAATCATTTGTAAGGGCACCCACGGGATGAAGGACAATCTGCGATCCAATGCTTTCTTCACCGCCTGCCTGTGGTCAGCGTCCAAGCCATCCCACTTATTCACCGCCACTACCATGCCGGCACCCGCTTCCAGCGCATAGTTGAGCACATGCAAATCTTGCTCAACCACACCCTCTTGGGCATCCAATACCAGTATCACCACGTGGGCGCGCTCCATGGCCTGCAGTGCTTTGACCACGGAAAACTTTTCAGTAATTTCCGACACTCGGCCTTTGCGGCGCACACCGGCGGTATCAATGAGCACAAAGTCCACGCCATCTTTGCTAAACGGTATGTCTATTGCGTCCTTGGTTGTGCCGGGCATGTCGAAAACCACCTGACGCTCTTCGCCCACCAGCCGGTTCACGAGAGTCGATTTGCCGACATTCGGCCGTCCCACCACCGCAACCCGAATGCCATTAGCATCTAGATCGTCATCAGCGTCTACGCTGTAATCCAAGTCTTGGATAACGGCCAAAAGGTGCTCGCGCAGATGCTTTAAACCGCGACTATGACTTGCTGAGATCTGCAAAAATCGATCGAAACCAAAACGCCCAAACTCTGCAGTAATTTCATGTTCAGGCAGGCCGTCAATCTTGTTGATCACAGGGATGAAGGCAACATTAGACTTGCGCAGATACTCTACAACGTCGTCATCTGCGGCGGTGACACCGTCACGCCCGTCGAACATCAAGAGCACGATGTCTGCTTCATTAACCGCCAACCGAGTTTGTTGTGTCAGCGCATCAGCAAGCACGTCGTCACCGAACAGACCGCCGGTGTCGATTAATGTCGCCGCACCACCATCAAACTCCATACGACCGTAACGACGATCCCGAGTGAGTCCGGGCACGTCGGCTACCAGCGCGTCACGGCTACGGGTCAGTTTGTTGAAGAGTGTCGACTTACCTACGTTAGGCCGGCCAACCAAAGCAATGCTCGGCAGCATGATTTAATTCAGCGTGACCTTAAGAGCGGCCAGCGTTCCTGCATTGGTGAGGGTATACAGCATATCGTCCGCGATAATCGGCTGGGTACGTAAGCCCTTCCCGCCTAACTTACGACGCCCTACCAAACGACCATCGCGCTGGGCCATAACATGGAGATAGCCCTCTTCGTCACCCGCGACCAAATAATTAGAAAACGCTAACGGCGCGGTCAATTTGCGCCGCGCAAACGCGCTTTGTTGCCAATTAACTTCGCCACTGGCTTTGTCAATAGCGCTAACGGTATCGTCCGCATCAACAACGTAAAGCTGACCATAACCTTGGGCCATATCTAGATAACCTGACAGTTCTTGTTCCCACATTGGACGACCCTCACGACGACTTATAGCAGTGACACGACCTTGATACGCAAACGCATACATTGATCCACCGTCCAGCTCGATCCGCGCGTCCACGTCCACAATACGATCTAATTCAGAACGCCCCTCGGGCAACATCCCCCGCTGCTCCCACATGGGCTCGCCATTTTCGGCACGCAGGGCCACGACCTTGCCGTTCGCAAAGCCCGAGTACAATATGCCCTGATCAAACACCGGAGCACTGGTTCCGCGCAAAGTAAGCAGTGGCATTTGGCTATCATAGGTCCACGCGACGGCACCGGTAGCCGCATCTAACGCACTGATGCGATCATCAATGGTCTGCACGAAAACTTTGCCACCGCCCGTTGTGGGCACTGACCCAACTTCGGTACCAACTCGTGTGCGCCACAGTTCGGAGCCATCGGCGACCCTCAAAGCCAAAACTTCGCCATGGGTGGTACCCATCAACACCAAACCCTCACCGACGCCAACACCGCCGCTGACAAAGGCTGGATCGCGCCGGTCAAGAAGGCGCTGCACGCCAAATCCGGTGCGCTCTACCGCAGCGTACTGTTGCTGCCAAATAGGCTTACCGGTAAAACGATCAAACGCCGCCAATGCACCATAACCATCTGCAGCGATGATCCGATCGGCAACCACACTCGGCACTAAGCGAATATATTTTTTACCCAGCCCATCGCCAACCTTACGCTGCCATTGCACTGATACTCGCACCTCAGCATCGAACGGCTCGAGCTTAGCAGGTTTGGTTTCATCTACTTTTGCGTCATCGTCGACCCAAGGCAACCAGCTGAACCAGCTACAGCCCCCTAGCGTCAGCGCTAGCAAGGGCAGCGCGAGCAAGCGTTTTGTGGCTAGATTAATCATTCGGTGATTCCATCCCGGCAGCGGCAGCCTCATTCAACGTTTGTTCGGCCTTACGGAGCGCATCATCTAGGGTGTCTTGAAGCGGCACATATTTACCATTCGACGGTGCAGCCGTGTCCAACTTAACCTTTAAGATTGGCCGATCTTCGCCTTCCGTAAGCGCATCCATTGCCGCACTGTAGGCCTCGTGGGCTTTGGCCACATCATCTGTCGCCATATAGATGTCGCCTTGAATTTCTAACGCCCATGAGCGGTAGCCTGCATTTGTCACCTGAGCCAGCTGCGCTAATGCTTCATCGCTACGCGTTAGACCCTGCAACACTCTGGCAAGCCGAATGCGCGCCAAATCCGCCAGCAAAGCCTCATCGGCAACAGCAATAGCCGACTTTAACGCCTGCTCGGCATCATCTAAACGGGATTCCTCAGCGGCTACCGACGCGCGACGCAGCAGTACCAATACATGCTGAGCTGTGCCCGGAAACTGTTCCACAAGCTTTTGCCCCAAAAGAGCGCGCTCTGCAGCGTCGGCTTCTTGATAATCCGCGAGGGCAGCCGTACTCGCCTCCGCACTCTCTTGGGCAGAGTCAGAATAGAACCGGTAACCGACAAATCCCCCGATGGTTAAGACGCTGACTATCAGCACATTAAGGCCGTTAGCTACCCACCAAGAGCGCAACCGCGCAGCTTGTTCTTCATCGCTGAGATATTCTGACACTCGTCAAGTCTCCACTTATCCTTATTAGTTGCCGTATGCGTTATTTGCTATCGCGTACCGCCGAGGGCGCATTTTGTCACAACTCGCGGCTGGGGTGTCTGCTTATATCTGCTGTAGTTGCATTAATGCCTCAGCAACCGGCAGCTGGCGCTGACCGATCGCCGCATCGCGCAAATGCTTAATAACCAGCTCATCGTCCTGGTTCTCCGCCCCACAGAGCACGGCCCAAGTCGCGCCAGTGGCGTCGGCGCGCTTAAATTGTTTCTTTAATTGGCCGCCACCCATATGCACCCGCACACGCAAGCCCGGTGCCGCCCCACGCAGTTGCTGCCCTAGTTGCATGGCGGCGCTTAGCGCCTCTGCACTGGTAACACAGATGTATACATCAACCGAATTGTCGCTGAGATCCGGGTGCGCCAATTCATGTAACAGCACCACACGATCTAAACCGATTGCAAAGCCGACCGCTGGCGTGTCTCGCCCCCCCAATCGTTCAACTAGGCCATCGTAACGCCCACCCGCACATACGGCACCTTGCGCGCCGAGATCATCAGTAACCCACTCGAATACTGTATGGGTGTAATAGTCCAGTCCGCGCACGAGGTTTGGATTCAACTGGAATGGGATACCCAACTGCTGCAATAACTCCTGTAATGCTTGGAAGTGCTCTAAACCCTCGGCGTCAACAAAGTCTATAAGCTGTGGTGCGTCTTTTACTATTGCTTGGGTAGCAGCGACCTTGCTATCGAGAATGCGCAAAGGGTTAGTCTGCAAACGCCGCTGACTGTCTGGGTCTAGGGCCTCAGCATGGGGCTGTAAGTAGTCCAATAAAGCCTGCCGAAACGCCACACGAGCAGCGCCTGATCCCAGAGTGTTGAGTTGCAGATGCACTCGATCAGTTATGCCTAATTGCTGCCAGCAGGCGTAACCAAGCGCAATAAGTTCTGCATCCACATCCGGCCCGGCAAACCCATAGGCTTCCGCGCCTATTTGGCTGAACTGACGGTAGCGACCCTTTTGCGGTTTTTCGTAGCGAAACATTGGACCGGCATAAAATACCCGCTGGGTCTGGTTATATAACAACCCATGCTCTTCCAGCGCACGTACACAACTGGCAGTGCCTTCAGGACGTAAGCTCAGCGAGTCGCCATCGCGGTCCGCCAGAGAATACATTTCTTTCTCAATGATATCGGTGGCTTCGCCAACGCCGCGCGCGAACAATTCAGTATATTCCAACAGCGGCAGCCTCACTTCCGCATAGCTGTAACTGCGCAACATTTGCAGAATACTCGTCTCTACCCGCCGCCAGCGCTCCGTGTGCGCAGGCAAAATATCACGCATCCCGCGCACGGCTTTAACCATCAGCGGTGCCCTTCACCTCATTCATTATTCATTGCCCCAACTCCAATCGCGCCATCTGATTCCGCGTATGGGGTGCCAAGTCCACTTCTTGGGCGTCAAAGAACAATTTAACGCCCTCCGCAAAACCTATTTTCAACTTGAATGGGCCAACACCGACAAAGCGGCGTACCTGACCGGCGCGACCGAGGTCCGCATATAGGAGTGCGTCATCAGCACCGCGTATTTCGATCCAACAATCTGCAGCAAACTCAAAGCGCAGTTGCTCATTACCTGTTACAGATAATTTTCGTGCACCACTTTCGTCCTCACCAAAGTATGGCGCCTTAAATTCGTTAGCAGCAGGCTCCTCCGCGGCAACGGCTTCTGCTGATTCTGTTACTGCTGTTTCCTGATCCGCTGCGGGCGCGGCTTCTGTTTCTAATCCCGGTGGGCTAGATGAATCTGCATCAATGACTTCTGACAACACCGCGGTATCGCTAGCCGCATCAGTCTTCGCGTCTGGATCTTCGCTAATGTTTAAGTCAGCCCCGTCTGCTGGCTCGGTCTGGCCGTCACCCGAACCCTCAACCCCTTCGAAACTAAGAGTGGCGTCAACTTGCTCCGCGACCTCGTCGTTGGTTGTCACCAAATCAAGGTTTTCGCCGTCCATAAGTTCTTCGGGCGCTGTGTCCAATGACCGCATCTCAGGCTCAGACTGATCAACCTCTGGCCTGGAAACTGGCGACTTAGTTACGCCCATCACCTCGTTCGCACCGGCTTCAGCTGCCGACCTGACAGTGTCGACAGGCTGGTTGTTTGGTCGCGGAATATCATCAAAAAAGCTGATAAGCAGCACCAAACCGACCAAGCCCAGGGCAACCAAGCCCCATTGTTTTAGGGTCAAACTGATCGGCATTTTGTTGACGTAATGACGACTGGCAGGTTCCTCCGCCTCGTCATTAACCGGCGCATCATCAGAAGCACCATGTAACGCTGCCGACCTTCGAATCAAATCGTCCGCATCAAGCCCCAGCATTTTCGCGTAGGCGCGCACATAACCATTAACATAGACCTGGCCTGGCAAACTTTCGTAATCATCCGCTTCTAACGCTTCGATCGTACGCTGGGTCAGGTTCAACAGATCTGCCGCTTCAATACGCGAAATGCCCATTGCTTCCCGCGACGTGGCGAAAGTAGCCCCGACCGTCGGCTTATCTTGGCTGTCTGATTGCACTTAACTAGCCCTCTCTGATCCACGAGGTCTTGGACTGTGGTTGACCATAGCCCTACGGGCCTCTATCGCACAACCACTGGCTGAGCTGTCTCAAGCTGCGCTCGGTAACGACTCTGGCGCCGCGTTCGATCTTGCACCTGACCCACCAACTGGCCGCAGGCTGCGTCAATGTCTTCACCGCGTGTAGTCCTCAGCATAGTCGTGAACCCCTGTTGGATCAAAATGGTTTGGAAGTGTTCAATATCAGCATCCAGAGGACGCTCATAACCAGATCCAGGGAATGGGTTGAATGGAATGAGATTAATCTTACAGCGCAACGATTGCAGAAGCTCAGCCAGCTCACGAGCATGCTCCGGCTGATCATTTACACCGCGCATCAGCGTATATTCAATGACCAACTTACGAGCAGGGCCTAAATCTTCAACGTAGTCTCGACAGGCCCGCAACAATTGCTCAATTGAATATTTTCGGTTAATCGGCACCAGTTCATTACGCAAGGCGTCCGTTGGCGCATGCAGCGAAATCGCCAGTGCCACGTCTGATACCTCGCGCAGTTTATCAATACCGGGAACCACACCCGCGGTACTCACCGTCACTCGCCGCTTACTTAAGCCGAAGGCATGATCATCCTTCATTACGTTTGTTGCGGCGACCACGGCATCGAAATTTAACAGCGGCTCGCCCATTCCCATAAGCACTACATTAGTGACGCTTTCACCCCGGGCCCGAAGCGCTTGATTCGCCAAAATCATTTGCCCAACGATATCCGCCGGGGCCAAATTACCGTTGAATCCCTGCTTACCCGTAGAGCAAAAACTGCAGTCCAGAACGCAGCCAATTTGTGATGACACACAAAGGGTATTGCGGCCTTTTTCGGGGATAAGCACCATTTCAATTAGATCGCCGTTCGCAACCCGCAGCAGCCATTTTATAGTGCCATCTGCTGACACCAATTGGCGCTCCACTTCCGGTACTGCAAAGTGGCAGGTGTCCGCCAGCCATTCGCGCATACGCAACGGCAAATCTGTCATAGCAGCAAAATCAGTCTGCTCTTGATGATAGACCCATTTCATCAACTGCCGCCCACGAAACGCTTGCAGCCCTTGCTCGACAAACAAGTTTTCGAGCTGGGTGCGGTCAAACCCGTAAAGGTTCTGCAGACTCTGCATGGCGGCTAGGCGTCGCGATCCTGGAGTTCGTCGGCGCTGAAGAAAAATGCAATTTCCCGCGCTGCAGATTCAGGTGCGTCGGAGCCATGAACGGCGTTCGCATCGATCGACTCAGCGAAATCCGCGCGAATTGTACCTGGCGCGGCTTCTGCTGGGTTGGTCGCACCCATTAGCCGACGATTAGTTGCAATGGCGTCTTCGCCTTCCAAAACCTGAACCATAACCGGCCCAGAGCGCATGTAGCTGCATAAATCTGCAAAAAACGGTTTGCCGTCATGTTCGGCGTAAAAGCCCGCAGCCTGCTCCTCGGTCAACCGCAACATTTTCGCGGCAACGATGCGCAAGCCGCCTTTTTCAAAGCGCGAATATATTTCGCCAATCAAATTCCGCGCAACAGCATCCGGTTTAACAATCGAAAAGGTACGTTCCACAGCCATAGGAGTCTCCAAAGCGGCTTAATCACGCACCCGAACCGACGGGCTATGTGATTAATTTTTAGGAAAAAACTGCCTGATTTTTAACGAGCGGCAGTCTCAGAGGGCGCACATTATACGCATGCTTAGGAGCCACGCAATCGACCAACAGTGGTCGCCAATTGCTGGGCCGCAGAATCAATTTCAGCAGCGTCAGTAAAACGCCCAAAGCTGAACCGTAGAGAGGAATGGGCTAAATCATCGGCAATTCCTAGGCCTCGCAGAACAAAGGAGGGTTCAACACTAGCAGAGGTGCATGCCGAACCACTGGAAACAGCCAAACCAGGCAGGGCCAGCAGCAACGTTTCACCATCCACACCGGCAAAGCCGACATTAACAATTCCGGGTACATGCTGTTCAGGGTGGGTATGCACAACGGTATCGGGAATTTGCCTGACATGACTCAAAAAGCGCTGGCGCAGTGTCGAGAGCTGGGCATGCTCGCTGTCCATGTGCTCGACCATAAGTTGTGCGGCTGCACCCAGACCAACAATCTGTTGCGCCGGTAAGGTTCCAGACCGCATACCCATTTCATGACCACCACCATGCATCTGCGGGGCCAACTGCAGACCCTGGCTGCGCCGCACATAGAGAGCGCCGATGCCCTTCGGCCCATAGATTTTGTGCGCTGATAAAGACAACAGATCAATGTACATCGCCTCTACATCAAGCGGCAACTTGCCGAAACCTTGGGCGGCATCGGTATGAAACAAAACTCCGTTGCTACGGCATACTTCGCCGATCGACCGCAAATCATTGGCCGTACCCAACTCATTGTTCACGTGCATGATAGACACCATTAATGTGTCCTCGCGTAACGCCTCGCGAACCTGCTCCGCCGACGTGCGTCCCCAAGCATCCGGGGTTAAGTAGGTCACCTCGAATCCCTGCTGCTGGAGAAATCCACAACAATCCAACACTGCTTTATGCTCTATCGAGCTGGTTATGAGATGCCGCCGCGAGGCTTTGAGCGCCGCCCCTTTTAACGCCAGATTGTCTGACTCTGTGGCGCCTGAGGTCCAGACAATTTCCCGCGGATCTGCGTTAATGGCTTCCGCGATTTGGACTCTGGCCGCTTCTACCGCCTCTTCTGCCTGCCAACCAAAGGCGTGGGACCGCGACGCCGGGTTACCAAAGTCTCCGTCCACGGACATATGCGCCACCATGCGTTCGATGACACGGGCATCTACAGGGGTGGTTGCTGCATAGTCTAGGTATATCGGTGTCGGCATTGTTAGCGTCTGGTTATTTCAGGGCTTAGTATATAAATCTGCCGGCCCAGCCGATAGGCACTCAAAGTGAGACATCGCAGCTTGCCCGTCGAAGACTGCGTTAAGAGAGATTAGCTGCGCAGCAGGTGAATAGCAGCTGGATGTTGCCGCGCATGTTCACGCAGTTCTTGCAACCAGGCGGTAATGTCTTCCCAAGCTTCTATGTCTTTCTTTACCTGAGAATACGGCATTTCGTGAATGCCCAAGCCAAATTCAAAAGCCCGTGTGTAATTCTGTGAGTCGCGCAACGTGGCAATCAACGGAATATCTAGGCTTGATAGAAATTTTTGTAACTTTGCATATACCCGGGTATTCGTGCGAACGCGGTTCGCAACGATGCCAATCTTTCGATCCGGCCGACGTATTTTGGCCACCAGCAGCAAATCTGAGATGCATTTCATCGCCGCGTGTATATCGATGTCCGAAGGCATCACAGGTATCAAAATAGCATCGGCTCCGCGTGTCGCACTAACTAAGTCTGCGCGCGACAATGCTGCTGGGGTATCGATCACTGCTAGATCGCAGTTTTCTGGAGTTCGCAGCAGCCAGGTCTTAGTGACTTGCGACGACTGTGCGTAGCCTTCGGTACCAGCAATGGCCGGAACACTGGCTGGCCGGTTAGCAAGCCAGCGGGTACTGGAGCCCTGAGGATCTAGGTCGATCAAAGCCGGCTTAGTGCCACTGCACACCAACGACGACACCAGATTCGTCGTCAGCGTGGTTTTACCGGATCCACCCTTAGTGTTGAGTACTACAATTTTTTGCATTATCAGATGTTTACCTAAAAATGACAGTCAAACAAGGGGTAAGGCAATGGTTCTTGCGCATCAAATTTGCGCCGAATTTTGCCTATGGAGCTCCATCAAGACCCTAATTTAGGTGCTTGAGCACGCCTCGGAGTATCTGCACCTCGGTCTCATCAAGTTGATGTCTGGCCAACATGCGTCGCAATCGCGTCAGCGTATGCCCTGGCGCTTCGGGATCAACAAAGCCACTTTTCTCGAGTGTCTGCTGCAGATGCTCGAGCATTGATTCGAACTGCTGCTGGGTGGCGGGAGGTCTATCCCAAATTCGCTGGGAACCTCCACTGTCCGGCCCGGCTGTGGCCACAGCATCACCGATGCTCGCGTCGCTGTCAGCCTGATTCGCCTCAATGTGCTGAAACAGCTCATAGCATACAACCTGTACCGCCATCGCTAAGTTCAAAGAACCGTAAATTGGCGAAGATGGAATCTGCAAATGACTGTGGCAAAGCTGCAACTCTTCGTTAGTTAAGCCGCTATCTTCGCGGCCAAATAGAATAGCCATGGATGCGCTATCTGGTTGCACCGCCAGATACGGGGCTATTTCCTTCGCCATCACAACAGGCCAGGGGATATGTCGAGAGCGCGTGCTGGTGCCCACTAAAACGTGACAGTCGGCGACTGCACTGGCCACGTCGTCCACTACTACCGCCTTATCTAAGACATCCATTGCGCCTGCCGCCCGCCAATCTGCCTGGGGATCGGGAAAACGCGCTGGGTTAACTAACACCAATTGATTGATGCCCATGGTTTTCATCGCGCGCGCGGCGCTACCAATGTTGCCTGGGTGCCGAGGCTCCACCAAGACGATACGAATTCGATCTAACATAGAAAGCTACTATCCAATTTTATTTGAATGCGCCGATACCTGAGGTGCTCGTTACCCGCGCAACACAACCCCTGCGGCTCGTTTGGCCACAGATCAGCCCAAAAACTTCACAAATTCCTGTCAACAACGACGACTTTTCCATAATACGTTT
>MDTB01194803.1_pt1 | contig 10668 bp, 9 predicted proteins | sample 811161 | NCBI WGS metagenome assembly MDTB01 (sample SAMN05326650, study PRJNA326480) | marine metagenome | isolation source: seawater | place: Mediterranean Sea | collected 2009 | reverse complement strand
TTATCTCTTCAATTTCAACCAGCATTTCTCCAGTCATTTTTCCATGCAAACCACCGGATACTCCAAGGTTAGCTTGAGGTTCCACAATTCCCATTTCATCAAAAAAGACCTTGGACATATTCTCGTCAAAATGTTGTCCGGTATGAACCAAGAATTCTTCTATGCCTCTCACCCTCAACGCACTTGAGACAACAGCAGCTTTGATAAATTGTGGACGGGCCCCTATGACAGTGAGTACTTTCATGCCACTTCTATGTTTAAGACACGCTCGTATAAATTAAATAACTTCTTTTCCTGCACTTCCCAGGAGTGATCCTCAGCCATTTGACGTGCATTTTTACCAAGTTTACTCAAATCCCTAGATAACAATTTTCTCAAACCAGCTACAATACCTTCCGGAGTAATAGATTCACATACAACTCCACAATCATACTCCTCGACCAATTTTCTCATCTCCGGAAGATCACTTACAAGAATAGGCAATCCAGCCATGGCATATTCAAAAAATTTATTTGGCAAAGAATATTTATAACTCAAGCAAAGGTCTTCTATTAAACAAACTCCTATGTTGGCCGAACCAGTGAATTCATATAAACGATCAGAACCTACAGCTTCATGATAGTGAATATTTTCGAATTCTTGAGTATTCTTCAAAATCATAGAAAAAGTATTACGACTTGCTTTTGTTAATACTGGATAACCCATGTAAACTAAATCCAAATTCTTTTCATCAATAATTTGAAATGCTTTAGCTATTTTTTCAATCGCTCTTCCAGGCATTAATCCACCCTGATAAAGCACTATTAATGACTTACCAGATAATCCAAATTTATCCCTAAGTAAATTGCTCGAAACTTTATTCCATGTGGGCGGGCAATTTAGAACAAGAGTTTTAGGTATTTTAAAGAAAAGATGTTCGTATGTTTTCAGAATAGGTCCACTGACTGTTATAAAACCATCAACAAAATGAGATGAAATTTTTTCAAGAATCTTTATGGTAAGTTTACTTTTTTTCCCCAACCCTAACTTTTCACTTTCATACTCGTGAGCGTCGTAAATGACATAAAATTTTGATCTTAAAACTAATTTACTCAAAATCACGGCTGGAAGAGGATGAAAATCGTGGCAATGGACTACATTTTTTCTCTTAATTAACAAAGATACCTTACATGTAAATTCTACAAAGTTAATTAATCTCCCAATAGACCCTTTTAAAAAAGCACTATTAATCTTGATCCTTTGTATTTTTACTCCTTCTCTTATTTCATTGGGTAACAAACCCTTTTTCCACAAACCGATAACAGTCAAAACATAGCCTGCTTTCGCTAAACTAATCGCTTGTTTTTCAACTCTAGAATCGAGAGTAAAATTATTGTAAACTATAGAAAATACAGTCAACTTGAATGACTTAAAATTAGCATGAACCAGTACTTAATTAATCCTAAAATATTAATTAAAATTTGACTACATTATGACCTACACTGAATCTCAATGCCCTATGGCAATCTTTCTTCCGACTAGGCTATCAAGAAATTTTTTAACTCTTTTAAGGAGTTTATAACGGAAATCCCAATTGGGAAAGTCTTTGTAGCTGCGGTTTGGTACAATCATTAACTCTTCGAACTCCGCTTGGGAAATCCGTAATTTCTTACAGAAATATTTTATGTCGTTTTTTAATTCGTCATGATCATAAAGAGGCTCGCTTAATTTTTCTATGGCCTCCTTACGAGTCATTTGACCTGATACAATCATACTTGAAAAATGAGGCCTTCTTTTGTCATAACCATACTTCTTCGGAAGCCAATAGTTCTGGAATAACTTAGTAAAAAGCGACTCCCCGTGCTTCCTTTCATATGGTTTGTAACCAACTACGTTTTGCAACTCAATTAATGCCTTCGATTTGTCGTATGGCATTAAATCCAATGGCCGAACTGTACGCATTCGCCGAACAACTGGATACCAAAAATAATAGTCGAAAAAACTGATAGTTTTATAGTTTCTTAACTTTCTTGTTCCGAAGAGCTTATGGATTGCTTTTAGGTTGACCGAGTCCATTGCAGAGCCGTGCCATGCTCTAGGAAGAATACATTCAGTCGCTAGGTTACCACCTGAAAGGAAGTATTTAATTCCGTTGGAAGTTGCAAAATGATTGAGTGTTGAGAAAAAGATATGATCTTGTGGAACATCTTGGTTGGAAATACCAGACTTGAGATATGAAAGTTGTAAATCACGCATCTCTTCCCAATCAACCACATGTGTATGCAAGTCAAAGTTACAATATTTCAAAATAGTTTCAATATTAGCAACAGCCAACTCTGAATTCCATCCACCATCAACATGGACCACAAGTGGACGCAAACCCCATTCACTCACTTTCAATGCCAAGTAGGAACTATCTACACCTCCGCTTAAGCCTAAAATGCAGTCATATTCCTTGCCACTTCCTTCATTTTGAATGCGCTTAATTAAATCAGATAATTTTTGAGCTCCTTCAGCATTAGGAAACCATCTTTTTTTTGTCTCATTTTCAAAAGTAATACAATGATTACACACCTCGTTTCCATCAAATGAAATTTCCGAATCAGATTCATCCATAACACATTTACTACAAACTTTCCCTGCCATATTTTTACAATTTAAAAATTTAAAGAAATATACATTAGCTTCTTACGATATTCAGGCACCCCGTAAATGAAAAAGATCAAACGCTTCAATCGAATAATTTTTCCAGTTCATCATAATCAGGATAAGTAATCAGCACAGCTCTTCGTTTTCCATGAAAAATGAAGTAGGCTCCTGCAGAAACAGCATGCGCACCAGCTTTAACGGCAGACCTCATGTCAAGTAGTGATGAAATACCACCCAATGCAACCAAAGGGACATCCAAATTTCTCGAAGCCAAAGTAATAAGTTCAGTATCCGGGCCAGACAAGGTACCATCCTTGTCGACGGAACCAAGAATTATCTCGCCTACACCCACTTCCATCAACTCGGCCAAATATGATTGAATGGGTTTGCTTCTCATTACGCTGTTTATTGAAGAGCAATACAAACGATGTTCCCCGAAAAAAGTCCGTTTTACATCAACCGAAACTACAATGCTTTGGCTCCCGAAACTATCCACCAATTCTCTTACGATGGATAAGTTCTCGAAGCATAAGGATTGCAAGCAGATTTTTTCAACTCCTAATCTAAAGATACGAACGGCTTGATCAATAGTTTTTATTCCACCACCGTAAGTAAGTGGCATAAAGCATTCCCCTGCAACCTCCTCAATTAGAGCATAATCAGGCTCTCTGCCCTGCTTGCTAGCACCAATATCCAATAGGGTTAATTCGTCCACCTCCTTTTCATTGAAAATCCGAATCGCATTAACTGGATCACCGACATATTGAGGATTGTCGAATTTTCGAGTCTTTACCAATCCACCATCTTTAAGAAGAAGGGTTGGAATTACGCGATGTTTCAACATGAATTAAAGATTCACGAAATTTTTCATTAAAGACATCCCAAAGCGGTGACTTTTTTCAGGGTGGAACTGAACCCCAAAGATCTGGTTCGATTGAAAGGCCGCACAAAACTTTGCCCCATAGTTAGCTTGGGCAATACAAAGGTCGTTGCTGTCAAGTTCCACATAGTAGGAGTGAACAAAGTAAAAACGTTGGGTCCCAAAGTTCTCCAAAATCAAAGAATTACTCCTGACGACATCTAAAGTGTTCCAGCCCATGTGAGGAATCTTCAAATTTTCCCGAACCTCACCATCAAGAGATCGAACCCTTGCAGCAACAAAGCCTAAACCAGAAGAATCCCCTTCTTCACTAGAGCGACAAAGAAGTTGCATACCAAGACAAATTCCAAGAATCGGGATATTCCTTTCCTTAATCATTTTCCTCAAAGGCTCTCGGAACCCAATCGAATCAAGTCGCTTCATCCCTTCATCAAAATGACCTACACCTGGAAGAATCAACTTACTTGCATCTTTTAGATCCTCAGGATCACAAACTCTCTTAACTTCACCACCTACTTTTTCGATCATACGCACAACTGAACTTGAGTTGTTAATGCCATAATCAATTACTGCTATCATAATAAAAATCGAAACGGTGGGAAAGAATCCATTTACGAATGTCTAGAAAGCAGAACGGAACGGCACAAGGAAAGATAAATTTGTTCCTCATTTTTCCAATCAAGTTTGGTAGAGGCTCTTTCTACTCCAGATTTTTTGGTCTTGATCACTTCCTTCGTCAAAGACTCAAAGAACATAGAAAAGGCAGATACTTCTCTGGTAAGGACCCATCCACAATCATATTTCCTTACAATTTTCTCCTGCTCAGGCAAATCATAAACAGCCACCGGCAAACCAGCTAAAAGGTATTCAAACAATTTATTAGGTAACGAATATCTATAGCTCAAGCATATATCCTCAATAAAACAAAGTCCCACATCAGCTTCTTTTGCATAGGCCAAGACTTCAGTAGGAGATACGGGAGGAATCCAATGAATTCGATTGCTCGAAGAAACCGAGGCAGATACCCTTCCTTCCAGCACTCCTCCTCCCACAAGTAATAGATGATGATTGCATTGAAGCTTTGAAAATGTATTCAGTAATGCTTCAATACCTCGCCCAGGGACTAATCCACCAAGATAAAGAAATAGGCAATCATTGGTCTTCAGCCCAAGCTTTTTTCTAATTGGAATCATTGGCATCTGTGCACCAGATAAATTTGGTATATTTCTGACTACAATTGGATTGATCCCCTGATATTTTGCCTTGTAATGAAAAGCAATCGAATCGCTGACAACCATAGTTCCGTCGGCAAAACCTATCAAAAGAAATTCAAGTAGTTTAGAAATCTTTTGTATCACCCCACTAAGTCCATTGCATTCTGTTTCGAGTTCGTGGGCATCATAAATCAAACTAGCTCCAGTAAAAAACTTTAAGGCTACTGCTGCAGGCAATGACTTAAGACCGTGAGCATGAATTAAGTCAGTCTTTAGTTTTCCAACACAAAAAAACAACCTTAGACACCATTCAAAATATTTAATAACTGAAAAAAATTTATTTCTCGGAAAAAAGAAACTTAGTATACGAAGCCGAAAAATTTTACAAAATGAAGAGTAATTTTCTTTTTCAAGAAGACCTGGATTCCAAAGTCCTACAATTAATAAGTTTCTCGAAAACCCTGCAGACTGAAGAGTGTTTACCTCTTTGAACATTCTCGACTCATGCGTACAAGGAGAGAGAAATATATGAACTACTCGATTTTCTAATTTAATAGTTATTTTTATTCACATCTTTGACTGCATTGATCTAAAAATCATTCGTTTTTAATAAAAACCACTTCGGACTTGGTAAATCTTCTGCCCACATATTTACACCCCTAAAGGAGGGAATAAATTCTTTCCAATCAAAATGAGAAAGCAACTCATAACTCTTAAGCCATTTTTCTTCTAAATCTGTTCCAGAATCTTGATAAATAACAGCAAATTTTGCATGCCACCTACCCATATTCTCTAAAACTTCTTCAGGGTTCCTGCCCCAACAATTAGGTGCTCCTAGATAATTTGTTTGGGTAACTGCATACCAATCCGGAAAAAGATGAAATTCTTTTTTTGAGGCCAAATATAATGGCATTTCCAGAATATGCCTGTACCCGTCAAAACAATTGTTGTAGCTGCCCTTTGGATCTGAAAAAGCAAAATATACTGAGTCTCCTTTACTAACAAAGACAAAAAATTTCTCCAGTGCTTTCTCTATTTCAATGTGATCAAAAGGTGGGTTAATGATTATTTTACCAAATTTCTTGTTCAACAGAGGCTCTTGAACTGACAAAAATATTGGCAATGGACTTGCAACCAACCACAAGGCTGTAAGAGCTAAAAAATTACTTTCCGACTGAGTTACATGAAAAGCAAAAAGACTCAAGAAGAGTAAAATCATTGACTCTTCATCTGCTACTCTAACGAATCTTTGATTAATGAAAAATGCAATTAAACCTAAAATCGCCAAAATTGGAAAAACAGTTGTCGAAAAAAACAATAAAAAAGTGCCTACAGAAAAAAGAATCAGAAAATAAATTGAATAATTCGACACCTTATTCATTTCTCGGTTATATCTAACTTGTTTGGATGTAATCCCTATGAGCTTTGCTGTTTCATTAAAAGAAGTTGCAATGGATTTATTTGCAACCAGTGGAATAAAGCGAAATAAGATAAAAATACCAGCTGGTAAAAGTGTAGCCAAAATCAAAGGTTCAGAGTGGTAATATGAAAAATAAACGACCATGGGTGCAGCAAAAAAAATCTGTGTAACCCCTCCCCCAAAAGTCATCAAAAGAAAAACTATTGTCGTACCACCTAAATCAGCAAAATTTAGGAAAAAGAGTCCCAAGGGGAAAAACATCCATCCCAAAATTTGATAATTTTGCCTAGCAAAAGCCATCCCATAGCAAGTAGAGCTAAAAAGAAGAGTTAAGGTCAAAAAAATCGACCAGAAAGTATTTATGTGTGTCATCCATACTAAATGCGATAGAGCCCAAAAGAGAGAACCAAATAGGGTAATGATTGGAGCGGCATTAGCGTAGAAAAAACTTCCAAGATATGAAAGATGGAACCATTTCCATAGAGGAAAATCACCTAATCCGATCAATGTGCTACTACTAGTTCTTCCAAACCTCCTAAGGTTTATCCATTGCGTTCTATAAAAAAGACTATTTAAGGCATTAAGTGGATGAAATCCCATATATTTGTGCCAATGGCCTTTAAGTAAGATGCGAGCTTCCCAAATTGATTTAATCCATGCTACAGGCATCATGCAGAAAAGAAGAAATGGATAAAAAGTAAGGGAGATTTTTAAGTAAGTAGGAAAACTTGAGAATTTCTTCCAGATTTTCATCTAGCCTTAAATTGTCTTATTAGCGACATTAATTTGGGCTTCTCTATAGATGTGAGCAAAAGAATTCCCGTAACAAAAAGAAAAACAGTTAAGAGAATATATAAATTATAAATAAATCCCTCAACTATATACCAAACTACAAAGAGAACACCGCAAGAAACTTGAATTGCAAAAACCATCCACGAAAATCCTGTTTTCCAATAGAATTCGCTAACTAACATTGAAATCACAACCCAAAATAAATATGTAATTGCTGTAGCAATAGCAGCACCGAGTTCTGCGTATTTTGGGACCAAAAGCCAATTCAAAACTAAACCAAATGCTGTGGACGCAAGCATAAGATAAAAATTCAGCGATGTTTTTTCTACTTTCCATATTCCCGCTGAAGCAATCAGGAAAAATCCATAAAACAACGATTGCCATGCCAAAATTCCTACAATTGGCCACGAACTATAATACTCATTCGTAGTAAGTAATTCTACAAGCCAAGGAGACAATAAGGTTACGACAATTATCATTGTAGTTCCAAAGCCCATGTAAAGACGAGAAATCATGCGAAAGGTTTCCGGACCGTCTGAATTTTGCATTGAATCCATGGCAATAGGCCACCAAGCCTTGCGAAATGTTTCAGCGGCAAAAGCCATAAGCATGCTGAACTTAGCTCCCACAGCAAAAAGTCCTAAGGCAGAAGGACCATGGAAATATTGAATAAACCACCGATCAGCACTACTCATGAAATACAGGGCCAATCCAGCTGGAACTAAAGGTGCACCAAAACGAATTAGTTTAGGCCATAAATCTTTTTGTAATTGAGAAAAATCCAAATATTCACGTGCAAGGTACCATCCGAATATTGAAACAACGACTGAAGATAATGCCACACCAATAAAAAAGCCTAACACGCCCATCTTCCATCCCAATACGAAAACCATAATCAATCCAGCAGCAAATAAAGACTGTGAAATTGTAATACCAATGTAGCTCCATGGGCGATAAAGCAGTCTCATAATTTCAGAACTTTGACTCGTAACTTGAGCAAAAAGAGCACTGGAGAATGCAATTGCGAAGTATAACACACTTAAATTTCCTTCGAAGAAAAATAAGTTCAACAAGGGAGCTAGGAGAGTTGAAAGTAAAACTATCACCGTACCCCAGAGTAGTCTCCATTGTAATATAGACGAAATCAAGCGTACTTGAGCGGACTTACCTTCTTCTTTGCTCTTGAAAAAGTACATTGATTGAGCAGAGTCCATTCCCATGACAAGGATTGCCCCAACAAAACTGCTTATAACAGTCAGCATTTCAATCGTTCCATAATCAGAACGAGAAAAAATTCTTGTATATATTGGTAGCATAAAGAAGGAAACGCTCTTTGCGAGAATGCCTCCTAAACCATAGATGATAGAATCTTTACCGAGTTGTTTTAAGCGATTAATTTACTATCGAGTCTCCTAAGAAAACTGAAAAGCTACATTTTGTAATGTAATAAAATAAACTACCCCTGACATTATAACTTTATTTACCTTACTTATTTCCTAATCTTACTGTAAGAGCGGAAGCCCTCGCCTGTCTTTCGTCCTAATTTGTTTGCTCTTACTTTTTTGACTAGCAATTTTGAAGGACGATATTTTGTTTCCCCAAACTCATTTTTTAATGTAGTTAAAATCGAAAGACAGGTGTCTAATCCGATAAAATCACACAGAGTAAGTGGACCCATAGGATGACTCAAACCCACCTTAAAAGCATTATCTATATCATCTACACATGCTACCTTTTCATCAAGCATACAGATTGACTCATTAAGCATCAAAAAAAGGGCTCGATTAACTATAAATCCAGGCGTTTCATTGACTTTTATCGTTGAAAAATTTAAGTCTTTAAGTAAATCAGTTATGATTGTCTTTGCGTGATCTGATGTATGCTCTCCCATTACAATTTCTACTAATGGAATTCCTGTTGCTGGATTAAAGAAATGACACCCAATAAAACGATCTCGGGCATCAGCAACAATCATTGACAATGCAGTTATACTCAAAGTAGATGTGTTTGTTCCGATAACACAACTTGACATAACATGCTTCACTATTTGTTTAAGAACTATCTGCTTAGTCTTTAGAGATTCGCTCACTGCCTCTATCACTAGTTCGCACGAAGAAAGATCGGAATAATCATTTGCCAAAGAAATCTCAAATTTGCCTACCTCCGATATGAATGATGAACGCTTCGCTAAACGTAATGACCTTTTTAGTTCAGCATCTGCTTTAGATATATCTCTAGAAATGAGTACAACATCGCCTAATGCTGAAAAAACAATTGCCAATTGCTTACCCATTTGCCCAGCTCCAACAATTCCTATTTTCATATTACAACTCTTTTTCAAAATAGATTATGCCTAAACACTCCTTTGTTTTAAAAAAATCAAGCTTATTTAAAAAATTTATTGTTGGGATATTGTCGCAACGAGTAGAACCCCAAACGCGAGAATGACCATAATCCTTCAAACAATCAAAACCCTTTTTAACATTTCGCCTAAAAGTTTTGACTAACTCGGGCGTACGAGGAATTGAAGAATCGATGATGATCATTCCAAGATGACTATCATGACACGACACAGATACACACAATGAGGAAACTAATTGTCGTATTAAGGGTACGATTAAATAAGGTTTCGAAATGCAACTTAACATTAAACCAAATCTGAACTTTTTTTTGTATATTTGGTTAAATTTGGTGTAATCAAAAAAAACACAAACTAAAGATCTTACATTATTATCTTTGATGTCTACAAATATTTTGCCATGGGGCGAATGTATCAACTCTTGATAAAACCCCCTAATAAAAACTGGGCCAAGTGCGACGGATAAATCATTTTCTTGTAACTCATTTCTATGTAATTCAACTAATTGGTTGAGCAAGCAATCTGTCAAATTAATTTTTTGATTAATCACAGAAACATTAGTTCGTTAATTTAAAGGTTAAAATACTTAATACCTCAACATATTATTCTACATGATATAGAAGTTTTTTACCTTAGTTGAAAGTAATTTTTTAAAACTTGAGGGATACAAACAAAAAAAGAACTGATCGCTAAACAATTTTAACGAATTGTTTCAGTACGGCAAAATATTGTTAGCTATTGATTTTATTAATGCGAAACACCGAAGTTTGATAGTACTTAAAAACTTTGCAGTAAAATCATTTTCTATTTGAAGGGGAAAGTTAACTGTCAAATTCTTGACTTTAAAGGATAAGATAGCATTCTGGCCGAATGTCTTATAGCATTCCAATTCAGGAATCGAATAATCAATAAGTGTGCCCAAATGTAGTCCTCTTTTAGCGGATTCATTAACTACTTTTTCACGGTCGAGAACTCGAACCGTGTAGTGAGAGTATGTTGCTCCGTTAATTATAGGAGGAAACTCCCAACCTTTTCGGCGCTCTAGATTTTGATCATACCAAAGTGCTTTCTTCCTACGACTCTCTATTATTCTATCATATTTCCTGAGTTGGACCAACCCCACCGAGGCTTCGACACCTAACATCTTATCTTTGTAATCGGGGGGGAAATGAATTTTGTTATCCAAATGATATGCTTTGGTAAGCTTATTTAAAAAAGGGGTTTTACTCTGTATCCACCAAACCAAGCCATAAATAGTTGGATAGAATGCGAAAAAAACGACCAAAAGGTAAAGTCGTCTCTTTAAAGATTTAAGCAAGCTTGGTTTGTGGTAATTGGAGTCACGCCAATTTCTAACTTTTTGGGCTAAATCCTT
>MDTB01117496.1_pt1 | contig 10668 bp, 11 predicted proteins | sample 811161 | NCBI WGS metagenome assembly MDTB01 (sample SAMN05326650, study PRJNA326480) | marine metagenome | isolation source: seawater | place: Mediterranean Sea | collected 2009 | reverse complement strand
CATTTTATTTATAGTTAAAGATTCAACTGAATTAGGACATCCACTTTTAATAGTTGCTTGTCTTGCAGGTGCTTGTCCTTGCCCAGAAGAAAGGACATTCCCAAGAATTACCTCATCAATATCATTTGGTTTTATTCTCAAGTCCTCTAACATTTTCTTTATTACAGCGGAGGCCAAGTCAGAAGCTGGAAAAGATGATAAGTTTCCTAAGAAAGAACCAATAGATGTTCTTTTTGCTGAAATTATAACTGAATGATTATTCATAAATTTTTAATAAAGAAAATACTATATGCAATACATAATTTAAGAAACATTTAATTACCAAAAATGTATATATAATTAATTATTATCGTAAGCTTCTATAATTTTCATTACTAAGGGATGGCGAATTATGTCTGCTTTTTCCAATTTAATGAACCCAATACCTTTTATGTTTTTTAACTTTTGAGTAATATGTGTTAAACCTGACTCTATATTTTTTTTTAAATCAATTTGGGTAATATCTCCAGTAACTATTGCCTTTGATGAAACACCTAATCTTGTAAGAAACATCTTCATCTGCATTGAGGTTGTATTTTGAGCTTCGTCTAAAATTATATAAGCTCTATCTAATGTTCTTCCTCGCATGTATGCTAAGGGGGCAATTTCTATAGTTTTAGATTCCAATAAATTTTTTAATTTATTTTTCTCGTATAGATCGTTAAGAGAATCATAAAGTGGAGCAAGATATGGGTCTACTTTATCTTTAAGGTCTCCAGGTAAAAATCCTAAACTTTCGCCTGCTTCTACAGCAGGCCGACATAAAACAATCCGATCTACTTCATCATTTTCGAGAGATGCAACGGCAAAAGTTACAGCAAGAAAAGTTTTCCCAGTCCCTGCAGGACCGATACTGAAAACAATATCATTACTTTTTACTTTGTCAAAATAATCTTTTTGGCCTGGTGTTTTTGGAAAAATTGCGCCATTATTACCATAAAAGATAATTAAATCTTTTAGATGGCCATCTTTATGAAAATTTAGCTCTACTTTTGAATATATTAGATTGATAATGTTTTGTACATCTCTTGAACGCAAACTCCCTTTACTATTTAAGGTTTCGAGCATTTCAAAAAATATTTGCTTTATTTTATTAACACCTTTTTCATCTCCTTTAATTTTTATGATTTGCCCACGTACAGTAATCTTAGCAGGTATTACAGACTCAAGTAATTTTATATGCGAATCACCAACGCCCAACAATTCTGTCAAATTACAATTATTTAGTTCAATGATCTTTTCCAATGCTAATTCTAACCTTTAATTTCAATAGTGTAAATTTAGGAATTTTAATAATTTTTATTCTAAAACAAATATCATTTTTGTTATTTAACATTATAATCCTCATTAGTGGGTTTAGTTGCTTTAAAACTGCGATTTATGACGAGTCAAATTCTCAAAATGTAGACTTTTTAGTTAAACAAGGTAAAATATTTTGGGAGCAACGTGCTGACTTATCTTCGTTTGATAAAGCTGACCATTTTATTTCACTTGCTTACCAAAAGCGACCAACAGATTTTGAACTTGCAGTATTAATGAGTAAAATAAAATTTTTCCGCGCTTATTTTCTTGAAAATGACCCTTTTGTTAAGGATACTCTTTATCTAGAGGCCAGTGAAATTTGTAAAAACATAATCATTAACCATCCGGAATTCACAACTAATTATAATGAATCAATCGAAGATACTACAGCTAAGTTAATGGAAGCGATAGCAAGTGCTCCAAATTCCATAATTCCCGCATTATATTGGTGGGCAGTCAATCAAGCAAAATATTTGAATAGTAAACCCGCATTAGAACGTATAAATCAGCGAGAATTATTAGAGGTAATTATGAATAGAGTATTGACTATCGAACCAGGATTTGATTCCAGCGGCCCATATAGATTCTTCGGATCTCTTTACACACGCATACCTGGAATTGAATTATCGCAATCAAAAACATATTTTGATCAAGCACTTCAGGCTAATCCCGAATTTTTAGGTAATTATGTGCTTATGGCAGAACATTACCATCAAAAGGCTGGTAATAAAGAACAATTTCATCAATTTTTAATAAAAGTAGTTGAAACAAATCTAACAAACCACCCAGAATTAATGACAGACAATTTTTTCTATCAGGAGAAAGCAAAACAACTATTGAAAAGTGAATCTTTGCTTTTCGAATAGAAAGAATAATCAATTATTTTTTATAAAATACTAAACTATCATCTTATGGGATAAATATGAATGAATTCATATATACATTATTGAAAATACTACTTTCTTCTTCAATTATAGTTCTTGTCTCTGAAATTAGCAAAAGGGACACATTCATCGGTGGCTTGATTGCATCAATCCCTCTTATCTCTGTATTATCAATTATATGGCTATATATAGAAACAAAAAATATTGAAAATATAAAAAATCTTTCAAATAGTATATTTTGGATGGTAATCCCTTCTCTTTCTTTCTTTATTTCGCTACCATTCTTCTTGAAATCTGGACTTGGTTTTTATTTTAGCTTAACTATCTCTATTTTAATAACCTTAGTTTGTTATTATGTGACAGTTTTTATTCTATCCAAATATGGATTAAAACTCTAATTGACTTGTTTAGTAGGCATATAGGATGAATGAGTCGATAACTATTATTCCCTTATCAAAATTAATTATTATTTTTTTACCAACCAGCCTGATGATTATCATATTACATAAATTGTCATTAGAATGGAAAAGTTATTTATATGCTGTTGGTAGAATGTTAATCCAACTAATACTAATCGGATATTTTTTATCATATATATTTTTATCGAATAATTATATGATGATTATGTTTATATTATTTTTAATGATAAGTACGGCAAGTTGGATAGCTTTAGGGACAGTTTTTGAAGAAAGGCAGAAATTATTTTCAACTGCATTTATTTCAATTTTAATTGGAGGGGGAGTACCATTATTTTTAGTAACACGTTTCGTATTACAATTGGAACCTTGGTATTTGCCAAGATATGTAATTCCATTAGCAGGAATGATATTTGCAAGTTCAATGAATGGTATAAGCCTTGCAGCTGAAAGGCTAAGATCAGAGCTCAAGGAGAATGTTAATTATAATAATGCAAAAAACATTGCACTAAAAACAGCATTAATCCCAATAACAAATTCACTTTTTGCAGTTGGATTAGTATCAATTCCCGGTATGATGACAGGACAAATTTTATCCGGCATATCACCGCTTGTAGCTGTCCGATATCAAATAATGGTTATGTCTATGGTTTTTAGTGCAGTAGGAATTTCTTCATATATTTTTCTGCTTATGGATAAACCGAAAAAGCTTTTTAATAAATCAGTCTGAAGATTTTCTAATCATAACACCTAATTCTTCAAGCTGAGAATCACTTACTGTATTTGGACTTTCGTCCATCAAAGATGTAGCAGATGTGGTTTTAGGAAACGCTATAACATCTCGGATATTATCTGTCCCTGCTAGTAACATGACAAGTCTATCAAAACCAAAAGCAATTCCCCCATGTGGTGGAGCACCATAAGACAGTGCTTCAACTAAAAACCCGAATTTTTCTAAGGCTTCTTTTTTAGTTAGTCCAAGCAACGAAAAGATTTTTTCCTGAATTTCAGGAGAATGTATTCTGATGGATCCACCAGCAATCTCGTACCCATTCATTGTTAAATCATATCCCCTGCTTAAAGCTTTTGAGGGATTTTCATCCAGTAAAATAACATCATCAATTCTGGGAGCTGTAAAAGGGTGATGCATTGCATAGAAACGTTTTTGATCATTGTCAAATTCAAACATAGGGAATTCGGTAATCCAAACTGGAGAAAATTTAGCACGGTCAGAAAGCCCCTCATCCTCTCCAATTTCTTTACGGAGGTATCCTAATGCAGGAAGAACTATTTTTGACTTATCTCCAATCATAAATAAAATATCACCATCCATCATATCTAATTCTAATCTCATCTTATTTTGAAGATCCGTATTAAAAAATTTTGATATCCCACCTTCAAAATTACCATTTTGTAATTTGATCCATGCCAATCCTTTAGCGTTGTATTTTTTTACAAGGTTTGTGTATTGATCAATGACTTTTCTTGAATATTTTATCCCGCCTTTGACAATTATTCCTTTTACCATTTCTACTGATTGAAATGCAGCAAAATCAGAAGCATCTGTAAACTCTTTAAAATCAATAAGCTTTAGATCAAATCTTATATCAGGCTTATCTGATCCATATGTCTCCATTGCCTCTTTGTATGTCAATCTTGGGAAAGGTGTTGGTAATTCAATTCGTGAAACAGCCTGAAAAATATGCCTAGTCAAACCTTCCATATAACTAAAAACATCTTCCTCATCCACAAAAGACATTTCAATATCGATTTGTGTGAACTCTGGTTGTCTATCTGCTCTAAGATCTTCATCTCTGAAACATTTAACAATTTGAAAATAACGATCATACCCTGATATCATAAGAATTTGTTTATAAATTTGTGGTGATTGAGGCAAAGCATAAAATTTCCCTTTATGTACTCGGCTGGGAACTAAATAATCCCTTGCTCCTTCTGGCGTAGATTTCATGAGTACTGGCGTCTCCACTTCAACAAAATTATTTTTAGAAAGAAATGTTCTTGTTTCCTGATAAGTTTTGTGTCGTGTTAGAATATTCTTTTGGAGTTCCTCCATTCTGAGTTCAAGATAACGATATTTTAATCTTAAATCCTCTTCAGCATTTTTACGATTGTTAAGCATAAATGGTAATGGAGCTGCTTCATTAAGTACAATAAATTCAGAGACAGATATCTCTATCTCGCCTGTTTCTATGTCTGGATTTATAGCAGATTCTTCTCTCGGTTTAACCAATCCTTTAACCGAGATAACATCTTCCATAGATAATTTTTTTACTTTTCCCAGGTTCCCTTTGTACTGATCTGCATCAAATATGATTTGTGTTTTCCCGTATCTATCACGAAGATCAGCAAACACAACCTGGCCATGTAGGCGAACCTTATTGACCCAGCCATTTAATACCACAGTATTATTAATGTTGGAAATACGAATTTCACCGCAATTATGAGTACGTTTAAACATTTCTAGTCAAAATATATTACAAACAGACGACCCATAAATTACAAGCAGTTTATAGAAAGGCAATTGGATAAATTATTATCTTTTTGATATTTTCAAGCGATTTAATGCCCGTGCTATAGAAGCTTCAACTCTAGCTTCATTTAAGCCAAATTCTTTTTCTACTCTTCTTTTTTCTGCTCTTCTAAGTGATCGATTTGCTCGATCTAAATTAATCTCATTTGATTTTTCTAATGATTCAACAAGAATTTTTACTGAATCATCAATAATCTCAGCAAATCCACCACCAGTAGCAAAGTACTCATCTTTTCCATTTCGAGTCACTTTTATTTCACCTAAAGAAAGTGCAAAAATACCCTCTCTATGGTTCCTCATGACTCCAAAACTTCCATCCAATCCTGGACAACGCAAATAAACAACTTTATCGATTTTTAATTCTCGGATAGGAGTAATAATCTCTAAATTGAAAAGGGGCATTAAGCAGCTGAATTTTTATGCTTTTCTAATGCTTCATCGATAGTGCCAACGTATGCAAAAGCATTTTCTGGAAGCTCATCTACTTCACCTTTAAGAATTGCATCAAAGCCTGAAACTGTATCCTCTAAACTAACATATCTACCTGGTGTCCCTGTAAATTGTTCAGCGACAAAAAATGGCTGAGACATAAATTTTTGAATTTTACGAGCCCTTGCAACTGTTAATTTATCATCATCAGATAATTCATCCATTCCTAAAATTGCTATAATATCTTGTAACTCCTTATATTGCTGAAGTACAGATTGTACATCTCTTGCAACGTTATAATGCCTCTCACCAATAACTCTTGGATCTAAAATTCTTGAAGTTGATGCTAGTGGATCCACAGCAGGATAAATTCCCAACTCTGCAATCTTTCTCTCCAAAACACTAGTTGCATCTAAATGAGCAAATGCAGTAGCAGGCGCGGGGTCTGTGAGATCATCTGCTGGAACATAAACCGCCTGAACAGATGTAATAGATCCTTTTTTTGTTGATGTAATTCGTTCCTGAAGGTCACCCATTTCCGTAGACAAGGTAGGTTGATAACCAACCGCCGAAGGCATTCGACCTAAGAGAGCAGACACCTCAGAACCAGCTTGGGTAAACCGAAATATGTTATCAATAAATAATAAGACATCTCTTCCTTCATCATCTCGAAAAAACTCTGCCATAGCCAAGCCACTCAAAGCAACACGTAGACGGGCACCTGGCGGTTCATTCATTTGACCAAATACCATAGTTGTTTTATCAATAACACCTGATTCTGTCATCTCTGCATATAAATCATTACCTTCACGGGTTCTTTCACCAACACCAGCAAATACTGAATATCCACCATGTTCAGTCGCTATATTTCTTATTAATTCTTGGATCAATACAGTCTTACCAACGCCAGCCCCGCCAAAAAGACCAGTTTTCCCCCCTCTAGTGTAGGGTTCCATCAAGTCCACAACTTTGATACCAGTAACAAGTGCTTCTGTTGAAGTCGCTAGATCTTCATGTTTTGGTGCGGGACGATGAATTGGATTTCTTTTTTCGGTTTTGCAATCACCTTTTTGGTCAATTGTATTCCCCAATACATCAAAAAGGCGACCTAAGGTTTTCTCTCCAACTGGTACTGAGATAGGTCCTCCTAGATCTTTAACTTCATGACCCCGAACCAAACCATCTGTAGTATCCATTGCAACCGTACGTACTATAGAATCACCAAGATGTTGGGCAACTTCAAGAACTAGAGTTCCATCTTCTCCCCTATCAATGGTTAGAGCATTATAAATATCTGGTAAATGACCATCTTCGAAAACAACATCGACAACAGCCCCCATTACTTGTGAAATTTTTCCATTTTTTGACATAATATGATGTCCTTATTTATTATCCTAGGGCTTCAGCACCACCTACTATCTCTAGCATCTCAGTGGTAATTGCTGCCTGCCTTGCTTTATTGAATTGTAACGTTAAATCTTTAATCATATCCTGCGCATTTGAAGTTGCATTTTCCATCGATAACATACGAGCAGCTTGTTCACTTGCATATGACTCGAGTAAATATTTCCACATTTGAACATTTAAATGCCTAGGGATCAATGTTTCCACCAAATCTTCTTTTGATGGTTCATAAAGACGATCTGATTTTGTACTGTAATCGGAATCATATGTAAGTGGCAAGAGTACTTCAGACTTTACTTCTTGCTGCGCTATGTTTACGAAATAATTATATACGACATGAATCTCATCTACAGCTCCAGAAGTAAAATGATCAATAATACTTCTTCCAATCATCATAGCATTTTCAAATTGCATTTCTGCCCAAAAGTCAATATGACTTTCAATAATGTTGTACTTTCTGTAGGTGAAATAATCTCTAGCTTTTTTTCCAATACAAAAAATATCAATATTGTCCCTACCAAATTCTTCAATTTCTTTTTGAGCAATCTTTAATAAATTAGAATTAAAGGCACCTGCTAGACCACGATCAGCGCAAACAACAACATATGCTTTTCGCCTTATTTCTCTGTTAGACAGTAAAGGTAACATATTCCTATCAACATCTGGCAATAAATGATGTATTATTTCATCAAGTGAGGTACTATATGGACGTGCTTGCTCCATTCGTTCCTGAGCTTTTCTCATTTTAGCTGCAGCTACCATTTTCATTGCCTTGGTAACCTTTTGAATACTTTTAACCGATTTTATTCTATCTCGTATGTCTTTTAGGTTTGCCATTAATTATTCTTTAGTGCTAAATCCTGCTTTGTAGTCAACTATTGCTTTATCAAGTTTTTCTTCAGTCTCTTCTGATATTGAGCCTTCATTTACTATGGATTTGAGGCTATCCAGAGCATTTGCATCAAGATACTCAAATAATCCTGATTCAAAATCAGATATTTGGTTTACATCTAAATCATCTAAATGGCCTTTTGAAGCGGAAAAAATAATTGCAATTTGTTTTTCAACATCCATTGGAACATACTGATTTTGTTTTAGTATCTCTACCATTCGCTCCCCTCTAGTCAGCTGTGCAAGTGTAGCTTTATCAAGGTCAGAGCCAAATTTAGCAAAAGCCTCCAGTTCTCTATACTGCGCTAGGTCTAGGCGTAGAGTTCCAGCGACGGACTTCATCGCTTTTATTTGGGCATTACCACCAACTCTGGAAACTGAAAGACCAACATCAATGGCCGGTCTGATACCTGAATTAAAAAGATTTGTTTCCAAATATATTTGCCCATCTGTAATTGATATTACATTTGTTGGTATATAAGCTGAAACATCGCCTTCTTGAGTCTCTATAATTGGTAATGCTGTTAAAGAACCACCACCCAGATCCTGAGAAAGTTTTGAAGCTCGTTCTAATAATCGACTATGCAAATAAAACACATCCCCTGGGAAGGCTTCTCTTCCAGGTGGACGACGCAAGACTAAAGACATTTGACGGTATGCAACTGCCTGTTTTGAAAGATCATCATAAACGATTAATCCATGCTTTCCATTATCCCTAAAAAATTCACCCATTGCAGCACCTGCGTAAGGTGCAATGTACTGCATTGGAGCAGGATCTGAAGCATTGGCTGCAACTACAGTGGTATATTCCATTGCACCATTTTCTTCCAATTCTTTTACCAATGCGGCAACGGTTGAAGCTTTTTGACCAATAGCAACGTATATACAATAGACTGGATCGTCCGTTTTGTGTGTATACTTCTGATTGATGATAGCATCAATTGCAACTGCTGTTTTGCCCGTTTGTCGGTCTCCAATGATCAATTCTCTTTGCCCCCTACCAATAGGAATCATACTATCAATAGCTTTTATACCTGTTTGTAATGGTTCATTAACAGGGGATCTTGCCATAACGCCTAAAGCTTTTCTCTCAATTGGTAACGAATGATCTGTATTAATTGGCCCCTTTCCATCTATGGGTTGGCCCAAAGGGTTGACCACTCTACCAAGCATCGCTTCTCCAACTGGTACTTCAACAACGCGTCCTGTCCTTTTTGCAAGGTCCCCTTCTTTAACAGACCGCGATTCACCAAATAGAACTAGTCCCACATTATCTTCTTCAAGATTTAATGCCATACCAAAAACATTATTAGGGAGCTCCACTAGTTCAGAGCTCATAACATTTTCAAGTCCAGAAACGCGCGCAACACCATCTCCAATATTTAGAACTTCACCTACCTCAGATATATCGACAGAACCATCATACTTATCTAATTGCTCTCGCAATAATTGTGTTAATTGATCAGTTTTTATTTCCATAATTTCCTAGAGTGTTAAATTTGCAGAAGTTCATTGTGAAGTGTCTGCAATCGGTTTTGAATAGATGCATCCAAAAAAGTATTTTCAATACGGAGTCTGATACCACCAATTAAACTAGTATCTACCTTAATGGACAACATTGTCTTTTTACCAAGAATCTCATCAAGAGAAGCCTTCAAGGATTGAATCTGTTGATCAGGAATTTGATGAGCCACAACACCCTCTACGTCCAAAATATTTCTTTTCTTTTTGAACAAAGATTCAAAGGAAAAAGTAATATTTCTCAGATCATTGATAGCTCCACTCCCAGCAAGATATGATACTATTTCATTCGCTAGTGGATGACTAGAGTCAGCTAATATTTTATTCAAAATCTCTGTTTTTGTTTGCCCATTAATCTTTTTAGACTGAATAAAAACACGAAACTGGCCGTTTCTAGCAACCATATTATTAATATTCAAGAGAGCATTTTTTACTTCATTAGCAACATTATTTTTTTCAGATATATCAAAAAGAATTTTGGCAAAATTTTCTGGATTTATTTTAGGCTTCATACTCCCTCAAGTCCTCTATTGATTTTTTTATTATCTCTTGATTATCTTCGAGCGAGAGGTTTCTACGGATAACTTTTTCTGCAACAGACATACTTAAAGTAACTACCTCTTTCTGAATCTCAGAAATAGCCTTGTTTTTTTCCAACTCAATCTGAATCTTTGCTTCATCTCTTATTTTTTTTGCATCCTTTTCAGCCTTAACTTGAACATCTGATCTGATTTTTTCGGCAGAAGTTTTTGCTTCAAGTCTGATTTCTTGGGCCTTTGAACGAGCTCTAGCAATTATTTTTTCAGCCTCCTGATTCAGATTTTCCAGTTCACTTTTCGCTTTCTTTGCATCCTCAATCGATGACTGAATGTCATTTTCTCTGCTTTCTAGTGCCTTTAGTAATGGCTTCCAAGCAAATTTTGCCAAAGCAAAACATAGCAAAAGAAAAGTAAGAATAGTCCATATAAAAAGACCCGGATCTAATTTAACTAATGGATTGCTCTGACTACCCTGTCCTTCTTTTGAAGAGGCTAGAGTAGTTTCTTGATAGTTCTCTTTCTTATCTACCATCTACAAAAACTATCCAAGAATGAGTATTAAGAAAGTGAATACCTCTGCTAAGATTGCAACACCTTCTAGAAGAAACAGTGGCAAGTTTACAGCACCTGTAATCTTATCTGCAGCTTCTGGTTGACGTGCAATACTTTCAGCCGCAGCGGCTGCAAATTTT
>MDTB01127434.1_pt1 | contig 10669 bp, 10 predicted proteins | sample 811161 | NCBI WGS metagenome assembly MDTB01 (sample SAMN05326650, study PRJNA326480) | marine metagenome | isolation source: seawater | place: Mediterranean Sea | collected 2009 | reverse complement strand
TTTCTCTAACATCACAATAAGATAACCCTGATTTTTTCTTTAACATTTTATTAACGTGTTCGTGAAGACCATACATCCATTTAGAAAATCTATATCTATTTTTTAAATCACATTGTCTTAATGGGTGTACTTTTAAATTTTTGCGTAAATTTATACGACACCATTTACAGGGTAATACATTTCTCAAACTTAAAACAAATTTTTTATAATCTTTTTTTTGCTGACGTGTTGGTTTAACAGGATAATTGAAAGACATTGTATGTAGATAATGCCACATACTAGGTCCCCATACACTAGTAAGCATACCCTCACCACTGTTATAATCCTTTCTAGTAAAATTTCTTTTTTTACGCATTTTTCTTCTTGATTTAATTATTTTGTTGAATCTTCTTCTAGTCTTAACCATACTATACTAAGACTAGAAAATAATTATATAAAATATTTTTTACCATTTACATAGTTAATAATATTTTCTTTTTGATTAATATCCACATTTATCTTTATATTATACATAATTTTCCATAATTTTGAATAATATTCTTTTTCGTTATTAATTTTATCAACATCTAAATATACAATCTTACCTCTCCAATTACGTATATACATTAATATATTAAATACATATTCGTTTAAATCAATTTTCACAATTATTTAGAATATATAAATGTTAGAATTTTTATATAGTAAGAAATTTTTGATAATTTTAGGAGTAGTTTGTATATTTGTTGGTATATCATTTTATGTATATAATAGTTATATTGCTCCTAAAATTAATCCTGATTATGTTCCTAATAAAGAATTTGTTCAACAAGATGCATATAACAAAGATGCCACAATATATTTTTTCCACGCTAGTTGGTGTCCATACTCTAAAAAAGTAATTGACAATGTTTGGCCTGGATTAAAAAGCGAATTTAATGGAAAAAATATCAATCATTATAAATTAAATTTTTTAGATTATGATGGAGATAAAAATGAAAAAGAGTTAGCAGATTTTGAGAAATCATATAATAAAAAAATAGATGGTTACCCTTCCATATTTTTAGTAAAGGATGATCAAGTAATAGAATTTGAAGCAAAACCAAATAATGATACTTTAACAGAATTTATTCACACTGTTTTGTAATTTCTTTTAAAAAAAATATAGCTATTTTTTTTCCTTCATTTATCATTTCAACTCTAGATTCTTTATTATTTATTATATTTACCGCATCATCGGCACTTAATAATTTAACAGGAATAGATAATTCATATTTTGCATTACCTTTTCCATAATAATCATCCTGACTAGTTTTAAGTATATTATTTAATATACACCAGCCAAATTTTAAAATATTCATGTTATCTGTATCTAGTAAATTAGAAGGATTTTCATTTTTTGCTATTAATGCTAATACTTCTTCTTTGTTGTATCCACATCCCATACATCTATCTAATGGATAACTATTAATCATCCCTCCATCTAAATAATATGAACCTTTGTATTTCATAGGTTTCATTACAAATGGTAATGATGATGACATGTATGTAGCATCAAGAACAGATAAATCTGGATGTGTTTTATATGAAAAATCTTCAATTTTCCATATATCCAATCTTACAGAACTAAAAACCAATTCTATATTAGAATATTCATATAATTCTTTTAAAGTCATGGTGCATTCTAAATCAACACTTCCGAAAAAAGAATAGTAAATTTTTTTAAATAATTCTTTATCATAAATACCCATATCATCATTTATGTTAAAAATATGATCCATATTAATTCCGAACATTTTTTTTAATGGTTTATTAACAATAAAATCAATCATAACTTTTATAGGAATTTTTAAACATAATAACACACTTATAATTGAGCCGATAGATACGGCGTGGATGGTTTTAATATTTCCAATATCAAAAAAATTTTGGCTACTTAAATGATCTAACGCTCCTAAAAAATAAAGTCCTTTATATGCCCCACCTGAAAAAACTAAATGTTTAATTGTCATTAATAATTATAATACTTTTTTTGTTAAGTTTTTTTTTATTTAAATAAATTAAATGGAACATCTGGTGCCTAGTGAAAAACTTAATTTAGATGAATTGTTTAAACAAAAAAAAATTACCGAAGAACATAAGATCAAAATGTATAATAAAATATTAACTAGAATACATAAAAAAATAAAATATGCTTCAAGACAAAGAGGTAATGAACAATTTTGTTGTTGTGTATTACCTGAATTTGTTTTAGGAATACCTAGATATGATATAGCAACTTGTAATTCTTATATAATGCAACAATTAGTTAATAATGGTTTCCAAGTTAAATATACTCATCCAAATTTGTTATTTATTTCTTGGAGACATTTTATACCGGATTATGAAAGAAGAGCTATAAAAAAGAAAACAGGTGTAAATATAGATGGATTTGGTAATTTTATTCAAAAAAAGAATGATAAAAAAGATAAAGGAAATACAAATAATTTAATGTTAAATCAGAAAAGATTAGAAGGTAATATACCTGTGTCAGCAGCAACTGCAAAAAAGAAAGAAGAAGATAAATTTAAACAAATAACGAGTTATAAACCAAGTGGTAGATTAATATATAATACGAAATTAATAGATAAAATTGGAAATACAATGACATCCTAATCATATATGATAACAAAATTATATATATGATTAATATTTTTGTTACTGACTGAAAAAAAAGAACTAAATCCGGAGGTTTTTGAATAAAAAAAAGTTTCTATATATGTTTTTGGACATTTCAAAATGTCCAAATTTTAAATTTCAAATGGATTTGTGTAAAAAAAACGGGGGATTTAGTTCCTTTTTTTCAGTACTTCGCTAGTACATTCTAGAAAAAATCCAAAAAATATAAAAAAAAACATGTAGGCATCTTATGGTAAGGACATTTTTTGGAAAAAATCAGATCCGGAAAAATCACTGGATTTCACAAAATATTTACAAAAAAAACTATTTAGGGGTTTTTTCTGTTAGCATTATATATATGGAAATGCTAACAAAAAATCCCCAAAAAATCCCCAAAAAATCTGCCCTAAAATTTACTTGTAAAATTTGTGACTATTTTACGTCTAATAAAAAAGATTTTAAAAGACACAATTTAACACGCAAACATAGAAATAACTGCACAAAATCTACATATCCCAACAAAAGCCCCAATAGCGTTGAATGTGCGTGTATATTTTGCGGTAAAATATATAAACACAAGAGCAGTTTATCACGCCATCAACAAAATTGTAATTACAATCAAAAAAAATTTGTTGAAAACAAGGGTAAAAATGTTGAAAATCCTAAAAATGTTAGCATTTTCGATGCTAACAAAAAAAACCCCAAAAACGAAATGTCCAAGGATTTGAAAATTCAAGAGTTGGAAAAAAAGATTGAAAAATTGAAGGATGAAAAGAAAGATGTAATAATAAATCAACAAGCAAAAATGATTGATATATTAAAAACAAAAGGAAATAATACTAATAATTTTAATAATTGTAACAATAAAAATATTACGTTAAATGTATATTTGAATGAACACTGTAAGGATGCAATGAATTTAACTGATTTTGTGAATAAAATACAAGTAAGTTTGGAAGATTTGGAATATTCTAAACAAAATGGTTTTGCTAAAGGAATTACAAATATATTAACTAAACAATTGGGTGATTTAAATCCGACTGAAAGACCAATACATTGTAGTGATGCCAAAAGATTACAATTTTATGTTAAAGATGATGATAAATGGGAAAAAGAAACTGCCAGTGAAAAAATAGACGCTTCAATCATGGCTATTCAAGTGAAAACAATAAAAAAATTAAGAATATGGGAAGATGAACATCCTGGTTGGGAAAATGGTGGTAAGTTAGGCGATGATCACCAAAAATTTTTGGTAGGAATATTAAATGAAATGAAACAGGATAAAAAAAATATAAAAAAGGAATTAACCTCACAATTAAATGTTAAAAAGGAAATAAAAAAATTGAATTAATATTATAAATTAAAATAATATTAATTGATTACAATACTATATTTTTATTTAACGTCTGCGTCTGCGTCTTGTGCGTCTGCGTCTTCGGGAACGTCTGCCACGGGAACGTCTTCTTTTTCTTCTACTTCTTCTTCTTCTTCTTGAACCACCGCGTCTTGAACGACGACGACGGCGTCTTCTGGATCTACGTCTAGATCTACTTCTTGATCTACTTCTTCTTCTTCTTCTGCGTCTGCTTCTTCTTCTAGCTGCCATTATAAATAATAGTGAGAAAAAAATTGCTAATTAATATAAAAGATCTTCTGCTAAACTATTTAAGGCTGATTCTTTTCTATTTTTATTTTCAAAAAGTTTTTTTTGAACGACTGCTTCAAATAATTTCATGCCTTCTTTAAAATCTTTTTCACAATTTATATATAATTCAATAATTATATTTCTTGTTTTTTCTGTTATTTCATCCAATTTATCTATAGTTAGTGTTGGATTTATAGTTAAAATTTTTTTATTATTTTTAGAATCGACTTTATATGAAAAAATTTCTCCTAAAATATCTTTTAATTGATTTTCATAATTTTTTGTATTTGATATCATTAATGCTAAATGTTCTGCATATTTCTTAAATAAATCACTATTTTCCGGACCATATGATTTTTGCCATTGTATATTCATATTTTTTTCAATCGGTGATAATTTGTTGAATTCGGAAGACCCTTTTTTTAAACATAATTTTTTATTATGAAAATCTTTTAATTTAATATCTGAAAAGGTTTTTATACTATCAGGAACTGTATCTTTTCCTGTAAATGCTTTATAGAATTTACTAACATCGCTTAAATAAATTTTTTTAGTTTTTTCCATCATACCTTTAAATTTGCCAGTAATAAAATCAAAATCATCCCAATATAAATATTCTAATTCAGGTATTCCGGGTTCATCAGATAATGATTCTCTATAATTATTACTTTCATTGGGTGTTAAACCTTCAATTTGTTCTTGTAATGTTTCTATATTATCAATCTGATTATCATTTAAAAGTTTTTCATCTTCATCTATATCTTCGTTAATAATATCTTGTATTGTACTAACATAATCATTTTCTGTAATACTATTTGTATCTCCTCCTTTTTGCTGCATATTGCAAGTATTATTTTTTATACTAATGCCATTTTCATTATTTTGTCTAGTCATTAATGCTTGAATTCTTCTAGAACATAAACTTAATTGACTCCAAGAAACTTGTTTATCTTTACCAATTTTTTCTTTATCTTTTAAATCAACTGTTTGTTTAATACCTAAATCATCTAAGTATGTGTAACGTGGATTGATTGTTTTTGTGATAGCAGCAAATAAATGTGCTATTCTAACATAGAATTTAGCAATACCATTACACATTCTTTCTTTAGATAAAGGAGTGATATCTTGCATTTTTTCAAATTTTTCTTTAGTTGTGAATTTAACGTTATCTTTTGATTCCATTTCATCAATATTATTACCATTTTCAGTTCTTTGAGAAAGCCAAGGTAAATCTTTTGATTCAAAATAATTATTGATAATTTTACCAGTAAGAACAACTAATTTATCGCAATATTCTGAATTATGTAAATTTTCCAAATCTTTAAAATTTTGTGTAAGTATATATTTTGTTGCAATGTGATCTAATACATTAGCTAATTTAGCTTTTTCCCATTTATTATTTTTTTCATCACTATTTTCTTCATTATTACCACCTTTTTGTTTTGAAAAAATTCCACCCATATGTAAAATAAATATATAATAAAATTGAATTAAAAACATAAAAATATAATAATGATAAATCTAAATGGCGAAATTTATACATAGTCAGTATACTAAAAAAAAAAAAAGAAAAGGAGTAGATAAAGCGAAATTGTGGCAAATATTCGATGAGGCAATAAATGATGAGAAAGAAACTAGTTTAGAATGTGTATATAATAAATGTGATTTGGGAAATAAAACAAATTGTGATAATTGTGGGTATATGTTATGTTATTCAGATAAAAAATTTTTAGTATGCAGTAACGGTAAATGTGGGAAAATGTTTAATGATATTTTAGATGAAAGTGCTGAATGGAGATATTATGGTGCCGATGATAGTCAAATAAGAGATCCTACTAGATGTGGGATGCCAATAAATCCTTTATTGAAAGAATCATCATATGGTTGTAAAGTTGTATGTAATAATAGATCGAGTTGGGAGATGAGAAAAATAAGACGTTATACAGAATGGCAATCTATGCCTTATAAAGAAAAATCTCAATATGATGAATTTGAAAAAATAAAAAGTATGGCAAATCAGGCAGGAATACCAAAAATAATAATAGATGAAGCATTGAGACAACATAAGAAAATATCTGAAATGAAAACATTTAGGGGGTGTAATAGAGATGGTATAATTGCGGCATCTATATATATAGCCAGTAGAATTCATAAATATCCTAGAACTGCCAAAGAGATAGCTACAATATTTAAATTAGATAATACTAGTTCTACTAAGGGATGTAAAAATGCTGTTCATTTATTAGAAAATGACGAAAGTGATAATAAAAATAATGAAAAAACACACTTTTATCAAACTAAACCGACTGCTTTTATAGAAAGATATTGTAGTAGATTAAATATGAATAAAGAATTAACAATGGTATGTCAATTTGTAGCAAAAAAAATAGAAAAAGATAATAAAATTCCTGAAAATACGCCACATTCTGTAGCAGCAGGTATTGTATATTTTGTAGCTCAAATATGTAATTTGAATATAAGTAAAAAACAAATAAAATCCTGTAGTGAGATAAGTGAAGTAACTATAAATAAATGTTACAAAAAATTAGAAAAATTAGATAATAATAAAAATACTCAATTAATACCTAACACAATAAAAATAAAATATTCTTTATAATTTATTTATGATGATTTTTTAATTCATTATTAATAAAATTCTCAATAATAGGTTTAGATTCTTTTATGAGACGGTTACAAGCTTTAAAAGTAGGATCATTGGGATTAAATATTTCACCTACAACTTGATATCTAGGCTTTCCACCAACATTTACAATATAATTATTTATTTGATAGAAATATTTAGGATAATAAACTTTAGTAATCCAATCATCACAAAACCAATTTTTTATTTCTAATGGAAAATAAAAACCAAATATTTCATAATGTTTTCTAGATACAAAAGTTTGTGTTTGTATAAATCTACTACCTCCGGGTTGTGATTCTTTAGAACCACCTTTAATTCTACCTAAGTCCATAGGTCCCGTCATACCTATATCATTATTTTTTAATAATGATTCAATAGAATTACTAACCCAATTTTCATTTAAGAATTGAATATCATCCCCTGATTGAAAGAAATAATCACAACCATCGTCATATGCTTGTTTATAAGCTCTATTCCACATATGTGTAACCCAACCTTTAGGTATGCCATTAGTAGAAATAAATTGGATATTGATATTTTTCATGATATTAACAAATCTTGTAAGTTTTTCTTTTATATCTTCTTTACTCCATAATTTATCATCATCATCAATAACAAGATATAATGTATATAAATGATTTTTACAGTATGTTGTCAAGAAAGATTTTAAAAAAACATTATAAAAAGTAGTTTCATTCAACTCTCTCCAATTTCTCATATTAGTTGTTGTTGGTATTAAAATGCCAATTTTATATTGCTTATCCATTTATATTTAATACATTAAATATTATTTAAATTCTTCTTTTACTTTTTATATAATGAAACCAAATTCTTTTTGCACAATATGTACAAAAAATTATAAAGAGGAATTATTATGTTTATTATTAACTTTATCAATACATCATACAAATGAAAAAATTTACATATTATGTGATAAAGAAACGAAAGAATATATAAAAGAAACCACGCCAATTCCCAAATTAAAGATAAAATGGTATGCGAATTTAACTAGATATAGTTTATTAAAAAGAAGAGATATGGAAAAAATGGGTATTTGGTGTGATTTTCAATTAAATAAAATGGATATAATAAAACATGCGATAGAGAAAGAAGGTGATACATTATATTTAGATAGTGATATGATAATATTAGATGAAATATCTGATATACAAGATGATAAAGAGTTAGGTTTATCTCCACAATTTTTAAATGAATCAACAATGGAGGAAATAGGATATTATAATGGTGGTATGATATGGTGTAATAATATAAAAATAATAGAAGATTGGATATTTTTTACACAAAATTCACGATATTATGATCAGGCAGCATTAGATGATGTATATGAAATACATGAAAAAAATACATTTAAATTTAGTGAAAATTATAATTTCCAATATGATAGATTATTAAAAGGAGATAAGATAAATGAAGAAATAATAAAAAATTTAAATGTAAAGAATAATAAAATACTTTATAAAAATAAAAATGTAAAAAACCTCCATTTAAGATTTAATGGAGAGATGAATAATATACGACAATTATTTTTATTAAAATTAAAAGAAGCATCATTGTATAAAGAATTATTATGTATTTTTAGGTTAATAAATAAATCATGGGTAATATGTCTGCCTCATAATAAGAAAAAATTAGAAGGATTTAACGAATTATCTTTATTATTAAGTAAAAAAAATAAAGATCTAAAAGTAGAATTTATGAAAGGAACAAATCATAATTGGTTACAACCAGATATTTTAATATATGATAAACCAAATTTAAATTGGTGTAATAATGAAGTAGCTCAATCAAGTTTAATTTTGTTAGGAAATTGTTCTAAAAAAATAGAAGGGAGAACATTAAAAAATATAGGTTTTAATGTAAAAAATATAAATTTTTGGCCTCAACATGCGATTACATTAGAAAGATTTATAAATAAAGAAAATTATAATGAAAAAAGAGAAACAAATATTTTGTATATAGGAGACGTTAATTTAATACAAAATAAAAAAAATAATTGGAATAGTATAATAGATAAAAATATAAATAGTTCAAATTTAGATTGTGAAAAATGTTTAAAAGAAATAGTAAATAGTAAATATTCTTTTTGTGTGAATAATTCTTATTCAAAATCAATGATGATGATGGATATGATGGCATTGGGTACAGTTCCTATAATTACTAAAAATATTAACGTTGATGAATATAATTCAACATTAAAAGAAGGAAAACATTATGTAAGTGCTTTATCATTAAAACAATTAAAAAAGAAGTTGAAAGGTATAGATGATGAAAAATGGAGAGATATGTCAGAATCATGTAAAAATTGGTATAAAAATAATATCCATAGTGAAAATTATTGGAATGTTTTGATAAATGATATATTATATTCGTAAATAATATTAAATTAAAATGGTTAATATTATTAAATGAGTTTTGAATTTACTAAGGAAATGGTTTTTGGAAAAAAACACGTAGATATTATTTCATATCAGGAAAAAGAAAAATATGATTTCCGCCCCTTTTTAAAAGATTGTTTTAAAACAGAATATTTAGATATGGTTCATGAAAATAATCCAACATACGACGTATTTAAAGAATTTGGACCGGATGTTCAAACGTGGTATCATGAAACATTTTATAAATATTTAAAGAGTGAAAGCGGAGATAGAATGCAGATAATGTATGACAATTTGATTAAAGATATAATACTTCCATATTTAGGATTAAAAGAAGCACTTGTTCAAAAATTTCCTTCATTTAGAATTCAATTACCTGGAAATAAAGCTGTAGCAAAAATGCATAATGATCATTCTTTAGGGCATCCTGTTGGTGAAATTAATTTTACATATTCTTTTACTGATATGTATGATACAAATACAATATATATAGAAAAAATGCCACGAACTAAAATGTTTGTTCCTATGAATATGAAAGCGAACAATAATATATGTTTTAATGCTAATTTGTGTATGCATTATAATGAAATCAATGATACTGGAAAATCAAGAATGAGTATGGATTATAGAATATTACCATTGGAATACAAACCTAAAGAAGAAGTGTTTTCTCATTCAACAAAACAAAAATTTGTTGATGGCGGATATTACAAATTAGTAAAAATAATTTAAAAGGAAAGTCTAATAAATGTATATATGTTAATGACAGAAAGTCATGACTCCGCAAAATGGGAAGAATACCTTAGTGGTTACCGTAAAAAAAGAAATTTTAATGTAGAAGAATGGACAAAAAAAAAAGTAAATGTATTTAATGAATATTTAGGAAAACATAATTTGAGTGGCGCTGTTTTATCAGTTAGTGGTGGGGTAGATTCAGCTTTAACATTGGCATTGTTAAAAAAAGTGAAAGAGTTGCCAAATAGTAATTTAAAAAAAATATGGGCTATAAGTCAACCAATACATAGTTCTGATTGGGCATTAAATAGAGCAAGGGAATTATGTCAAAAAATGGATGTTGATTTAAAAGTAGTTGATCAAACAGAAACATTTGATAAATTAACTGAAATAGTATCTCAAGCGACACGTGTATCTCCAAATAAATTTTCAGGTGGTCAAATGCGTAGTTATATGCGAACACCAATAAATTATTATTGTGCTCAATTGTTAACACAAGATGGATATCCAGCAGTAGTAATGGGAACTGGAAATATGGATGAAGATGGTTATTTGGCTTATTTTTGTAAGGCAGGAGATGGTGTGGTAGATGTTCAATTGATAGCTGATTTA
>MDTB01098701.1_pt1 | contig 10669 bp, 11 predicted proteins | sample 811161 | NCBI WGS metagenome assembly MDTB01 (sample SAMN05326650, study PRJNA326480) | marine metagenome | isolation source: seawater | place: Mediterranean Sea | collected 2009 | reverse complement strand
GGTTTTGTTGTTGATGGTAAAGGCTTAAAAATGTCAAAATCTACAGGCAATGTAATTGCACCAGAAGATATACTAAAAAAATATGGTGCAGATATTTTAAGAATTTGGGTTGCATCATCAAATTATTCAGAAGATCTGAGAATAGATTATTCAATCCTTGACCAACATGCTGAGTCTTACAGAAAAATAAGAAATACGTTCAGATATTTGCTTGGAAATATGAAAGATAACTTTGAAGAAATTGACTTTGAAAAAATAGATGTAAATGAATTGCCAGAACTTGAACAATTTATGTTACACAAGTTGTATTCTTTAAATACTAATTTTAAAAAATATTTTAAAAATTATGATTTTCATAATTTATATAAAGAGTTACTTAATTTTTGTACAGTAGATCTGTCTGCATTTTATTTTGATATAAGAAAAGATTCATTGTATTGCGACCCTATAGACTCAAAAAAAAGAAGGGCAACTATTATGCTATTAAATATAATTTTGAATTCATTATTAAAATGGTTTGCGCCAATTTTATCTTTTACTACTGAAGAAATTTATAGATTGTTATTTAAAAATAACGAAAGTATTCATTTAGAAAATTTTTTGGATTTTCCAAACTCTTTTGAGAATGAAGAATTATATCAAAAATGGCAAGAGCTAATCAAAATTAGAAATATTTGTAATATTAGTATTGAGGAAAAACGAGCCAGTAAAGAAATTGGATCAAGTTTAGAGGCAGACATAAATATTAATCTTGATAAAAAATTAGAAAAAATTTCTAAAAATATAGATTTTTCAGAACTTTGCATAACATCGAAAGCTCAAATTTCTTATAAAGAAAATGTAGAAACATTTGCAGAAACTATAAAAGCAAAAGGAACAAAGTGTACCCTGTGTTGGAAAATTAGTGAAAATGCTTGTGACAGAGTGCATTGTCCCAAGAGTACTTAATGGGCATACTTAATAATAGTAAAACTTTTTATACTAATTTAATAATTATTATCTCAATTTTTATTTTAGACAGATTAACTAAGTTTTATGTAATTTATTTAGATAAATTGAATAGTGGTTCAGAAATATTTGCATCAAAATTTTTGAATATATATCTAATTTGGAATGAAGGTATAGCTTTTGGGCTGCTCTCATTTAATGAGAATACGTTGTATAATTTTTTAACATTTTTGATCTTAATAATCATATTTATAATTTTATATTTGATAAATAAAAGTAGTGGCCTTAGTAAATACTCTCTATTGATGATTCTAGGAGGTGCATTAGGTAACGTTTTTGATAGAATTATTTATAAAGCAGTTCCAGACTTTATTGATTTTCACGTTGGTAACTTTCACTGGTTTATTTTTAACGTATCAGATATATTTATATCTTTAGGCGTAATACTCATGGTTATTTTAGAAATATTTGATAAACCAAAAAATATAAATGAAAAATTTTAAAATTTTAGTTATTTTAAGTATAACAATTTTGTTTTTAAACTCTTGTGCAACAGTTAAGGAGGGATTTCAAAATCCCAAAAAAAATAATAGTGATGAATTTTTGGTAGAAAAGAAATCTCCACTTATTATGCCTCCAGACTTTGATGAATTACCAATTCCTAAAGAAAATGGTAACGAAATTAATGTTGAAAACAATAATATTAAAGAACTTATCACAGAAAATTCATTAGATAAAAGTGGTAAAGATATAGAAAGTAAAGACCTAGAAGCCTCTATTTTAGATAAAATCAAGTAATGTTTACTCCAAATATTAAGTTTACACAATTTAAAATAAAGAAAAATAACAAAAATGTTAATAGAGAACTTAAAAAATTATTAAGTGAGAATAATTCAGTTATTAAGTCGTTGACTAATAACTACGAAAATAATTTTAAAATAAAACATTTATTAAAATATAAAAAATTTTTTAACAACAGAATTATTGGCATGGGAGGTTCAACGCTGGGAACCCAGGCAATTTATGATTTTTTAAATTTTAAAATAAAAAAAAAATTTACGTTTTTAGATAATCTAAATTCTTCAAAAAAAACTATTTACAAAAAGAAATGTCTAAATTTAATAATTTCAAAATCAGGTAACACAATTGAAACAATAATCAATTCTAATATTTTCATAAAAAAAAATCAGTCTAATTTATTTATTACAGAAAATAATCAAAACCATTTAAGAAAAATTGCAGAAAAGTTAAAAGCTGAAATAATAGATCATAATAATTTTATAGGTGGGAGATATTCAGTTTTGTCTGAGGTAGGTATGCTACCAGCTGAATTAATGGGTTTAAAAATCAGTAAATTTAAACAACTAAATAATCTTATTAAAAACAAGAAATTTTTAAATAACTTAGTCAACAATGTTACAGCTCAACTTCATTTTATTAAAAGCAAAAAATTTAATTCTATTATTATAAATTATGATGAAAAATCAAAAAATTTGTTAAATTGGTATCAGCAACTAATAGCTGAAAGCTTGGGTAAAAAGAAAGTTGGTTTATTACCAATAGTTTCAAACATGCCTAAGGACAATCATAGTGTAATGCAACTCTACTTAGATGGCTTTAAAAATAACTTTTTTACATTTTTTTACGTAAAAGAGAATAATTCTTTAACAGTTAAAAATAACAAAATATTTAAAACACAAAGCTATCTAAACAATAAAAGTATAGATCAAATAATTTCTTCACAAAAACAAGCTACAGAAAATGTATTTAACAAAAAAAAAATACCATTTAGAAGTTTTGAGATAGGTAAACGGGATGAGAGAACTTTAGGTGAACTTTTTTGTTTTTTTATACTCGAAACAATCTTAATTGGTAGATCTCTTAGAATAAATCCATTTGATCAACCGGCAGTAGAACTAATTAAAACTGAAACTAAAAAAATACTTAGTTAAAAATAAGATCCAAAAGTTATTTTTGAGATCCCATATTTTCTTTCCTCTAAAATTTTAAAAGATTTTGGAAACTTGTCAATTTGATCTTTATGCCTATGTATTATGATAATTCCCTGAGGATCTAAGACCTTATTACAAAGCAATGACTCAATTAAGTGTGTTAAATCTTTTTCTTTGTATGGTGGATCTAAAAAAATTATATCAAATCGAGTTTGAAAATTTTTCAAATTAAAATTTCTTAAAATATTCTCTTTAACAACTTTAAAATTGTTAATTTGTTTTAAACTATTGAGATTTTTTTTTAATACAGGCAATATACCAATATAATTTTCTACAAAAGTAACAAACTTTACATTTCTAGATAAACATTCTAAACCGAAAGATCCTGTTCCAGCAAAAAGATCTAACACTTTTGCTCTTTTGAGACTTATTGAAAATTTATTTGAATGACTGATAATATTAAAAATAGATTCTTTTGTTAGGTCTTTCAACGGCCTTGTATTTATATCTTTAGGTTCTAAAATTTTTTTGCCTTTAAAAGTTCCAGATATAATTCTCATTAATCAATTACTTTGAAACCAATGTCTTTTCTGTAGAAACCTTTATTCCAATTCAACTTTTCTAAATTATTATGAATATTTTTTCGACACTTTGCAAAATCATCCGATAGGGAAATAAAGTTTAGCACTCGACCCCCGATTGCAAAAACTTTATCATTTAAATTTTTTGTTCCTGCATGAAATAAAAAATTATGTTCATCTAAATTTACTTTTTCAAAATTTTTAATTTCAATATTTTTCTTATAAGTTTCTGGATAACCCTCAGCGCACAAAACAACACAAACACTTTTTTTGTCTGACCATACAATTGGAGTTTCATGAAGGTTTTCTTCAACGCAAGCAACAAAAATATCGACAATATCAGAACTCAAAGTTGGAAGAATTGTCTGACATTCAGGATCGCCCATTCTTACGTTATATTCAATCAGATATGGTTCATTTTCTATGATTATTAGACCAACATATAGAAAACCCTTATATTTTGTTCCAAGGTCTGAAAGTGCTTTAAGGGTTGGATTTATAATTTTATTAAATATTTTATTTTCAAGATTTTCATTAATTAGTCTAGATGGCGAGTATGCTCCCATACCACCAGTATTTTTTCCTTTATCACCCTCACCAACTCTTTTGTGGTCTTGAGCTGTTCCAAAATTTTTAACTGTTGATCCATCGCTTATTATGAAGAAACTCATTTCTTCCCCCTGAAGAAATTCTTCAAATAAAATATTTTTGGCATCTCCAAATTTACCACCAAATATCTCTTCAACCGCTATATAAGATTCTTTTTTATCCTTACAAATATAAACTCCTTTACCTGCAGCCAAGTTATCTGCTTTTACCACCAATGGATATCTAGCATTTTTTAAAAATTTTCTTGCCTCTTCCTCATTTATAAAAATTTTAAATTTTGCAGAAGGAATATTGTAATTTTTACAAATATTTTTTGTAAAAATTTTTGATCCTTCTAGTTTAGCTGCAATTTTATTCGGTCCAAATACTTTTACGTTTAATTTTTCTAAATAGTCTACAATTCCATTTACCAATGGATCTTCAGGTCCTACAACAACAAGATCAATTTTTTTTTTAATTATAAATGAATAAATTTTTTTAAAATCATTTATTTCTATATTTATATTTTCTGCTACTTCGCTTGTTCCTGCATTACCAGGTATACAATAAATTTTTTTTATTTTTTTAGATTTTGACACTAAAAAAGTAATTGCATGTTCTCTACCACCGCTGCCTAGAATTGCAATTTTCATATAAGTATTTATATATATTATAAATGAAAAATAAATTAGCTAAATTAAAATATTTACCTAATAATTTTAGCATAGTCGAAGACGGTGATTATGTAATTTGTGCAGTTTCTGGTAAAAAAATTTTGTTGGAAAATTTAAGTTATTGGAGCGTTAACGATCAAGAAGCATATTTCTCTTACGTTGAAGCAGAAACTAAAAGAGAAAAAGATAGATCTAACAATAATAATTAATTTTTCCACCTATCATGAGACCAAATCCATTGATCTACATTTTTTAGTATCATCTTTTCAAGAAGATTATTAAGAAATACTGAAATTTCATTTATGGTTTTGGTTTTATTTATTGTAATTGGTTTTGAAATATACATTTTGAAAAAATTTTTTTTATATCTTTCAATGTAAATTGGAACCACTGCAAAACTGTACTTTTTAATTAATTGTGCAGGTATTGTGGTAGTTGTTGCCATATGTTTAAAAAATGGAATTTTTTCTCCTTCCCTGACTCTTTGATCAATCATAAGAGCAATTGATCGACCTTTTTTTATATTACTGATTATCTCCCTCGTTCCAGCTCTACCTTTTTTAATTTGCATCTTACAGATATCTCTTTTTCTAATTTTTTCCATTGTACTGTTTAAATACTGATTATTTAGTGGCCTATAGATTACTGCACAATCGACACCCTCTTTTTCAATTTGCATTGCCATTAACTCAAAATTATTAAAGTGTCCAGAAACAAAAACTACTTGTTTTTTATTTTTTTTAATTTCTTCAAGATATTTTATACCCTCAATTGATATATATTTCTTCAATTTATCATTTTTGAAATTTTTAAGATGAACATATTCAGCAAAAATACGCCCATAATTTCCAAGGACGTTTGAAGCTATTCTTGCTTGATTATCTTTAATTCCAGCTTTAGTAAGATTTTTTATAATTAAAGATTTAGATCTAAAAAATGGACCTAAAGATTTACCAATCAAAAAACCAAGATTAGATGAAATTTTAAATCCTAAAAATTTAAATATAAAGAACAAAATACTAATTAAAATAAATTGAGCTAGATGATTAATTTTCTTCATTAATATTAAATAAAATTTTTTGCAATTTATTCACATTGTTAATTTTAAGTTTCACTTTTAGAAACTTAATACCTTTTTTTTGTTTTTTGTTTAATCTAAAATAATCCTTTTCAGTTGTAATAATATTTAATTTATCTTTTTTTGCTAATTTTTTAATATTATTTATTTCGTTAATTGGGATTTTATAATGATCTGGATAAATAATTTCTCTTTTGATGCTAAACTTATTTTTCAATAAAGTTTTTTTAAATTCATGTGGATTTCCAATACCACAAAACATTAAATATTTTTTTGTCCGATTTAATTTTTTAAGATTTATTGCTTGATATCTAGCTTCAAAAATTTTAATATTTTTGTTTATATATTTAATTTTTTTATAAAGCTTAACATTTTTTCTTTCCCCAATTAAAAATGCCAAGTCATAATTTTTAACTTCATTAAGACTTTCTCTCAAAGGTCCTGCAGGTAATAAAAATCCATTTCCATAACCATCGTCTGAATTAAAACAAACAATTTTTAAATCATAAACAATGTTCTTTTGTTGCAATCCATCATCTAATAATGCTAATTGAAATTTTTTATTTTCTGCAATTTGTAATGAATTAATTCTATTCATTTTGGAAATGACTGTTCCATACATTTTCAGAAGATTTATCTCATCTAATTGATTATAATAACCTTTTTTAATAATAACGTGCTTAATTTTATTTTTAATAATTTTACTTAATTCAATTGTTAATGAGGTTTTTCCTGTTCCACCAATAAATATATTGCCAATACAAATTGTCTTAATATTAATTTTTTTTTTTGGATATTTTTTACTTATTGAATTTATAAGGTATGTAATGCTTGTTAATGGAATTAATAAAAATGATAAAATATTTGTATCAACCCAAAATTTTGGTTTAATTAATTTCATGCTATATATTTAAAAAGATAATAAATATTTTTACTTAAAATTTTTTCCCCAATATTAAATATTTTTTTTACTTTGAATTTAGGTAATTTCTTATTTAGTTTTTTTTCAATTTCATTTTGCATTTTTTTTATATTCGAAGTAGTGATTGATATTTTGTTTTTAGTTAAAAATGCATAAATTTCCTCAAAATTTTGAATATTAGGGCCATTAATAATATAGTTACCCAGTCTAGAGGGTTCCAGAGGGTTTTGTCCACCATGCTTAACAACAGATCCACCAACAAATGTAATATTACTTAACTGATAAAATTTTCTTGCCTCTCCATAAGTATCCACCAAATAAATATCTGTGTTTTTTTTAGGTGCGTTACCAGATGAATGGGTAATTATTTTTAAATCTATTTTTTTTAAATCATTAATAATTCTTTCTGCTCGATTTATATGACGTGGAATTATTATTGTAAGAAGTTTTTTTTGTTTTTTCTTTATATTTTTATGAAGCTTTGCAATTAAAATTTCTTCCTTCTCATGAGTACTAGCAGCACAAAGTATTTTAAAATTTTTAAATTTTTTCTTAAGTGAAAATTTACTATGAGTACTTATTCTATTTTTTCCATAAAATTTAAGATTTCCAGCAATAAAAATTTTTTTTGTACCTAATTTTTTAAGAAATTTCTTTGTCTCTAAGCTCGATGGAAGTGCTAAAGAAATTTTGCTGAAAACCTCATTTGCAAATTTTTCAAATATTTTCCATCTTTTATAACTTTTTTCAGTAATTCTTGCATTTAATAAAATTATAGGAATTCTTTTTTCTTCTAAATTTTTAAACATATTCGGCCAAATTTCAGAATCTACAAAGATGGCTAATTTTGGTTTCCAAGTTTTAATGAATTTATTTGTTAAATAATTTGTATCTAGTGGATAATATTTATGAAAAGTTTTTTTAAATTTGTAATTTTCAAAAATTTTTGCTGAACTCCTGGTAGAGGTAGTGAGTATTATTTGTTTGATCTCTTTATTTCTTTCACAGTTTTCCAAAACTGGAATTATACTCATAAATTCACCTACACTTGCAGCATGAAACCAAACAGATTTAAAACTATTTTTTTTTTGGTAAATACAAAATTTTTCTTTATATCTATTTGGATCTTCTTTTTTTTTGATTAACCTAATTAAAACTAAAATTGGAGAGAATAGAAAAACTAAATTTATAATTATACTGTATATAAAAAAATACATTAATTTTTTTTTATCTGTTTTTCATAAAAGTTTTGATAGACCTTTGAATTTAATAATAAACTTTCGTGACTGCCTGAGTCTAAAATTTTTCCTTTATCAACGACATATATATTTTCTGAATTAAGAATTGTTGATAGTCTGTGTGCAATTACTATTGTAGTTTTATTAGAAGTCAGTGTATTTAAAGCAGTTTGAATTTTTTCCTCAGTTTCTGAGTCTAAAGAGGAGGTAGCTTCATCAAGAAGTATGATTTTACTTTTTTTTAAAAAAGCCCTAGCTATAGATAATCTTTGCTTTTCACCTCCTGATAGTTTAACACCGTTTTCACCAATAATTGTTTCGTAGCCATTATCTAATTTTTCAATAAACTCTCTACACATTGCCAGTTCCGCAGCTTTAAAAACTTCACCATCATTTGCTTCTGGTTTTGCATATTTAATATTATTTTTAATTGTGTCATCAAATAGTGTTGTATTCTGATCAACTATTGAAATTTCCTTTCTAATTGATGCTAAATTTTTATTAGCAATGTCTTGTCCATCTATTTCTATATTACCTTTATGAGGCGAATAAATTCTTGGTATCATATTTAAAATTGTTGATTTACCGGAACCACTGTGACCCACTAATGCAGTCATCTTTCCTCCATGAAATGTTAAGGATACATTATTTAAAACTACGTTCTTTAAGTTTGAATTATATGAAAAATCAACATTTTTAAAAAAAATATTTCCTTCCGAAAAGACCAAATCCTGACTTTCACTATTGGGACTAATTTTATTTTCCATGTCTATTATTGGAATAATCCTTTCAGAAGCTGCTAGTCCTTGCCCTATTGCAACATTAACCTTAGTTAAAGTTTTAACAGGCTGGTAAGCTAGCATCATAGCTGCTAGAAATGAAAAAAAATTATTTATTGCTAATTCTCCACTTATAATAAGTTTCCCAGAATAAAAAATTAAAAAAGCTATCATTATTCCAGTTAATACTTCCATTACTGGCGTAGACCTAATATATACGGCTGCAATTTTTGCAGATTTTTCTTTTAGATTATTAACAAACGTTTCTGATCTTTTTTCCTCAAAATTTTCTCTTTGAAAAATTTTAATTATTTTGTGATTTTTAAACAAATCTATTAAATATCTGTTTAGATCTCCTGACTTTTCTTGTGCTTGTGTAGAAATTTTACTCATTCTCTTACCAAGTATTCTCGACGTAATTGTTGCCAAAGGTATCATCAGAATTGCAACTAAAGATAATTTCCAATTTTGTAAAAACATTACAAAAAGCAAACAAATTAAAGTTAAGCCATCCTTAAAAATACTTAGAAATGCATCAGCCAACATAGTTGTAATCTGGTTAACATCAAAATTAAGATTGGAGATATATTTGCCAGAATGTTTATTTTCGATAGTTTCGGTATCAGCCTTAATAAATGACTTAAGCATATCAGTTTGAATCATTTTTTTAACTTCCTCAGATACATTAATCATTAACAGTTTTGCAAAATAAAGGGATATTCCTTTTGCACTAAAAGCTAAAATAATTGCTATAGGAATTACAAAAATTAAAGTTTTATCTTTATTAATAAAAATTTTTTCAATTGCTGGATCTAAAAGCCAAGCAGTAGCAGATGTACTTACCGCAACAACAATAGAAAAAATTGCTGCTAAAATTATTTTTTTTAAAAATTTGCTGGTATAATTTTTGTAAAGTCTTTTTAAGACTGATGATTTTAACATAAAATTAAATTAATTTACCCACTAAAATATTTATAAAAATCAGTAAGCCTAAAAAATTGTTACTTTTAAATTTATTCAAACAATCAGTTGCATCTTCAAAATTTAGTTTATTGATTTGAAAGTTTAAAAGATGTAAAATTGGAAAAATTAAAAACATAAAATAAAAAATTTTAAAATTCTGTAAAAATCCAATAAAAATTAGTGAAATCAAAAAAGTTGAATAGCAAATTAATAAAAATTTTTTTGGATTTTTTTTGAATTTTATCGAGGTCGATTTTACTCCTATTATTTCATCATCTTTAATATCTTGAAATCCATATATTGTGTCGTATCCTAATGTCCAAAATATGGCTCCAAAATAAAATATTATCGGGATTATTGAGATTTGATTAGTTACTGAAATCCATCCTAAAATCAGACCATAATTGAATGTTATTCCCAAAAATAACTGAGGCCAGTAAGTTATTCTTTTCATTAGGGGATATGTAAATGCTAGGGGCATTGATACTAATGCTATTAAAATGGTTAAATTATTAAAATTAATTAAAATTAAAAAAGCAAAACCACACAAAATTAAAGCATAGAATGAGGCTAATTTTACAGATACTTTACCAGATGCAATAGGTCTATCTCTTGTTCTCTGTACTCTTTTATCAAAATTTTTATCAACAATATCATTTACAATACAACCTGCTGACCTCATTAAAATAGATCCACTTAAAAAAAGACAAGTATAAAAAAAATATTTAAATAAATTTGAATTAAAATCATAAACAATTGTAAGTCCCCATATGCATGGCCAAAATAAAAGCATAAAACCAATTGGTTTTTTTAGTCTAGTAAGTTCTATAAATAATCTTAATTGATCCATAATTTACTTGTAAATAACAAAGGCTAGTTTCATAATCAAATTGATTCGCATGAATATAGATTACACAGTTACGGCATTAATGTTTCCAGCAATACC
>MDTB01137012.1_pt1 | contig 10670 bp, 10 predicted proteins | sample 811161 | NCBI WGS metagenome assembly MDTB01 (sample SAMN05326650, study PRJNA326480) | marine metagenome | isolation source: seawater | place: Mediterranean Sea | collected 2009 | reverse complement strand
GACACCCCCCGTTTAACCAACGGCAGCATCGTGTCTTCGCGGATCCGCACGCCGACCGAGGCAGTCAGGATGTCGGCGGCTTTCGGCGCGCGCGCGACCGCGCTTGCGGCGTGGATCGCCGCGCCGCGGGCCACGGCGGTGTCCGGGTTGAGGTCCGTCGACAGCTCTGCCTGCGGGAACATCGCGCCGAGCCGCTTGCGCAGGGACGGCATCCGCGTCGTCCCGCCGCAAAGCACCACCACGGACGGCGGGCCGTGCTTCCCGACGCATTTGGTCACCACCCGGGCCACGGCCTCCAACACAGGCGCAGCGGTTTCTTCCACTTCGTCCCGGGTGATCCGGCGGCCGGTGGAGAGTTCCACTTCGTGCACCTCCGACAGCTGCCTCTTGGCTTCGTCCACCTCGATCCACCTCTGCTTTCCCACTCGCCGAATAAGACAGTCAGTGATGACCGATCCTCCCGCCTCCGAAGTGCCCTCGCTCGCCACCACTTGCAAGTCGCCGTCGTCGCAAAGCAGAAGCGTCGCGTCGGTGGTGCCTCCGCCCACGTCCACCACCAGCACCCGCGACCCGTGACCCCGGTCTGGATTGTCGTGCAGGTACGCCACGGCGGCGGCGGTCGGCTCGTTCAGCAGCTCGCACCCTTTTCCAGTCGCCTGCCGCACCGCCTCGGCAGTGGCTTTCCGCTGCTTCGAGTCAAAGTGAGCGGGAACGGTGGCGACGATACGGTGAGCGAGTGAGCCGGCGTCCCGCAGCATGTACCGGAGAAGGTGCACGTACAAATCAAAGGGCGTCAGCTGCTGAAACTCGCCGCCGAGCGTCGCGCAGTACAGCGGGGGCTCCGTGGCGGGGTCTTTCGGGGGGGCCAGCGCAAACGGCCACTCGGTCGCCGACCGCCACAGCTGCTTGTCCTTGTAGCACCGGCCAATGGTGCGCTTGAACCCAACAAACGTCCGCTGCGGATCCCCGGTGGCCAGCGCGGTCGCGCCGCATACTATGGCGTCCGGACCCACGCACACCGCTGACGGCGTCAGTGTCCCTCCGTTAGGCGACGCTAGCACGTCGCCTGGCCACCTGTACACACAAGAATTGCTAGTTCCCAGGTCAATTCCTAGCGCGCTCATCTCTGGAAGTTGACAAAGTAATTATTTATTCTGAGCGACTTTGCGGTGTGACGTCACAATCTTTTCAGAATCTCCCAGTCTCACTCCAGAACAGACTTCGGAATCCGACCGCCAGGTCGCGGCACAGAGTCTGTTCTGAGATGAGGCTCGTAGATTCTGAAAAGATTGTGACGTCACACCAGCCCGTACAACCTCTGGGGTGACCTCCGGTCTCCGATTTTGGCATTTTTGTCAGCATATTTCATGTGTGCTTCATATTGGACTTCAAAAGTGGCCTGTTCTGGCAGCAGGGGGTGCGACACGGCATACCCGAACGACATGGGCTGCAAGGCATCGCGCGAGCAGGATGAGGTGTTTGTGGCGCCGGAGAAGGTGACAAAGCCGCCCCCGGCGTACGACGAGCCCCCCGCCGACACGGACGGCATCTCCAACACTCTGGGGGAGCTCTCTCGGCACTACCTGAACTGGGCGCGCACGGCCTTCACCCATCGGAGCAACGCGGACGGGGTCGAGATTCGCGCTGGAATGCAGCGGTGCGTCGAGCTGCTCACCAATGGTCGCAAGATCTCACCGAATTTGCACCGCGCTTTAGCCACCTACGTTGTAAAGAATGTGGAGAGCGGCGACCTGTCAGAGGGCTTGCACGCTTTTACTGAATAAAGGAAAAGCCGTCCCCCAGTGCCTTCAGCTGTGTCACGGCGCGATCCACCTGCCGCTCAAAGTAGCCCCCGTCTGTGCGGTCACGCGGCAGCACGATCCGAGGCTTGTTCTTGACTTCCTTATCGCGGATGATTCTGCCGATGCACTGGGTCCAGAATGTGGCGTTGTTCCAGGCACAGCCCCCGCTGAGGATCAGCAGCGTATCCAGCCGGGGCAGGTCGAGCGCCTGCGCCCCCAGCGAGTTGTAGGCTACGAGCACCCGTGCCTCTAGGGCTCGGGTGCGCTCATCCGCGGTCTGCGGCCGCCCGTCGCTGTGGGTTCCGACGAGCACTCCGGCATCGATATCGTGCTCTTTCCGGAGCCGAAACGCCACCTCCTCAAGGTGCTCCACCCTCACCCCCAAGCACACGACGTGGCGGTCTTCGTCTCGGACCATTTTCGCAACCTCGCGGCACAGCCACGTGGTGCGTTCGCGGTGGCGCATGATCTTGGCGAGCATCACCGCTTGGTGCACGTACTGGCGACCATCTTCCCCCTTGGAAGTCACCTCCTTTAGGGGGCTGAAGGGGGAGGCTAACTCCACCACGTCGACGCCGCCCCAGCGGTTGTTTGAGAAATCGACGCGCACGTAGCAGCTCAGCTTCCCGCCGAGCCACTCGAGGTAGGCCCCACAGTGGTTCGAAGCGCGCTCGGGGGTGGCCGTGAGCAGCACGAGGTACTTCGACGGGAAGCGAAGGAAGAGCCGTTTGCGCTCCGCAGTGCAGCACATGTGGGCCTCGTCGACCACCACCAGGCCGAAGCCCTCGGTGTCGACGGCGGCGGCGGCCGCCGAGGCCGCGGTGGTGAGCACCACGGGGCAGGCGGCGAGCCCTTTGGTCCACTTTCGGCGGTTGGAAGTCCACATCCGGCCCACGGCAAGCTCCTGCCCCAGGAACTTGTGCACTTCCCGCTCGAACTGGTCAAAGAGGCTTTCGCTCGGGACCACAAATAGCGTGCGCTGGCCGAGCCGGGCCGTCAGGTGGATTGCCGAGGCCGTCTTGCCGTGGCCGGTGGGGATCGAGTAGATGGCAGAACCGAAGCCGGCCGGGCCGTCGGCCTGCGCCACCAGGTCGTCGACCAGCGCCGTCACGTGCGTTTCCTGGTCGCTCTTGAACCGCGCCGCCGCCGCCTCGCGGTCGAGCAGCGGCATCGCGGGCTCATCGTACACGACGGGGGCCTCTACGATCCGCCGCCGCTCAGGGGGCACGGCACCGACCAGCAACAGCCCCAGGGCCCTCGGGATGGCGATGCACCCCCTCTCCTCCACGAAGAGGTCCCACGACTTGTCAACCCGGCGGCCCATGTGGTAGCTCGGCTTGGGCCGGGTTCGGAGCGTGCCCCGGAGAAGGGCGTACGTTTCGGCCGACATGGCTGCCCGGGGCAGCGTGTACGCCCCGGCCACCGTGGCGGCCGGGAAGCCATGAAGCGCCTCCTGGAGCGCCGGCAGCGTGCGGTGGCTTTCGGTCAGGTCCAGTCGGAACGGCGAGACCTTCGGGCGCTTGGCAGGGGGGGCCGCCGTGCTGATTTTGCGCAGCCAGTCAGTCATCGAAAAATGAGGATGTAAAGGGCAGACCCTCGCAATGCGGCACTCCAAGCTGAAAGCGTTTCTACCGTGCGGCGAGGTTCCGAGCCAGCTCTACTACATCGGGCCCCGGGGCAACGGGTGCACCTCGATCAGGCTGAAAGTGTCGTCGCGCGAGTGCCCGGGGGCCGTCGTCGCTGTGCCGGTGGCAATGGAGGGCTGCGTCGAGCCAGGGGTCATCGAGTTTGCCCGCAGGTGCGCCACCGAGGGCAGGCCGTCGGTGTACACCTCCAGGTGCAAATCACGCTTTTACTGCGGCCCGGTGGTGTGCGGCCGCGAGCAAGCGGGGCTTCTGATCGGCGTCAGCGACGAGAAACATCGGTTGGACGGCCCCGACCTCGATATGCTGGCGATGATGCGACAACAGGTCAGGGCGAAATAATGTGAAGTGGCTTAGGGCACAAAGCGATGATCGAGGTGCACGTGTTTGTGAGCGAAAGCTGCGGTTGGTGCCGGAAGCTTAAGCAAGAGGTCGACTTTGACGACCTCGGCACGATGCTGCAAGCCGACCAGGTGCTTTTGCACACCCTGCCGACGCGCAGCCCGCTGTATTCGCGGCAGGGGGTCCCGGAGCTCGTCGTGACGCTCAACGGGAGGCCCGTCAAGCGGTTGGCCGGCTACGTCCCGGGAGGGGCTGCTGGCTTTGCCGGCGCACTAAGGAGATCGTGAAAAAAAATAAGGTTGTACTTAAGTACAGCGCGATGAAACACGAAAAAGAAGCAAAATACACGCCGCACAAAAGTTCTGCCATTGGAAGTTCTTCCATGTACAAAAGCTACGGAATCCAAAATCTCTCTCTACACTACCCGGAGTTAGGCGCCTTGCTTGTCATGCTCGCTGGCTTGGTGGCCTTTGTTTTGGTGATCGTTGGCATCGTCAAGTCTCGGAAGATCATCAGCCAATCGATCGGCGACCCGTCCAAGGTCGCTACAATGGCAATTGTCGGAATGGTATCTGCACTCCTGGTCGGCCTCCCGGGCGTCAACATTGTTCTCGCGTCGATTTTCATGCACCTGGTGCGCACAATCGATCAGTAAAATATCATCAGCCGGCCATAAAACCAAAAAGATTCGTGGAAAATTAAGGTTTCGTGTAAGTACATCGCGATGTACCACAAGTCCGAAGAGAAAATGCATCATGCCACCGAGGATAAGACTTTGCACAAAAGCTCTTCCATGATGGGGATGCACGTTGCCCTCGGTACCGGGGTAGGCACCTCGATTTTGCTTTTGGCTGGCTTTGTGTCCATTATTTTGGTGATCGTTGGCATCGTCAAGTCTCAGAAGATCATCAGCCAATCGATTGGCAATCCGTCCAAGGTCGCTACCATGGCGATTATGGGCATGGTGGCGGCGCTCTTGGTAGGCCTTCCGGGCGTCAACATTGTTCTGGCGTCCATTTTCATGCACCTTGTCCGAACAATCGATCAGTAAAAAAAATCAGACGTTTACTATTCCTTCAGGCGCTTTAGCGGGCAGATCTAGCCCCTCTATGCTGATGGGCTCTCCTTTCGGGAGCTTTAAGGCCATGTGCTTGCGTGCCAAGGCTGCGATGAGCGCAAAGGCGACGCCCGCCGCCAGCACCACGGCGGCGTCCTGTATTGTGATGGGCGTAGGCGGCGTTTTTTGAGAGCGCTTCCTGTATAGCACAAAGGAGGCCGCGAGCGCGGCCCCCGCAACGAAAGCGACGGCGTGGTCCAAAAGCATTTCGTACTTTGTCGCGCCCCGCAGTTTCGGCGGCTGGTCGAAATCATGAGCACCGAGCAGCTCGAGGCTTTGCTCATGCCGACGCCGCGGCACGGGGTCGAGCCGCTGCCCGCAGTGTACAGCGCGTGGCGCGGGGGCGGCAGCGCAGCGATGCTGGCGCGGCACGTCCTGTCGCAGGTGTCGGTGGCGGCCGTGCTGCTGCTGTTCTACGTTGCCACAGTCGCCACCGACTACGCCGCGCTGCGGGGCCACCTGTCGCACCCGATTTGCCCGGGCGGCGAGGCCGCCAACGAGGCGTCGCTCTTCGCCACCGACTGCTGGGACTACCGGCCGATCGACGGTGCGCGGCGACCCGGGGCGCTTGCGCTGGCGGTGCTGCTTCTGACGGCCACCGCCACGCTTGTCGAGGCCGTCGTCTTTGTCAAAGCGTTTGCGGCAGCGCGGAGGGCCGAGGACTGGTGGCAGTGCCGCTTCGGCGCCTCCGCGCCGTCGTTGGCGAGCTCGGAGTGGGACGCCGTGGCCGCGCTGCTGCTTCGCGACGCGGTGCCGCTGCGGACGCAGACCGACCTCGAGCACGAGATCGTGCTCGGGCGGGGCGACGACGGCTTCACGCGGGTGTACACCGAGGTGCTCCCGCGCGCCACGGTGACCCGCACGCTGCACGCCGCGATCGCGGTGGCCGCGGGGCTGTCGCGGGCCACCGGGTGGCCGCTCCGCAGCTGCCTGCAAGGCGCCGCGGCGGGGACCGCCCTGGCCGCGCCGTACGTCGCCGTCTCCAAGATGTGCCGGTACATTTTCAGATCGGTGCAGGAGGTGCGGACCAGCGGGATCGGCGTCGCCGCCGGCCGCCGGGTGCTCACCCGCGGCGCGGCCTGGCGCGCGCGGAGGCTTGGCGAGCTGCCGCACCGCTTCGAGGCCCGCGCCGCCGCCGGGAAGGCCGAGGCGGCCGCGCTGCTGGCGTCGATCCCGGCGCCGCCCCTCGCACGGGCCGCCGCGACCGCGGTGCTGACGGTGGGCGGGGCCTTCACCGTGCTGGTGCTCACGCTGACCGTGGTCCTCGACGAGCACGTGCTCACGGCGTACATGACGCCGGGCAAGTCGGTGGCGTTCTACACCGCGCTGATCGGGGTGGCGCTCGCCGGGGCCCGCGCCGTCTCGGGCGGCGACCCCGGCGCCGACCTGCACGCGGGGCTCCGGCGGGTCGAGGCGATCCTGGGCACCATCTCGGGCGACACGCTGGCCGCGCAGCTCGCCGCGCTGTCGGCGATGGCCCCACACCGCGCCGTCGAGGTCGCCACCGAGGTGGCGAGCGTGCTGGTCACACCGGTGCTGCTGCTGACCACCGTGGCGCCGAAAGCGGCCGAGATCTCCGGGGCGCTGCAGCCCGGATCGCGGCCGCTGGACCTCGACTCGGTCGTTTGAGAGGGTGAAATCGATCGGTGTTTTCTCGAAGATTTTCCGGTAGGCCCGGGTAGTTCCGCCATGAGCCCGCCGCCCGAACCGCTGCTGGTGCCCCCCGACAACGAGCCCGGCGTGGACCCGCCGGCGTTCCCAAAGGTGGCCGAAATGGCGCGGACGGCCGAGCAGTGCCTCTGGCCGACGTCCGAGGTCGACCTGTCGACCGACACGCGCGACTGGGAGGAACTGACCGACGCGCAGCGCGCCACGCTGACCTGCGTCCTCGGCTTCTTCCGGGGCGCCGAGGCGACCGTGCTCGACAACCTGGCACGCCGGCTCTTCACCATGACGCGACTGCACGAGGCCAAGGAATTCTACGGGTATCAGATCGGCTGCGAGCAGGTGCACGAGCGAATGTACATCTTGCTGGGGGAAACGCTCATCGGGGACCGCGAGAAGCGCCGCGAGATGATGCGCGCCGTCGAGCAGCTGCACTGCGTCAAGGCCAAGAACGACTGGGCCACAAGGTGGGCCAACGACGCCGACGCCGACATGGCCACCTTGCTGCTCGTGTTTGCGTGCGTCGAGGGGATCATGTTCTCCAGTAGTTTTGCAGTCATATACTACGTCCGCAAGTATCTCCCCAACAAGCTGCGCGGCCTCACGGCCGCCAACGACCTGATTGCGCGCGACGAAGGCCTGCACTACCGCTTCGCCTGCCTCCTGCTGCGCGAAGTGGTGACGAACAAGCTGCCGCAGGAGACGGTGCACGCCGTGGTCCGGGAGGCCGCCGCGATCGAGCAGGACTTTGCGCGGGAGGCTTTGCGCAACGGAGGCTTCCCCGGGCTGCGCACCGAGTCCATGGTGGGCTACGTGGAGCACATTGCGGACAATTTGTGCCGGGACTGTGGGTACGAACCGATATACAACACGGAGAACCCGCTGGCGTTCATGGCGATGGTCTCGATGCAAGGTAAGACGAGCTTCTTCGAGAAGCGATCCACAGACTACAAAAAGGTGAACATGTCTGCCAAGGCGTGGGGGGGCGACGATGATGATTTTTAAAGACAAATATTATGGATGCGTGTTGTGTACAGCCTGTTATGCCCCTTGTCTTTGACGAAGAGAGCTCCGACGAAGAAGAAGTGACGTATGATGAAAGCTCTGATGAGAGCAGCGATGAAGAGACTACCGCCGAGAAGCAAGGTTTGATGGACCTCGAAACGCAAAGGCACAATGAGACTGGGTTTTTTGATGTCTCCGATGAGAGTGAGGGCGAAGGCGATGACCTTGAAAGCGACGTTATGTCGGTGGAGAATCAGGAGCTGGTGCAAAAATACGTGCGGCCCGAGGTGGTGGCCGCGTTGAGCTTCCAGAGCGGCGGCGCCGACGCAGCCCTTGCTATTGCACAGGCGGTCGCGGACGAAGCAATTGCTTCCAAGGACGAATTTATCAACGATGAGGTAGAATTTGATAATTCCAACGCCGCCTCGAGGGTTTTTTACCGCTCAGAACACAGAATGAGCAAAGAGCTTTTCGATTTTTTGAACGAGCAGATATCGAGAGCCGCCAAGTTTGTGTTGGCCGATCTGTTACCTGAAGAGATGAGCGGCGATGAGGCGGCCGCCAAGGCCAAAAACACCACCTTGTTCCACGCTTTGGACTTGCAGAATGCGTTGGCCGTAGCGGACGAGTTGAGTGAAGCGCTACGACAGTACGTACTGAGCGACGATATATCAAAAACAGAGCTGAACCACTTGAAGGATTTTAACACTGAAATGAACGACAAGGCGTTGGCGCTGGAGTACCAAGCAAAGGCAAGGGTTCAAAAATCAAACAACAGCGCTTACGCTCGAAGGGAGATACACCGCGTGAGGTGGCTGATGTATTCGTTCTTGATGCGCACAAACCCGGACATTGGCATGAGCTTGATGGAGGCTGCGTTTGTGCGGGCAAAACAGCGGGCAGTACCGCGGAAGAAGGAGCTTGAGGCAGAGCTTGAGGCGTTACGCGCAGAAGCGGCGGCAAAGGCCCTAGCGGAAGCAGAGGCCCGCGCCGCCCGCGCCGCCGAACAGGCGAATCAGCCTTCAGTGTTGCAACAGATACTTGACTCGATGGAACCTCCTCCAAGAGTATATGGAGGGAATCAGCGCAGCCGGCGGGGCTCAAAAGCGGCTCGTCGGCGGTAAAGTGAACACCCTAAGGCAGTAAATGGACACTACCGAGTACTTGGTGTTTTCGGGAGGGGGCTCCAACGGATTTACCCACGTCGGTGTCTGGCGGGTTCTCGAGGCTCTGTGCTTGCGCCAGCGCGGGATCGACCTCTGCCGCGCCGTGCGCGGGGTCAGCGGCACCTCCATTGGCGCGATCGTGGCCCTGGCGATCGCCCTTGGGTACACGTCCTACGAGTTTGAAGAGATGGCCTCGCACTACATCGACCTTTCGAACGATAGCCTGGACCTCATGAAGCTTTACCAGGGCCGGAAGGGCGTTGTCAACAGCGATGTGATCGGTGGTTTTGTGCAGCGTCTGATCGAGAAAAAAACCGGCAGCACCGAGCTGCGATTCGGCGACCTGCCGGTGAAGTACCTGTGCGCGGTGCACAACATCACCAAAATGGAAGGCGAACTGATGAGCGCCGAGACGCAGCCGGAGCTGGAGGTGTGGCGCGCGGTGACCATGAGCTGCCTGTTGCCCTTTGTGTTCGAAGGCCTGCGCCACCCCGCCACCGGCGACGTGTACATGGACGGAGGGCTGAGCAATTCCCTGCCGTTTGAGTGCTTTCCAGTTGAGAAGACGCTGGCGCTGTACATTCGCAAAGACCCCGGCGGTGACACCTCGAGCTTTATTGGGCTGTTTGCGCGCGTGATGCAGGCGTACGAAACCGCGACAAAGATGAAGTTGAAAGCGACGCCGCGGCTCCAGATTATCAACGTGAGCGTGGCCACCTCCGCCACCGAGCAAATCATCAGCAGCGGAAAGCTACGTGTGGATTTGGTGGACCGAGAGCGGCTGGTGCGGACCGGCGAAATGGCCGCGCTCGATGCGTACCGGCCCGACTTGGCCCAGTTCGTGACGGCCTTCAAAAAAGTATGGATCTGTGGTGAGAAGAAGCAGACCTGATGCCTCGCAAGACCCCATCACGGTTTGGCGCGCACACTTCGAAGGCCAATCTTGACATGGCTAAAGCAGACAAAGAAGAGCTGCGGAAGATCGTGTACGGGGGCGACATGTACGCCGGCCATGCACTGCAAAAGGATCAGTACGACAACATGAAGCCTGAAGATCTCGTTATTACGGCCACAGAAAAGTTTGGCCGGATCATTGGCTCGAGCTCCCCGTCGGTGCTGAAGCGTCGCCTCCGCGCTTACGATAAGCTGGCGGCGGAGAAAAGCGACGAGGAAGCCGACCGTGTCTACAAGGTGCCGATTCCCGAGGTGGACGCGAAGGATCTGCCGGCCATGGCCAAGCAGCTCGGCATCAGCCTATCCGGTAAGGACGAGATGGACCAGCGGCGGATCATTGCCGCAATGACCGATCCCGAGTGGCTTCAACAGAACCCAGCCATCGTAGCGCGCGTTGTGAAGCAGCCGGAAATCAAAATCAGTGACAAGGAGCAGCGGATGAAGGCAATGATCGAGAGTGACATGCGGGGGTTCTCAAAATGCGACGCGCACTCGGTGTACGACCCGAAGATCGAGGAGGTGTACCCGGCGTTTGTAAAGGAGCACAGAAAGCAGTGCGAAGAGCAGAAAGGAACCCGTTTCGGCTGCTACGTCGACGATACAACTGACGCGTACCCCTTCCAGTGCCAGCCGGCAATGCGGGCGTGGCTTGGCGGTAAAGCAGGTGCCGAAGGCCGTGTTCGAAAGGACCAAAAGTCTGTGACTGTCTTGGACGATCTGGCCCACCGCGAAGAACTCCAGAAAGTCTTTGATGCCATGATGATGAAGAATGTGCCGTTTTCCGAAAAGAGCAAGGCCCATCAAACGCGTGAAGCGTTCATGATCCTCTTCGCTAGATCGGAAACTGCATTCTTGAACTTTGACAAGTTCACTAAGGTGGTTCTGGCGCAGTTCTTTGACAAGGAATCACTGCCGCTTGCGCAAGAGAAAATGGGAGGGGCGCAACCGTTTGCCGCCGAGCTCGTGCGCGTTTCTG
>MDTB01063755.1_pt1 | contig 10670 bp, 12 predicted proteins | sample 811161 | NCBI WGS metagenome assembly MDTB01 (sample SAMN05326650, study PRJNA326480) | marine metagenome | isolation source: seawater | place: Mediterranean Sea | collected 2009 | reverse complement strand
TAAAGTGAAAGTTCCATTTAATCCAGGTAGAGGAGACTCATCTCAAGAAAAAACTGAGATAAAAAATTTTAAATGGTTAGAACCTTTACATGATGGATTTAGAAATTATGTTAAATCAGATTACTCTGTAATGCCAGAGGAACTTATACTAGAGCGAGCTTCTTTGATAGGTTTAACCGCGCAGGAGATGACATGCTTAGTTGGAGGTATGAGAGTTTTAGGAACAAACCATGAGTCAGCAAAAACTAAAGGCGTGTTTACAGATAAAGTAGGCGCTTTAACAAATGATTTCTTTTTAAATTTAATTGATATGAAATATATATGGAAACCTACAGGTAAGAATTCCTACGATATTATCGATCGTAAGACTAAAAAACTAAAATATACAGCATCCAGAGCAGATTTAGTATTTGGTTCTAATTCGATATTACGATCATATGCAGAAGTGTACGCTCAAGATGATAACAAAGAAAAGTTTGTAAAAGATTTTGTTTCAGTGTGGACAAAAATAATGGACGCTGATAGACCTAATTTGAAAAAATTAAATTAATATGGAAATTGTTAAATCATCAAAAAATTTAGAACCACTAAACCAAAATCTAATAGACGATTTTTATAAAGTACCTAATTTAAAATTTGATATAGAAAAATTGAGAGCTGATTTAAATTTTGTGCTAAAAAAAAAGAAATTTAATACTTTAGGTATTAAAAACTTTGGAGCCATTTCTTTAAACCAAATTCCAGGTGATAAATCTTCTACAGAAGGTCATAATGTAAGAGGAACATACTGGACTATTCCTGATGAAAAAGGAAAAGAGATTGAAAGGGACAAACCAGTTGACGAGTCAAAATATACTGAGATTGTAAAAGAATTTAAAGGCACTTATTTTGAAGAAGTTTACAATACTCTTAAAAAGCATTTTAAACTTGGCAGGGTAAGAATATTATTAAAAGAGCCTAGATCTACGCTTAGTTGGCACAGAGATCCAGAACCAAGATTGCATATACCAATAATAACTAATAAAGGATGCAGAATGGTAATCGATGAGGTTTGCAGACATATGCCAGCAGACGGATCGGTAACAATTACAAATAACACAAAGTATCACAATTTTTTTAATGGAGGGGAACAAGATAGAATACATTTGGTTGCTTGTGTTCTAGACAATCCATTTAATTAGATGACTGAATTTACGCACGGAATATTAACTGCTTCAAAAAGTATATATTCTAATAATAAAGGGTCCATTTTAAGGACAATAATCTATACAATTGGTCACTTTGCAATTGCAATAACAGTTTTGATGTTAGTTGCTGAAGTTCCCTTTATGATAGCTCTAACCGACGCGATTGTAGAACCATTAGCTAATGCAGTGTGGTATTTCGTTTTAGATAAAATCTGGACCTCTAAGTATAAAAAATAATTTTATAATAATCCCCATAAGCTATCTTTTTTAATCCACCCTTTGAATTTTTCTACATTTATTTTACACCATTTATCTTTACACTTTTTAACTATACATAGTCGACCTTTTTTTAATATTACTCTTGGGGTTGAATAAATAGAGGGTTTACTAAAAACTAAAATGTCATCATCGATTGTAATTGCAGCTTTTTTTTTAGATAGTTGGGAAACATGAATCCAACCAGAATTGTTTTCATGATCCCTTATTTTCCTGAAATTATCAGATTTATCTAGCACAAGAACAGGTAAAAATTTTTTTTTGTAAAAAATTTTTACAGGATAAGCAAAAGATGGTCCTTGACGTAAATTAACTTTCTCATTCCTTAATGTAAGAAAATATTCTTCTTTAGATAAAAGATCTTGAAAAAAGAATAAAAATAAAAAAAAAGCAACTAGTTTTTGCATTTATTCTTACAATTTATATTTTCACTTATTTTTACTTTCCTAAATGACATCTTTAGAGAGTCAAATATTATCATATTAGAGTTCAGATCTTCTTTTAAACTTAAAATAGTTTTTAATACTTCGTTAGCTTGCAAAGTTCCCATTATACCCGCAACAGGAGAAAAAATTCCATTTGCCTCACAGTTATTTTCAAAATCTGGTAACTCAGGCATAAAACATCTGTAGCATGGTCCTCTTTTCTTAAAATTAAACTTAAATAAGTGTCCATTAAAGCCACTAATTGCTGCAGAAATTAAAATTTTTTTATTATTTTTACAAAAATCATTTATTAAATATCTTGTTTCATAATTATCAGTACCATCGCAAATTATTTCGTAATTTTTTAAAATAGATCTAATATTCTTGGAATTTAATTTAACTTTAAATGTATTGATTTTTATATTTTTATAAATTTTATTTATTTTTTTCTTTGCTTGTAAAACTTTATACTTTTTTAGATCATTATTGGTAAAAAGAATTTGCCTATTTAGATTACTTATTTCTACTTTATCATGATCTATTAAACCAATATAACCAACACCCGATGCAGCTAAGTAGGTAAACAATGGACAACCAAGACCACCCATACCTATAATCAATATTTTTGCTTTTTTTATTTTTTGTTGACCGATCAGTCCAACTTTTTTTAAGATAATTTGTTTCTCAAATCTTTTAAAGTCTCTAAAATTTAAACTCATTTATTATTTAGAACCTGTTGAACCAAATCCACCTGAACCACGTCTAGTGTTTTCTAGTATTTTTACTTCTTTAATTTTTGCTTTAACAATAGGACATACAATCATTTGCGCTATGCGATCCCCATTATCAATTATAAAGTTTTTTGTTCCTAAATTTATTAATATAACCTTAAGCTCACCTCTGTAGTCCGCATCAATCGTACCCGGAGTATTCAAAACACTAATTTGGTTTTTTGCAGCTAAGCCAGATCTTGGTCTAATTTGAATTTCAAAATTTTGAGGAATAGAAACTGCTAATCCTGTTGGAATTAATGCTATTTTACCAGGTTTAATTTCAATTTTATGATCTATATTTGCTGCAAGATCCATACCCGAGGATCCCTCTGTTTCATATTTAGGTAATAACACATTATCAGAAAGTCGCTTAATTAAAATTTCTGTCATTAAGTAACTTTTTCAATAAGATTTGGGCAATTTTGTTTGCAATAAAACTTTTTTTATTTTTAGGCAAATGGTTAATATTACCTTTTTTATCAATAATTAAAATTTTATTATAATTAGAATTAAAACCGATATCTTTTCTTGAAACATCATTAGCAAAGATAAAATCACAATGTTTATTATTGATTTTACTTAAAGCATTTTTGGTAAGATTTTCTGTTTCAGCCGCAAACCCTGCCACTACCCGTGGTCTATTTTTGTTATTCTTAGAAAGAAATTCCAAAATGTCATTATTTTTTTTTATGATCATTGGTTTTGTATCTAATTCATCCTTTTTTATTTTTTTATTTTTTTTTATAATCGGCTTAAAATCTGTTACTGCAGCGGCACAAACAGCTAAATCAACAGGTAGTGTATTTTTTACTCTAAGCATCATTTCATCTGCTGAAGTTACTTTTTTAACTTTAATATTTTTAGGAACTTTAAAACTAGACGGGCCTGCAATTACAGTTGTTTTAATCCCGAGTCTATCTAAAGCAACAGCTATTTCATAACCTTGTTTACCACTTGACTCGTTTGAGATGTATCTTACAGGATCAAGGTATTCTCTTGTAGGGCCAGTGGTTATTAACGCTTTAAAACCCTTTTTTTTAACTATATCTTTTTTATCAAAGTAGTTTTTTAAATAAGTAAAAATTTGTCTAGGACTAGACATTTTTCCTTCACCAAACTCACCGCATGCCATCTCTCCTTTTTCAGGACCAATAAAAAGATACCCAAAATCTTGTAATATTCTAAAGTTTGATTGAGTAGCTTTGTGTAACCACATTCTAACATTCATTGCAGGAACTAGTAAGATATCTTTATTTGAAGCCAATAAAACAGTTGTTGCTAAATCCTCAGCTTTGCCAATTGTAAGCTTACTCATAAAATTAGCTGTTGTCGGCATTACAATTATTATGTCAGCCCACCTAGATAGAGTTATGTGATCGATTTCTGCTTCCGTGTCTTGATCAAAAATATTTTCATAAGTTTTAGATTTCGTAAGAGTTGAAAGAGATAGAGGAGTCACAAATTCTTTTCCACTTTTTGTTAAAATTGTTTTTATTTCTGAGCCACTTTTTTTTAATAGTCTAATAAGGTCTAATGATTTATAAGCAGCTATCCCTCCACCAATAATTATTAAAATTTTTTTATTTTTTAAATTCATATTGAGATTAAAATACTAATAGAAAGATAATTACAACACCAAAAAAACTCATAATAATGTTATTTCTAAAATTCTTAATTTTCATTTGTTCCATTTCTAAATTTTTAGAACTTGGACCAATACTTATTTTGCCTTCTGCCATAAGTTTTAAGGCATAATTTGCCTTATCAATCAATTCAGGAAAATCAGGAATTCTTTTAATTATTTCTGCAGATGTATTTAAAGCAGTATCAAAAGTTCTTTTAGGTCCTTTTAAATTCTTTAGCCAATCTTCTAAAACTGGCTTTGAAACTTCCCAAATATTAGTTTCAGGATATAATTTTCTAGCAACTCCTTCGACCACGACCATATTTTTCTGAAGCAACAACAAAGAAGGTTGAGTTGCCATATTAAATTTTTCAGTAATTTCAAATAATTGTGCTAGTAAATTTCCTCCGGAAATGTCTTTAATAGATTGACCAAATATAGGCTCACCTACAGATCTTAAAGCTTGAGCAAACTCATCCCTCGAAGCTTCTTGAGGGACTAAACCCGCTTCAAAATGAACATCAGCTACCTTAACGTAATTTCTCTGAATAAATCCGTATAAAATTTCTGCTAAATATTTTCTGTTATTTTTATCTAGTCTACCCATAATACCAAAATCTACTGGAATTATGTTTCCTTTGTCATCAACAAATAAATTACCTTGATGCATATCTCCATGGAAGAAACCATCTCTAACAGCTTGTTTTAGAAAATGTTGTATTAAATTTTCAGCCAGTTTTTTTAAGTTTATTCCTTTTTTATGAAGTTGAAGATGCTCCCTTATTGATATGCCTTCAACTTTATCTAAAGTAAGTATTTGCTTAGTTGTATAATTCCAATAAATTTTAGGAACATTAAAACCAATATCGGATTTTGTATTTTCATATAATTCATTAGCAGCAGCAGCTTCAAATCTTAAGTCCATTTCAATATTTGTAATTTCTCTTAATAAATGCACTACTTCAACTAATTTTAATCTTTTAGTTTTTGATATTGAATTCTCTACAATATAAGCAAACAACATCAAAGCATCTAATTCTTCGTTAAAAAGTTCTTCTATGTCAGGACGTAATATTTTTATAGCAACATGTTTTTCTTCATTTTCATTTTTAATTTTTGCAATGTGAACTTGCGCAATAGATGCAGCAGCGATCGGCTCGCTGAGCTCAATAATATTATTAAACTGTTTTTCTCCAATTTCTTTTTTTATGACTCTTTTTGCTTCATAAAGATCAAAAGCAGGAACTTTATCTTGGAGTTTTTCTAAATCTTTTGCCATTTCATCCCCAATAATATCTGGTCTCGTTGCCAAGAATTGTCCAAGCTTAATAAAAGTAGTTCCCATGCCTTGTAAAGCGACACACAGTTTCTCTCCTGGTGTTTGACCGTTTTCAAATCGATTATTTTCTACCCCAATTGAGATAAAATTAAAAAATAAGTTTATAGGTAAGGGAATTTTGTGTACTTGATTTATTATTTCAACGGCACCTGATGTAGAGAGTTTTCTTGCAATTTGAAACAGTTTAAACAATCTTTTTAACATTAGATTTTCCATCCAGAGTGAATAGCTGAAATTCCATTGGACAAATTTCTATACTCTACATTTGAAAAACCATTTTTAATTATTATATCTGATAATTGTTTTTGATTGTAAAAAGTATCTATGCTTCTAATAAGATAGTCGTAAGGTTCAGCAGAACCCACAATGTATTTACCTGCTATCGGTATAAGCTTTGAATAATTTTTGTACAAAAAATTTAGCACTTCATTGTCTATTTTTGAGAATTCTAAACACATAAAACGTCCACCTGTTTTTAAAACTCTATAAGCCTCCCTCAAAGTTTTATTAATATCGCTCACATTTCTGATTCCGAAACTTATAGTATAATAATCAAAAGAATTGTCACTTACAGGCAAAGACTCAGCCTTAGCATTTAGCCATTTTATATTTCTGTAATTTTTTAGGTTTTTTTTACCCTCTTCAAACATTTTATCATTAGGTTCTACGCATATTATGTTTGGTGAATGATTTGTATGATAAGAAAACAATTTCGCTATGTCGCCAGTTCCGGCTGCAACATCGATTAAATTTGAATTTGCTGATGGCTTAAGCCAGTTTATGAAGTTGTTTTTCCAAATACGATGGACACCCAAAGACACAATATCATTCATTAAATCATATTTTTTATAAACTTTCGAAAATACAGAATTGACTAATTTGGCTTTATCTTGAATAGTATTTTTCATTTAAATAATTATATGCCAGAATTACCAGAAGTTGAAGTTGTTAAAAGGTCTCTTACAAGCAAAATTCAAAGCTTATCAGTTGAAAGCATAAGAGTTAATGATGGAAAATTGAGGTATAAAGTAAACAATAAAAAGTTAAGAAAAATTATAGGATTAAAGATTTTAAAGATTAAAAGAAGATCAAAATATCTAATTATTTTATTTGAACAAAATATTAACATGCTAGTACATTTTGGCATGACTGGAAAATTTTACTTTATCGACAAAAAAGACATAAAATATAGAACAAGCTTTTACTACAATATTAACTCATCGAAAGATAAAAAACATAATAGATTGACTTTTTTTTTATCTAATAATCAAAAATTAATTTATAATGATGTAAGAAAATTTGGTTTTATAAAAATTTTAAGAAAAGACGAGTTAAATGATAATTCTCATTTAAAAAATTTAGGACCAGAACCCTTAAGTATATATTTTGATTTTAAATATTTTAAGAATTATGTAATTAATAGAAATATAAGGATTAAAAATATTCTAATGGATCAAAAGTTTGTATCAGGATTGGGTAATATTTACGCCAATGAGATACTCTTTTTAAGCCAGGTTAAACCAATAAAAAAAGCTCATTTACTTAAAGATAATGAAATTCATAAAATCATAAATAATACAAAAAAAACACTAAAAATGGCGATTTCTTTAGGCGGATCTTCTTTAAAAGATTTTTCTAGCAGCGATGGAAAAAAAGGTAAATTTCAACAATATTTTCATGTATATGGCAGAAACAGAGAAAATTGTTCTAATAAAAACTGCAATGAAAAGATCTTAAAAATTACAATTAGCAATCGAGCGACTTTTTACTGCAAAAAGTGTCAAAAATAATAAAGTTGACCGTGTCAGCTCGTTTCTATATATAATCGACGAAAATGCCTAACACAAAATCAGCAATTAGACGAGTAAGAAGAGTTAAAAAACAAACTCAGGTAAATAGAATTAGAAAAAGTAAGTATAAAAATGCAGTCAAACAGATGGAATTATTAATTAAAAAAAAGGAAAAAGAAAAAGCAAAAAAATATTTTTCTAAATTCCAATCAATTCTAATGCAGGTTGCTAAATCAGGAATAATTAACAAAAATACAGCGTCAAGAAAAATTTCTAGGATTTCAAAAAAAATTTAAAATAAAATAATTATCAATCTTAAGTTGATAATTTTTTTTAAATCAACATTTAGTTCTCATTTTTCAAAATATAGTCTTTTAAATTAATTATTAAAAAAATTATTTCTATCTGAACGTTAGTTGTACAACCTTAATCGATTTATTTTTTTTAATTTTTAAAAAATTCTTGCAAAATATTTTAAAAGGGCGTTTATTGAATCATCTTAAAAAATTTCTACATGGAAAATAACATAACAAAAAAGCAAAGCGCATTCATTTCTGAGGAGGAAAAAACTTTAGATTGGGAAGAAATACAAGAAACTTTCAAAAAAACGTTTGGGGCAAAAGTTTATAACAGCTGGCTCCAAAAGATTTCACTGGTTAAAGAATTTAATGATTATTTGATTTTAGGGGTACCAACAAGGTTTTTTAGAGATTGGATTGTATCACGATATTTAGATAAGATTTTAGAACAAGTAAAAAGTTTTAAATTAAGTCTAAATAGAATTGAATTTAAAATAATTGAAGACAATAAACAAAATCAAGAGTATCTGAAAATTAATGAGCTGAACAAAGTCACTGAGATTAAGGACTCCATTTTAAATTATAATAGATTAAATCCAAATCTTAATTTTGACAGTTTTATAGAGGGAAAAAGTAATGATATTGCTTTATCCTATTCCAAAAAAGTATGTGATCAAATTGCAAGATATAATCCTTTATATATTTGTGGCGGCGTAGGTCTAGGAAAAACTCATCTTCTAAATGCAATAGGATTAAAACTACAAAACGATAATAATGTGATGTTTATATCTGCAGAGCGATTTATGTATCACTTTATTAAATCTATAAAGAAAAATGATATGGTCAATTTTAAGGATTTTTTTAGAAAATCATCAGTTTTTATAATTGATGATATTCAATTTATCAGCGGTAAAGAGAGTCTACAGGAAGAGTTTTTTCATACCTTTAATAGTTTGATAGATAAAGGTTCTCAAATAATAATTTCAGCGGATAGAGCTCCTATGAAATTAGACAGAGTGCAAGATAGGATTAAATCTAGGTTAGCAGGGGGACTAGTTGTTGATATTGATTTACCCGACTTAGAATTGAAAATTAAAATTATCAAAATGAAAATCGAGGAAATACAAAATCAATTTAAAGAAAATATCAATTTAAGTGATGAAGTCATAAATTATGTTGCAACAGAGAGTAAAACAAACATTAGAGAATTGATAGGTGTCTTAAACCGTATAATTGCTTTTAGTAGAGTGCATAATAAAGAGCTAAATATTAATGACTGTAAAAATATTTTAAAAGATGTTTTTAGTCAAATAAGAGTTATTACAGTCGATAAAATTCAAAATATTGTATCAAATTATTTTAATATCGCTTTGAGCGAAATGTTATCACAAAGAAGATCAAGACCTCTCGCGAGACCAAGACAAATAGCTATGTATTTAGCAAAAAAAATGACAACTAGATCTCTACCAGAAATAGGTAGAAGGTTTGCTAATCGTGATCATACAACAGTTATACATGCTGTAAAAACAATATCTAGATTGGCAGAACAAGATGATGAGATGAAAAAAAATATTAGCCAAATTAAAAGCCTGTTATTAGAGCAATAACTAAATGCAATTCACAGTTAAAAGAGACGCCTTATTAAAATCTTTAAATTTTGTGCAGGGAGTTGTTGAAAAAAAAAATACACTTCCTATACTTTCAAATGTTTTATTACAATTAAAAGAAAATAAACTATCTATTGTTGCAACAGATCTAGATATAATATTTTATGATGAAATTACTGAAGTAAAAATACATAAAGAAGGAAGCACCACTACTTCAGCAGCAATACTTTATGACATCTTAAGAAAAATTCCTTCTAATTCTGAATGTAATTTTGATTTAAAGTCTAAAAATAAACTTAGTCTTAAAAGTGATAATTCTGACTTTAATCTTCTTTGTTTACCAACAGACAATTTCCCAACGTTTGCTGATGAATTTGAAAGTAACGAAACTATATTGAACAATAGTAGATTTTTAAAATTACTTAATAAAACAAGAATCTCAATATCAAATGACGATACTAGACATTATTTAAATGGGATATTTCTTCATTTAACAGAAGCTCATGGGAGGCATTTTTTGACAGGGGTAGCCACAGATAGTCACAGATTGTCGTCCAGCAGCTTAGAAGTGATCAACAATGATATTAATTCTTTCATTTTACCTAGAAAGACAGTTTTCCAATTATGTTCATTACTAACCGAAAATTCTAATCAACTTACTATGCAATCAAGTGAAAACAAGGTTAAATTTACTCTAGGAAATATGAAATTAATTTCAAAAGTAATAGATGGTAAATTTCCTGATTATAAAAAAGTCGTCCCTACAAAAAATGAAAAAATCTTAACGGTTTCATCAAAAGATTTTATAAATTCAATCGAAAGAGTTGCTAGCGTATCCCTTGATAGAAAAGAAGGCGTTAAATTAAATATTAATAAAGACAATATACAACTATCAGTAAATAGCGCTAATTCTGGTGAGGGTAATGAAAAAATAAAAGCAGATTTCAACTCTGATAATCTAAATATAAGCTTTAATTCCAAATATCTTATAGATATTGCATCAGAAGTTGAGGACAAAAATTTAAAAATAAACTTAAAAGACTCGGTGTCTCCGGTACTAATTGAAGACCTTTCTGATAAAAATAGTTATTACGTTATAATGCCAATGAAAATCTAAGATTTTCAAAATTTAAAATAAAATTTATTTTTTGCTCTAGAACTGTTGATACTCCATCATTCTAAGTCATCATGGCCAGCAGCTGTTTTATCTTAAGACAAAAAAATGATATAAAACTATATCAAAAAAAATGTCAAAAAGTTCTGTTTTAGATAATAAAAAAGCATCTTACGGTGCAGATGCCATAAAGGTATTAAAAGGTTTAGATGCCGTAAGAAAAAGACCAGGCATGT
>MDTB01129630.1_pt1 | contig 10671 bp, 5 predicted proteins | sample 811161 | NCBI WGS metagenome assembly MDTB01 (sample SAMN05326650, study PRJNA326480) | marine metagenome | isolation source: seawater | place: Mediterranean Sea | collected 2009 | reverse complement strand
CTTAAGCCATTTATCAATAGTTTTTCTTTAGCTAGGCCGCCTGGGATAATCGACGCGTCGTGGTGGTTCATAAAATACGTGCTTGAAGGGCCGGACACATCCGTGGTATTCTCAAGAGCTTTCTTGAAAGTAGAGGAGAGCTGCACTTTGTACCTTACAGTCTTTGCAGAGCCTTGCTGGTCAAATTCAGGTAGAGAGACAACTTTTGCGTACGCATCTTTATAATTTAAAAAAATATGTGGCGCGCCGGCGCCTGCTGCTAGCGCTAGCTTTCTAACTGATGGGAAACTAAGCCTTACGATATCCCCAACCTTATACCCCGTTGGACTATTAGCTGCATTTGTAGGCAATCTCCGAGCGCGCTCCTTGAACATGCCTAGCGTTCGGAGAACGTTCGCTTGTGCATCAGCGCTGTTCAGGGCAGCTGACTTTACGACACCCGGTATAGGAAGGTTATTAGCTACTCCTAGTCCTTGAAATAAGAGGCGATAGGCCATTAAAGCGGTGCCTGGACGGCCAAGGCCTGCTGCGAGAGGGTCAAGCTTTGCTGTTCCTAGTCCAAAGAGCCTCGATAGATTAAACTTAGAGAAGTTGGTCTTGACAACATCGCCGATTCTTAGCCTGATCATGGGAGAAGCAGACATAACTTGTGAAAAGGGCATGATAAAATTTCGCCCGAAAGCCAGGTCTTCGAGAAGGGGAACTTGAAATGGGTCTCCGGCTTGGCGACCTTGGGTGTACTGTGGGTACAGCATCGTGATAAGCTTGTTGATCTTAAACCACTGCTCATTAAAATCATCTCGGCTTGTAGCTGCCACGAAGAAATCAAATCTAATATCTCTCTTTGTCGACTGGTATGTTTGAACTGCCTCTGCTCTTCCAATTGCCTTAGTTGAATTATACTGTGCGCTAAAACCGTCACTTAAAGAACCAAGAAATGCGTGAAAAGAAATGATCTCATTAGTCCTTAAATCATGAAAGTAAAAAGGCACGTATTCGGCATCGAGCATCTTTTCATGCGCCTCAACAAATTCCTGGGGTAGGCGACCACTGGACTCTGCTCGGGTGATACCCTCCATGCTCGCGTGAGCTACAGCAGGAGAATCATTGCTCTGGGTTGCAGCACCGTTAATCACGCTTCCATACTCGATTTCAGAAGGAAATAAATACAAGCTCGGAGTTGAGGAGCCTCTCCATGCTAAGCGCATTGAGTCAACTCCTCCTGCGACCTTGTTGCCGTCTCTGCTCTTAAGGGCATGAGACGAAGGGTTGTAAGAGACGGTGCCGATCGTTCCTGCGCCTGGTGCACTTACCTCTGAAAGATCGCCCGACGGTGGAATCTGATCTACGGAATACGGGCTAGAAGTCGCTCTAATTGTCGCGTCGCCGATCGTAGCTAGCGTATTAATACAAGCAACTATCTTTGAGGACCTAAACACGTCCAGGATAGAAATAGCTGCTGCAGCACCTTCCAAAGATCCTGCTGCGGTATCGCCTGCTGCAGCGAACTTCTCGTTAAGAGTCTGTGCATCTCTTAAAACGGCCCGGCAAAAATTAACGTAGAAGCCTGGAGATGCTGTAATGTTTTCCTTTGCATCATTGACCCGTCCTTGTGTATTTAAGTTCAGAGGCGACTTAGAAACGATATTAGTATCGTTGTTGCCTAATAAAATGGCCATACCCATATCAACACACGTTACAAAGTCTGCAGCTGTGTACACAAAACCTAAATCCATGTTAGTCAACTGCGAAGTTCTACCCGTAGCTCTTCCGTTTCTTGCTTTATCAACAAAGCTACCCTTAGTGTAAGGAGCACTTCCAGGACCAGGACGGGGTTGCCCCACTGATAGCAAAGAATTTATCAGATCATTGCTTCTCACTGTCTCGGCTGTAATAGTAATAATTGCATCTGCTAGAGCCTTCATCTCAGTTTGATTGAGGCCTGCAAAAGTACTGTCGGGCGTGTTAAGCTGGCCAAAAGAACTTATAGGCTCTCCGTCATCTGGCTCGTTGAACTCACCTACGGAAGCTTTTGATGTGTCAAACGCATCCTTGTTTACTGTGCTGTTAGACAAGTTTCTCGGGCGAATGGAGTTTGCAGCGACTCCGCTCTTACCTAATTGAACCTCTCTCTCAGTCAAGTCATCAGAAAAGATTCCGGCGGCGGCTGTTAGCATATCGACACCTAGGGATTTCAGCTCCTCAGCTTTGAGAGCCTTGCCATTCTGAGAGGGTGCATCGGTAGCATTAGGGTTATACGCACCGACCTCTGGCTGCATAGATCCTAGGACCTGCTCGTCAGGATTTGATTCAGCGTGCGCAAAGGTCCTGTTAGAAACTCCTGCAAAACGATTCATTCTTAGCACACCTGACACTGTTGCACCGACGACAGGGCCGGCGCCTTCCTGGATATCAGGATCACCGTTTGCTGGGCCTGGAGTTCCTGCCACAGTTCTACCGTGTGGGCGACTGTCCTGAATGCCCAGGGGTTCAGTTCTTACTTCTGAGAAAAGCTGGCCTGCGTTTCGCCTGACCACTTCGTTTCCTTCGTGGTCCACACCTAGCTGTTCGCCGTTGCCCGCACGTCGCCCGAGCGGGCCTCGCTTGAGAAACTGGCCTACGGTCATTGTCTGGCTAGGGCGATCGATGGTGCCTGGTCTTCGAGCCTGTGGTAGGAACTGACTGTCAGACTCCAGGGCACCACCTACGCCAGGTTGACGAGAATTGATCTGGGTGTCGCTTAAGACCTTGTTCCTGGCAGAACTAATGCTCACACGTTCAACGTTGTCTATGGGCTGCTGCGCATTAAACGGCAGGTCATCTTGGCCTGACTGCTCAACACTTGGCAGCGCTCCGTAATCTGCATTCTGTGCAGTGAAGTCGTTACCTAGATCTCCGTCCTCGTTCTTGTCTTTCGGAACAAGAATCTTTTTTGTATCATCGGCCAACCTTATCTCCCTTGAGCGCTTTAGTAGCTTTGACCACTTTAGAAAGAGCTTTCAAGTACTCTGCCAAGTGCTTCTCAACTTTTAAACGACTTTCTTCAGGTAAGCCTGCCAGAGCTTTATCAACCTCAGGGAGCATGCTCGTCTCATCCTGCTTTTCGCCAGTTGGGGCACCTTTATTAAGTATGTCCTTGCTCATTTTCTACTGCCCTGCGGGATTTTCATTAGCGGCTGCAGCTTGAAGAGCTTGCTCACCGGTCACACCAGGCCTAATCTGACCTGTGTAAGCTGCTGAAGCGATGGCGTCGCCGTCAACAGGCAGAGAAACATTAACGATAAGATTGATGGCTTCGGTCGCAGTTGCTGCAGCACGGCCGCCTCGCATGGCTGCGTTAGTAGCTCCGACGGCTGAGATCTCTTCGTCCATATCGCCTTGATCTCCTCCTGCCAGCCTTCTTCCCGCCTGCACAGCTTTGTCTCGGAACGATTTGCCGGCGGCCACCGCCTTGGACTTTGCTGCTGCCGCTTTAGCTGCTGCGGTTTTCGTGATTGTGTCAATAAGATCTTTAGCCATCGCCGCACGTACGCTTGGATCTGCTACCTTCTTGAGAAGAGCATCAGTTTGTTTTGTTATATTGTTGAGGGTTGCTTCTCCCCCTTGTGCCAATGTTGCAGCTTGCTGCTCAACAAATGCTCTTACATTTGGATCTTGCTGGATTCCTGCAACGGCTCCGAGAACGCCTGTCGCGCCCGGTGTTCCTCTCAGATTCTCTGTTCCGCCAGTTAAGCCTCTGCGTGCGAGATTAGCTACTTGATCCTGTAGTTCTCCGCTTACGCCGGCGACACCTCGGGCTAATCGAGCCAGTCCTCCTTTTTTCAACTCGTCGCCTGTCTCTGAGATTGGAGGGATTAAGCTACCTATCGCTCGAGTTAGGTCTGTCACGGCATCTGTATTCATTCGGTTTGAACTGACGATTTGAGCCTGGAGATCGCAGGCTTTATCCATGCCTGCAACTTCAGCTGCTACCTCTAAGCCGCCTTGGCCCAGAGCTTTCATCGTGTCTTCGACGCCCATGCCCGTTAATTCAGACAGGTAGTTGAGCTCTCGGCGACCCATATTTGCAATATCAACGCCGGCCCGGGATGCGGCCTCTTGAATCATCTGGAGGCGTTCAGTTGGATCTTCGGTGGCGAACAGCTCAAACGAATCGATGCTGATGCCAAAGGCTTGGCCAAGCATGGCTGCTTTCTCTGCAGCTTGGTCGAAATCATCAAAAGAGTCGACCAGGCCACCGCCCATTGTAGAAAGAGCGACTCCTGTCTTTGCTGATGCGGCAGCAACTCGTGCTAGCTGCTCTTCAGAGAAAGTTGCAAAAGCCTTTGTGTTCTTTCTAAGATCATTCTGGCCCTTGGCTATAACTTTGAAATCCACGCCGGAACTCTTCGCGAACTTTTGGCCGGCTTTGGTGGCAACGGCAAGCTGACTCTCGATAGAGGTCCCAAATGCTGCAGCACGATTGGCAAAGATTGCAGTCTCTTCTGCAGATAACCCTAGGGCAGATCTGAGGCCTCGTAGATTAAGGATGACATCAGGATCAGCTATTTCAGACTTAAATCTGTCTAGGTTTTGACCTACCGTTGCTTGAATCTTGTTTTGCTCTTCAACAATTTCTTGCTGCGCTTTCAAAGGGTCCAGCGCAAGAGTTTTTAGGCGAGCGTCAACTGCAGCTTGGCCTGTTGCTTGATCTGCAACAAACCTTCGAAGCTCTTTCTGCTTCTCAACAAAAAGCCTTGAGCTTTCAGTGTCAAGCGAACCGAAAGTCCTAATCGCATTAATTTCAATATCACGTAAAGGCTTAGCGAACTTATCGAAGGCCTTAGCACCGTCGGTGACTCCTGCAGTGGCGGCGACGCCTAGCAGGCCTGCAGCGCCGGCGACGGTCTGAAAGTCAATACCAAGGTCCTTAACCTTGTCTGCAAGCGATGTTGAAGATTCGGCTGTTTTGTTTATGGACTTCTGTGCAGCAGTTCGAATACGCTGAGCTTCATCCGATACTTTTATTGCCTCTTTATATGCAGCTGTATCTTTCTGTTGAGCTTTTGCAGCTGCCTCTCGGGCTCTGGTTAAATTTTCCTGAGCTGTCTTTAGTTTTTCGAAATCATCAGGAGATGAAGACTCCTTAAGACGCTCGTTCGCTCGAGCTAGCTCTTCAGTAGCCTCTTTTAGCGCCTGTAATTCTTCGAGAGTCTTAGCCATGCTTTTTGTGCATCCTTATGGCTAAATATAGCCTAAGTGAATCTTCTTGACGAAGAAGAGTTGCTTGAGCGCGCTCGGCTGGTGGCTTGCTTTGCTCTGTTAGCCTCATCGGAAAACTCCCTAATAAGGCGATCAATGAACCACTGCCTATAAGAAATAGGTAATCTGTAGCACTCGGTGTAGCTAAAGCCTCCGTGCTTCATTAGCAAAAATGCGGTCTCGAGGAAAGTCTCTCTATCCTCAGGCCCCAGGCCAAAGAAAGTTTGCCCCTATGGGCAGGGGCAGTTCCTCCTCGTATTCACAATTATTGCACACAAAGCTAGATCTCATCAGCACGGTAGGCTCATTAATGTTTAAAAACATTCGAGCAGCCAGAGAATCTTTTGCGGGCATGTTGCGAACAAATTTGTTAATGAAAGCCTTGTCAGAATTGCCCTCTATTGAAACAATGGCTCTGAAAAGGTTGTCAGTTACAGAAGTCTCTACAGTTAGTCCTTGCTTCTTTTTTCTTTCAGCAATTACGTTTGCTTCTTTCTCATCGTATCCCGTGGTGAATTTTAGGCTTATTTTCTTTCCTGACATTGGAAGGACAAGCTCAAACTCATTTAATCCAGGAGATATCGGGTCTTTTTCAAGAGCGCGAATAGGCAGGTCTGAAAGATTGCACTGGTGAATCTGCCCTGTTCCGCATGCAGGGCAACTAACATTGACATTGTAGTCTGCTCCGTAACCCGTAATTCTTATAGCTGTTAAGATTGCGTTTCTATCGCCTGAGAGCAACGTATCAGGATCAACTCTCTTATCAGTAAGACAAGAAGCAATTAGTCGAGATACCATGTCCCCGCTTTTAAGTAGCGCTCTAGACGTAAGGATATCTTCTTCGCGAGCTGTCATAGCCCTGATGTCTACTGACTGTACTAAGTGAAGCGGATGCCCTTCTGGGTAAACCTTGCCAAGAGACGGTAGCGGGACAGTCTCTACTGGAATATCAAATCCTAGCTCGCTATAAAGCTCGCTTTCCGTTTGCCGAGGCATTTCAGGCGGTGCTCCAACCTCGTTAAAAATATCGTTTCTAGACATGAAGTCTCCTTATGCTACAATTGTATTGCAGTTAGACAAACTGTTAAATTAGATAAGGAGAAACTTGTGCGATTCTAGTACTGGAGTACGCAGTTGTCAAATCTAAGAGTCAAACTAATCTCAGTTGGATTTTCAGATTCATAAGTAAGATCATTGAAGTTAGCGTCTGTAATAAACGCGCCCTTTACGTCCCAAAGCTCAACAACTGTTCCGATTGGGTCAAGCATCTTAATCTGGCAATCACGCTTATAAAAATCAGCATAGCCACTACGACCTGACACAGACTCAAAGTGAGTTCGTACCCACTCCATTACCTGCTGTGCACCGGAAGGAGCAATTGGGTCATGAAGTGTAACACCCATTGTCGAAAACGTCGTTTTACCTGCGACATATCGGGTATGATTAATAAAGGGTATTGGAACCTCACCTGTCTGGATCTGTGGGCGTGCTGCAGTCTTCATCAAGAAGGCATCAATGCCCTCAATGGCAAAAACCCACCTAAACTGGCGCTTAGGTTCAAACTTATTTGGTAGCATTTCAGCAACGGAAAGGGTCTCAGCCATTACAATCTCCTAGGGGTTCACGTTATAAATATATGCTTCGAGCAAAAACGTCCTTTAAAGTCCATCAACTCCAGAATTTGTTACCACGAAGTCGAGCGAGATGAATTCTGCTGTTCGTGTAGGCTGCAAGAAGATCTTTCCTCTGACAGTATTGTTTTCAATATCTGCCTGAGTTGTCGTACTTGAGTCTATAACCACTTTAAATCTATCGATACCTTGGTTCTGCTGAACTCTCTTCATTATTGGAGTTACCAGAGCAGTAAATCTCTGCAGAGTTGATTCGCGATTCGGTTCAAAGATAAGCTGTTGTGCAACTTGCTTAACTGAGCGTCTTAGGTCGATCAAAAGTCTTCTTACGTTGACTCGATCAAGTGCTGTTGCTGCAGTTTGCAGTGTTCTCTGTCCGAATACGACCGGTCCTTGTGAGTTCGGGAAACTCACTATTGGATTAATTCTCTTGTCGTTTAAGTCGTCAATATTGTCTTCATTTAAGCGTACTGCCGTGGCATTTGCAGAGATCGAACCGCGTGCGAAACCTGCTGGTGCAAACCATGGGAATGCGACGGCATCGTTAAAGGAAAATGCGCCAAGAACAGATACCGAAGGTGGTACCTGAACTGTTGAGGTGTTTGCTGTAACTGTTTTGGTTGCGCTGTTTAAGGTTTTAACCTGCACGTCCATGCTTAAGTCTGGGAAGTAAGCGGCAGCGAAGGAAGAATCTAGTGCTCGATCGCTGAAGGCTGATACTGTATTCTTTACACTTGCATTTTGAATTGACGAAGTTAAGACTGAGTTAACTGTGTCTCTCTCTTCGATGTCCATTAAATATAGTGCGTCAAATCTATCTTCAACAGTCGTAATAGCGGAATCAGATATAGTTGCAACCCTCATACCTGGGACGGCTAAGAGCTGGATATCAACATCTGCTTTCTCGCCAATTACTTCAAGCGCTTTTTTAAAGGATCCTACAGTGTTTCCATCTGTTAGACCTCTATTGCTGTCATCCATTTCGCCCTTGGCGGAAAGATTATTAAGTCGTGAAGAGTTCTTGTCAAAGATGTTTACGCCATCAAAACCTTGCTGGAAAGGCATTGTAAACTTAGCGAGTCTTCTCACAGATGGGCTAGCCGTATCTTCTACTTTGAAAGCTCTCGTCTTGTTCACGACGTTGATCGAGATGTTGCCACCGCGAACATATGACCAACTATTAACCAAGAAGCTATCAACTGTCGTGGCGAGTCCGTCAGATCCTGTGGCAACCCGTACGTTCTCTAACGTAAAGCCGTTATTGTTGAATCTATCTGAATCCAGAACGAAACCGCTTGAATCAGATTCTCCTGCATTTGAACCTGTTAAACTGTTTAGGTTCGATGGGTGAGCGTCAGGGAAGAACTTTGTAAAGCTTGCAATTGTTGGATCAATTACTGAGCTTTTGTTTGGCTCGTTAAGGAGAAGCTGCTTCTCAAATTGAACACCCCAGTACAGCGATCGGTTTGGAACTTTGCGAGGTGACAAGCCAATAGCCAAATTCTTTCTTAGTGGAACAGGAGGCTGGACAACTGCTTTAAGCGTGAGCGACGTGTTCTTTTGAGGACGACCAGAGGCGCCTGCTGCTGTTTCCTGCTCAGGAGGTGCACAAAGAGCATTTGACCCTGATGTGTTCAGGTGATCAAGGCCTCGGAAACCGAGTGGCAATGCTGTTGCATCAATCTCAGCTTCATCAACATCTGAAGAAACCTCTACTCTTATTCTAGAAGAGACGTTAGGATATTTTCCTTGCACAACGAGTTTTTGCGAACCTGCTGCTTGGTCGAAGTCATAGAAGCTATTGAGATCACCGATTCTTCTGGCAATGAAGTTCGGTGATGTAGGATCAAGGTTTAGGCCTCTGTGAGCCTCATATGCAAAAACATTTTCGTCATTATCATAGAAGTCTCTAAGGACAAGATCGAAGGTCCCGTACTTATCAAGAGCATCAGGTGACTTAGATACGTTTTCAATTGAAAGTTTATACTTGGTATTTGAGCCAGCCGAATCGCCTGTCTTGCCTTTAAGCACGCCATCGCTTAACAGGTGAACTCTAAATAAGTTCTTTGAAGTACCGCCAAATTTCTGAGATACGATGAATGGCGTTCTAGCAGCTCTAAATCTTTCTCTAAAGTTTTCAAAGTTTGGTGCGGCAGCTGCGCTGGTGTTTCTATCAAGTGCACCTGTCAATAAGAACGCGTTTTCTGCGCTTCCAGAGTAGTGGCCTGCAGGGCTAACTGCGCCGTTTACCTGTGATCGGCCGGCGGTAGTAATTCCTGATCCTGTCACTATGGCGTATTCTGGATAGACATCATAATGCGCATAAAGGACATATCCGTGATCTTCGAGAGCTTCAGGATCCTTGTTAAACACATTTGCAAAGTAATCCCGGTCGACTGGATTAAAAGAAGCAGTCAAAACTCTTGGGAAATCAGTTCCTTTGTGCCCTGGAAGAAGCATTGTAAACTTTGGAGAAGAGTTAACGTAGTTAACAGTCCCTGTAAGAAATCCTACTGTTGCACCGATTACGTGAGCGGCGTTTTGCCCCTTATAAGAAGAGGTCATTGTGGAGGTTGGTGTGTTACCTCTTTTGTCTTTGGTAGGATCAGCATTTGAGCATGAAAGGCGCAAGTTGACACCTGAAGCAGCCATCAAAACACCGCGCAGTATTGAAGCTGCGCCTCTTACAAAGCTACCATCAGCTGCTCTTTCAATTCCTGCATCTTGCAGGAAAGTACTGCCAGCAGATTCTGACATGTAGCAACCCAAGAAGAAAGTTCTTCCTTCACCAGCTCCGCCTGTGTTGGCACCGGGATTGTCTCCCAAGAACTGTGTTGCGAGAGGTTGACGCTCACCAACTACAAACCCTGCCCGTGTGACGGTACCGTCTGTTGTGGATCTTCTTTTGCCATCACCAGTGCCTAAGACCCTGACATAGGTCAGGGCATTGGCATTTCTCAGCCATTCTTGAGCGGCTATTGGACCGAACTGGTCGCCACTAATAAATCCGAATTTTGATTCGAATTCTGCGAAGCTTGAAACTGTGATCGGAACAAAAGCAGGCCCTTCCTGCGCTGTTCCTATAATTCCTGCAGGAACGCCAGTTGGACCCGCCGGGGTTGGTCCGGACCTGTCGATCTCAAAAGCTCTTACTCCGGGGCTTTTAAAAGTACGTTCGGCCATTACTTAAATCTCCAAATCATCATTCTTAACTATGCTCTACTCAAAGCTTACGCCAGCATTTGTTATGACGAAATCAATTGATATAAACTCAACACTTCTTGTCGGAACTATCACAATTCTTCCATTGAGCCTATTTGACTCAATATCTTCTTGAGAATTGTTTGAATCGTCCATGACTACCTTGAACTGTTCAATTCCGCTCTGAGCTTGCACCACTGCAAGCAAAGGGGAAACTTGAGAAACAAATTTTGATCTTAGCGCAGGTGTATTCTGCTCAAAAACAAATCCGTTAGCGACCTGGGTTACAAGTCGCTTCACTTCAAGAAGCATTCTTCTAACGTTAACTCTATCGAGAGCTGATTTTGCTAATTGCAAAGTTTTCTGCCCAAAAATTACAAATCCCTGCTGCGGGAAGGTTGCAATCGGGTTGATTCTCGCATCATAAAGTTCGTCTCTATCTCTTGCAGTTAGTCTTGTTCCGACGTTTTGGACGAAATCTAGAGCGCCTCTGTTAAAGCCTGCAGGAGCGAACCACGGATATGAAACCCTGTCATTAAATGCGAGAGCAGCAAGAGCAGCGATGGAAGCAGGAACCTCTATGTTGGCTCCAGTACCG
>MDTB01107811.1_pt1 | contig 10671 bp, 11 predicted proteins | sample 811161 | NCBI WGS metagenome assembly MDTB01 (sample SAMN05326650, study PRJNA326480) | marine metagenome | isolation source: seawater | place: Mediterranean Sea | collected 2009 | reverse complement strand
TTACAATTTCTACAAGGATATAACAATCAGTGGAACGAATCTGCTCTATATATGAAGCATTTAATCAATGAAAAAAAAGAGATAGGAAAAATTATTGGAGGTCAATGTATTTGTTGGGGTAGACAAAATTTAAAACAGACTCCTGCTCACATAGAAATGAAAAAGCCAGGCATGTTTTATCTTACCTTGGCTTGCCATCAATTGAGTCAATTAGTTGCCATAAATGGTCTTCCCAATTATGTAACTTCATATGTTCACACAAAAATAGATAAAGATATTGGTCAACTTGGGATATTCGGCACAGCTGGGGGACAATGTATTTTTGAATACCCTGAAAAAAAACCTTTTACTTATACTGGTAGTAGAGCTGCTCATGGAAACCCATATGGTTTTGCATCTAGATGGAGCGGACAGTGGATTATCCATGGAGAAAAGGGAGATATAAAAAGAGACGGGGGAAGAATAACAGTTTTTAAAAATGGCCAAGTTACAAATGATGTATTTTTAAAGGATTTAGACTTTAATTTAATCGAAGACGAAAAAAATCAATTTACTGAGTTTTATCACATGATTAAAGGGGATAAGAAAAATAATAAACGTTTAAAAAAAATTCAAAAAGACTCTATGGACACGTGGATTTTAATGGAAGCTTGCAACGAGTCTGCAAGATTAAATAAAAAAATATCTATTAAAAAATTTAAGGCTAGTCTTTTAAAATAAAAATAGTATGAAATCTAAGAATTTATTAATAGTTGGAGCAACATCTGGAATAATGGTTTCGTGTTTAGAAAAATTTCTTAAGGAAAAATATACAATTTTTGCTACCTATAACAATAAAGAAAGTTTATTAAATATTCCAAAAAAGTTAAGAAACTCAAAAAATATTAAATTTATTAGATTGGGTTTAACTCTTAATGATAGTGAAATATTAAGGATTTTAATAAAAAATAAAGTTAAGGCTGATGTAATAATAAATGCGGTTGGTGGTTCCTTTGGGGTTAGAGAATACCCTTTCGATTTATCTAGTTGGTCACGTTTGTTAGATATAAATATATTAAAACATATTTTAATTAACAATCATTTCTTAAAAGAAATGAAAAAAAAAAAATATGGTAGAATTTTATTTTTTTCCACTACGGCAGTAGAAGATAAAAATGCATCAATTGCTTACTCTACCTCGAAAGCTTTTCTTGAAAATTATGTAATAAAAAGTGCCAATATTTTTGGTAAACATAACATTTTAATTAATTGTATAAAAACAAGCATTATTGCTGCAAAAAACAACAATTGGTATAAAGCATCAATTCAAAAACCAAAATTTGTAAAAGAATTTGCTAAAAAATACATATCTATTGAAAAGATTGGAAGAGGAGACGATCTTGTTGATCTCATTAAGCTTGTTATTTCTAATAACAATAAATTTATCAATGGATCGATACTAAGAATTGATGGTGGTTTAAAATAAGTAATTTATTTTAAAAGCAATGTTTTTTCGATTATTAAATTACCTAAACTCGAAAAATTTTTTTCCGTATTATATTTGTACGCCACTAATTTATAGTATTGGCAACGCATCTGAGCATATTTACACATCAGCCGCTCATGCAAAAAGAGTAGGAAAAAAAATACTAATTTTCAAGACAAGATTCTTAAAAAAATTTTTAAATTACGATATCTGTAATAATGAACTTTTCGACTCTTTAATTTTAAATGAGCAAAAAAAAATAAATAATTTTTCATATAAATTAATCGATTTTTTAATTCAAATAGAATTTGTTGTTCGTAGATCCTTAGCAATTTTTTTCAAAAAATTTTTTAGAATTGAAATTGGAGAAGAATTTAGATTTCCCATGATAGGATCTACTGATTTATATAAGTCAAAAAAAATTGTGCAATATAATAAAATCTCACCTTTAAGCATTAAAGCTTGCACTGCAGATATTGAAGCAGAAAAAAAAAATGAATGCATGAAATTATTAAATAAAAATGGAATAAATAGTAAAAAATTTGTTTGTTTACACGTAAGAGATAATAATTACTACAAGGACGCTGGACGTAGAGAGTACAGAAATTCCGAAATAAACAATTATATAGAGTTAATTAAGTTTTTAATAAGTAAAGATTATTATGTAATTAGATTGGGAGACAAACCCACACCAAAAGTAAAATACGAAAATAAAAATTTTATTGACTTGCCTTATACAAATTTAAAATCAGAAATTATGGATTTATATTTAATCAAAGAATGCCAGTTTTATGTTGGCACCTTATCAGGTACAATGGATACAGCTTACCTTTTTAAAAAACCTCTATTTCTTACTAATATGTATGATCTATTTCCTAGTTTCCCCAGAAAAATTTACGATAGAGCAATTTTTAAAACAATAGTTAACAAGCAAAATGGCAAAGAGATTAATTTACATCATTTTGCAGAGCTCGGTATAAAATATCATCATTGCGAAACAGATATTAAGGACTTGATGTTTAAGGAAAATACAAGTGATGAATTATTAGAGGGAATTAACGAGTATTATGAATTAATTAACACTTTGGATTTACTTAATGTGGAAAAAATTAGGCTTTCAAAAATTCAGAAAGAATTTAACTCTTATCTGAAAGAAAGATTAGAGAGAATTTATTATCAAGATTTTATTACTAAAAATTTTTTTAAAAAAGATGCATGGAAAGAAAATGAATTTAAAAGAATAGTAAAAAGATTTAAAGCATGCGATGGCACTTATAATACAAACTATCTAGAAAAAAAATTTTAATGAAAAATATTTTTTGGTGTAAAAATTGTGTTTCTATGTCAACTAGACCTAGAATTACTTTCGACAAAAGGGGTTTTTGCTCAGCATGTGTGTGGGCAGAAAAAAAAAAGAATCTAGATTGGAGCAAGAGGGAAAAATTATTATTAAAGTTATTACAAAAACATAAATCAAAAAAATCACCATTTGATTGTATTGTTGCTGTTAGTGGTGGGAAAGACGGATCATATGTTGCTCATAATTTGAAAACTAAATATAAAATGAATCCATTAACAGTAACAATAAGACCAATTACCGAAACACCAATCGGAGTAAAAAATTTATCTAATTTTATACAAAGTGGATTTAATAATATTCTAATATCACCTGATGTAGAGGCAATGAGAAAGTTAAATAAGTTAGGTCTCACAGAAATGGGATTTCCATATTATGGATGGCTAATGTCAGTTCATACAGCTGTGCTTAGAATAGCAGTTCAATTTAATATATCTTTAGTTTTTTACTCAGAGGACGGTGAAGTCGAATATGGCGGTGACTCAAAACATATTGACCAGGGTATTTATAACGTTGATTATATGAAATCAGCTTATCTTGAAAATGGATACGATCAAATTTTAAAATTATCAGGTTTAAATGAAAAACAATCATATTGGTTTAAATTTCCGTCAAAAAAGGAACTTCAAAAAATAAAAATGGAAATTACTCACTATGGATTTTATGAAAATTGGGACCCATATAAAAATTATAAGATAGCAAAAAAATATTGCGGCTTAACTGAAAATAAAAATTTAAATGAGGGCACCTATACTAATTTTTCTCAAATAGATCAAAAAATCTACGCACTTCATGTATATTTTATGTATCTAAAATTTGGTTTTGGTAGAACAACTCAAGACGCAGCAATTGATATAAGAAGGGGTTCCTTAACAAGAGAACAAGCTGTTCAGCTAATAAAATTATACGATGATCTATATCCAGAGAGTCAGTTTCAAGAATATTGCGATTATTATAAAATGAATATGAAAGACTTTCTCAAAAATATTGATAAGTGGGCAAATAAAGATTTATTTGAGAAAAAAAATAAATGGACTCCAAAGTTTGAAATTAAATAATGAATAAAACAAAAATAGGTATTATAGACTATGGCGCTGGAAATCTGGGCTCAATATATAACGCTATTAAATACCTAGAGGTTAAAACCGATGTAGTTTCATCTGCTGAAAAGATTAATAGTTTTTCACATTTAATATTACCAGGAGTTGGATCTTTTGGAAAATTAGCTGAAAATTTACAGGCAAAAGATTGGCCTTTTAAGATAGAAAATTTTGTAAAGAAAGGAAATTTTTTACTTGGTGTTTGCGTGGGAATGCAATTATTATTTGAACATAGCCAAGAAAATACAAATGCAACTGGTTTAAAGCTGCTAAAAGGATCTTTTAGTAAATTTGATAAAAATAATAGTTTACCTTTACCTCATGTAGGTTTTAATGAAGTCAAATCTGAAAAGACAAAAATTTGGAATGGCATTAAAAATAATTCTCCTTTTTACTTCATCCATTCTTATAAACTATCTAAAACTGATGATAAGATTATCAAAGGGTTTACAAACTATGGTGAAAAATTTATTTCTTTTATTGAAAAAGAAAATATTTATGGCTGTCAGTTTCATCCGGAAAAAAGTCATTATGTTGGGCTTAAACTACTTAAAAATTTTGCAGGTTTAAATAATTGATAAAAAAAAGAATTATTTTTGCACTTTTGTATCAAGATGGCTATTTCTATTTGAGTAGAAATTTTAAACTTCAAAAAGTTGGTAATCTTGACTGGCTTATAAATAATTTTGGTTTTGGCGTTACTGCAAATCATATAGATGAATTAATATGTTTATTAGTAAAAAAAGAACCATCTAACAAAGATAAAAAATTATTTTTTAAAGATATTAATGAATTGAGAAAAAAAATATTTATACCAATTACTTTAGGGGGTGGAATAAGAAGTTTAAGAGATGCTGTAGAATATTTTAATAATGGGGCTGACAAGGTTTTACTTAATACAGCAATTTATAATGATAATCCTACAAAAGAAATTTCAGATGTTTATGGTGATCAGTCAATATCTATTATGTTAGACTATCAAAGATCTGATAGTAATGACAATAAAATTTATATTAATTGCGGCACTGAATACAAAATGAGTTTAAGTGATTTTTTTAATAAAATAGAAAAAAAAATTAATTACGGTGAGATTATTTTGAACTCTATTGAGGATGATGGTACAGGCAACGGATTGAATTTAGAAATATTAAAAAAAATCCCAAAAAATTTTAAAAACAAACCCGTTTTATTGATGGGAGGAGCGGGTAAACCAGAACATATTTATCAAGGATTAAAAAATGATAATGTATCGGGTATAATAACCGCTAACTTATTCAACTTTCTCGGCACAGGTTTAGAAAGCTCAAGAAAAATGTCTATACAAAATAAAATAAATCTAGCAAACTTTACATCTGAAATTAAACTATGAAAAATCCCTTTATAGATCACTACGCGTTGACGAATAAAGCTATTAAAAAAATTAATACTCTAGGGGGTCAATCATTAATTGTTGTAAAAAATAAAAATATATTTAAAGGGATCTTAAGCAGTTTTGATTTAAGAAAAGCTATCATGAATAAAAATATACTAAATAAAAATATTAGCAAAGTTTATAATAAAAAAGCAAAATTTATATTTTTGGATCAATTACAAGATAAAATTGCTGAAACACAATTAAATGTAAAACGTCTTGGTGTTATACCGGTAATTGATAGAAAAACACATAAAGTTGTGCAAATTCTTAGATCGTCAAATTTGAATAGTTTAAAAATTAAAAATTCAAAAAAAATAAATTGTGATGTGATTATTATGGCTGGCGGCAAAGGAGTGCGCTTAAGACCATACACTGATGTTTTACCGAAACCTTTATTACCAATTAATAAAAAACCGGCTATTAGACATATCCTTGAAAAGTTTAACAACTATCAACCATCAAAATTTTATATAACTGTAAATTATAAATCAGAACTTTTAAAATCTTATTTTGAAGAGTCTAAAACCCAATTTAACATTCAGTTGATAAATGAAGATAAACCTTTAGGAACTGCAGGGAGTCTTTTCTTATTAAAAAAGAAGATTAAAAAATATTTTTTCTTAACAAATTGTGACACTATAATTAATTCAAACTATCATAATATTTTACAATACCACTTAAAAAATAAAAATGACATCACAGTAGTGGTAGCAAAAAAAACTTTTACTATACCCTATGGGGTAAGCGACCCAAAAAATAAAGGGACATTTGCTTTAACTGAGAAACCCAAGATCAAATTTAATGTAAACGTCGGCACCTATGTAATTAACAAAGATATTCTAAAACAAATAAAATCAAAAAAATATTTAGACTTTACATCGCTAATAGATTTAAGCGTTAAGAATAAAAAAAAAATCGGTCAGTTCGAAATCAAAGATAAAGATTGGATTGATGTAGGGCAAATGGATAAATATAAATATTTTTTAAATAAAAAAATATAAATTTCCATCCAATTTCAAAAATGAAGATAATTGCACTTATATGCGCCAGAGGGAATTCTAGAGGAATTAAAGATAAAAACTTATTAAAATTTAATAAAACTACGCTATTAGGTAATGCTATCAAACAAGCATTTCAGTCACGATACATTAATCAGGTAATAGTTTCCACTGACAGTAAAAAAATTGCCAAAGAAGCAATTAAACACAAAGCGAAAGTTCCATTTTTTAGGCCCAAAAAATTAGCTACAAGTTTCTCTCCCGAAATAGATACTTGGAGACATGCTGTAAAATTTTTAAATAAAAAAAAAGATATTGATCTTATAATCTCAATACCGACAACCTCACCATTAAGAAAAGTTAATGATATAAATAATTGTATAAAACTAGCTATCAAAAAAAAATTGGATATGGTTTTTACAATTACAGAGTCAACTAAAAATCCTTATTTTAATATTGTAAGAATGAGAAAAAATAAAATTAGATTGGTGTGTGAACAAAAAAATAAAGTTCACAGACGACAAGATGCTCCGCGTTGTTATGATTTAACGACAGTTTGTTATGTTTTTAAACCTAATTATATTTTAAAAAATAATAATTTAATGAAAGGAAAAACAGGAGTTATAAATGTTCCAAAAATTAGATCAATAGATATTGACGATAAAACTGATTATAAAATTGCTCAACTTTTGTCTAAAATTAAATGAAAAAAAAAGTTTTAATAGTTGGATATGGTTCAATCGGTAAGAAACATGCTCGAATACTTAAAAAATTAAATATCGTATCAAAAATTTATGTTTTGACTAAACAGAATTGTAAAAAATTTATAAAAATAAAAAATTTTAAAGAAATTAAAAATATTGACCCTGATTATATTATTATAGCTTCTAGAACATCTGACCATTATAAACATTTGCTATTAATTGAGAAAATCTTAAAAAATAAGATAATTTTAGTTGAAAAACCTTTATTTAAAGATTTTAAGAGAATAAAAATAAAAAGAAATAAAGTTTTTGTAGGGTACAATTTACGCTACCATCCTATAATAAAATTTATAAAAAATTTTATAGAAAAAAGAAAAATATTTTCAGTACATATTAATTGCCACTCTTATCTACCAAATTGGAGAAAAGGAGTGGATTATTCCAAATCTAACACAGCCAAAAAAAAATATGGTGGTGGCGCTCTTTTAGAATTAAGTCATGAACTAGATTATTTACAATTAATATTTGATAAAATTTACAAATTAAATCATGTTATTGTCAAAAAAATTTCTAATCTTAAGATAAATACAGATGACTATGTTAATATTATTGGTAAGACAATAAAATCAAATTTTTGTGTAAATCTTAATTTATTTAGTCTGCAAATCCAGAGAAGAATAATGATAAATGGAAAAGGTTTTAGCTTAGAAGGAGACTTAATAGAGAACACGATTCGAATCTTTGAAAAAAATAAGAAAAAAATAAAAAAATTCAAAGTCGATACAGAATATACCTATAAGGCACAGCATAAGTCTTTATTGAGCAATGTATGCGAAAACTCGTGTACTTATAGGCAAGGAGTGCAATTGATGTTAATTATAAATAAAATTAAAAATTTGAATAAATGAAACATTTTAAAAAAACAATTATGGTAACAGGAGCTGGTAGAATTGGTTTCTCAGTTGCCTTAGATTTAATTAGAAAAGGAAATAATGTTTTACTTGGAGATATAGATAAAGCGAAACTATTAAAAATTAAAAAAAAAATTAATTCTAAAAATTTAAAAACTTATCAAGGGGACTTAACAAAAAAAAATAACATTGATAAATTTATAAAATTTGGGATTAAAAACTTCAAAAAAATTCATGCTGCAGTTTATTGTTCATATCCAAAATCAAAAAAATGGGGGGTAAGTTTCGAAAACCTAGATGAGTATTATCTTAATCAAGATTTACAAAAACAATTAGGTGGATCAATAATTTTTTGCCAAAGAATTATAAAAAGATTTATTCAACAAAAAGAAGGAAATTTAATTTTAATTTCTTCTATTCAAGGTGTACAGGCTCCTAAATTTGAACATTATAAGAATTTGAAAATGTCAAGTCCTATCGAATACTCTGCTATAAAGTCAGGAATAATATCCATCACCAAATACTTATCTAAGTATTATAGAAATAAAAACATTAGGGTTAACTGTGTCAGTCCTGGAGGTATAAAAGATAATCAATCTAATGAGTTCGTAAAAAGATATAGAAAATCTTGTAACTCTGTTGGATTAATAAGCGATAGCGATGTGTCAAAACTTATCCTATTTTTATTATCAGAGGAGTCCAAGTATATCAATGGTCAAAACCTAATCATTGATGATGGCTGGACGTTATGAAAAAAAAAATATTAATATTATTTCCGTACCCTTTCACAGAATTTCACAACTATAAGTTTGAGATTGCGCGTTTAAAAAAAGAGTATGGTATTGAAGTTATTATTAATGATTTATCTCATATTGTATCAAATAAACATTTTAATAAGGCCTGGAAAACTAGAATAGAAAGCCAGTCTTTAAAATTTAAAAGTTTTTTTTCGTGGTTCAAATATTTTAATAAAATTAAGAAAGAAAAAATCTTTATCTATAATTATATTCCAAATAATAACTTTGTAAGTTTTGTTATAAATTTAATAATAAGATTTTCAAATTTACCAGTAATTATATATTTGCCAGTTGACCCATTTTATTATTATGAAAAGAAAAGTATAAAATTCTTCGTAAGCAGATTCTTAGAACACGGGTTGAATTTAAAAATTTATTGGTTTGGCTTTAAATCTTTTTTGTTTAGATCCTTAATCAAAATAAAAAAATATAATTTGGCTATTTTATTTTCCAATAATTTCAGCAAAGTTAAGATTGATAAATTAATAAGTGATAAAGTGTATAAAGTTAATTTTAACACTCATGATTATTCTAACTCGTTATTGCATATACAAAAAAATGACGAAAATAAAAAATTCGAAAAAAATTATATAATTTATTTAGATAATGGTGCACCCTTTTTTTCAGCTGACGCTCATTATAAAGGAGAAGATATAATGAAAAGAGGAAGCGGTAAAATAGAACTTCATATAAAAAATTATTATGAAGACCTTAATAATTTTTTTGACAAAATAGAAAAACATTTTAAAGCTCAAATTGTTGTAATTCCTCACCCTAAATATAAATTAGAGACTAAAGAAATTAAAAGTTTAAATCCTTACTTTACTAATAGAGAGGTTAATAACGAATACGATTCATTAGCTAAACTTTCAAATAATAGTTTATTTTTTATAAGCACATATTCTACAGCTATATCCTATGCTATTTGCCATTTTAAACCAATAATACACATTTATTCTTCAAGATTTCCTCATCCAAAAGATGACGAGGAAGGAATTGCAAAACAATCAAGCAATATTGGTTTTAAACCTATAGATATTTGTAATTTTCAAGAAGCAGAAATTAAAAATCAATTTAATTTAAATAAGTTCAAATACGATGATTATAAATATAATTATCTTACACCAAAAGATAAAACCGTTGAAACCATTCCAAACTATAAAATTATCGGAAATTTTATTGAAAAAAAATTCTCAGAAATATTTCATTAACATAATTTAATTATCAAAGTGATAAAAAATAAAGTGAAAATTTTAATAATGGGCCTGCCTGGATCTGGTAAAACTTCTTTAGCAAAAAAATTAGTAAAAAAACTAAAAGCTTATTGGCTAAATGCTGATGAAGTAAGGGGAAAATATAATGATTGGGACTTTAGTAGAGTTGGTGTTATTAGACAAGTTAAGAGAATGAAAAATTTAGCAAAAAAATCGAAAAAAAAATATATTGTTGCTGACTTTGTTTGTCCATTACCAGAACAATTTAAGATTTTTAAACCAAATTTTATAATTTGGATGGATACAATTAAGAAAGGAAGATTTGAAAATATGAACAAGATGTTTAAGAAGCCTAAAAATTATGACCTGAGATTTAAAAAAAAAACTTCATCTAACTTATCTATGATAAATAAAACTTTAATTAAAAAAAATTTTAAATGATAAAAAAAAATATTAAAATCATTTGTACTTTAGGACCTAGTTCTATTAACAAAAAGTTTCTAAAATTTGCTAAAATAAATGGTGTCAATTTATTGAGACTAAATATGTCTCATTTGAGCATAAGCTCATTAAAGTCATCAATTAATTTTATTAAAAAAAATTCTTCAATTCCCATCTGTATAGATACAGAAGGAGCTCAAATCAGAACAAAAATTAAAAAAAAGAGATTTATTAGGCTAGGACAAAAAATTGAAATAGGAACACTTAAAG
>MDTB01015785.1_pt1 | contig 10671 bp, 12 predicted proteins | sample 811161 | NCBI WGS metagenome assembly MDTB01 (sample SAMN05326650, study PRJNA326480) | marine metagenome | isolation source: seawater | place: Mediterranean Sea | collected 2009 | reverse complement strand
GCGGCGCACCATCGCCGCTACCGCTGGCTGCAAACCCCTTTACGTCGCCGCCGGCGCAGAACGCCCCACCGGCTCCAGTCAACACCAGACAGCGCACACTGTTATCTGCGCCTAACCGAGGCAGGGCTTCAAGGAGCGCTGCAATCATTTCGCCGCTCATGGCATTACGCGCTTCGGGTCGGTTCATGGTTAAGGTTGCAACACCGTTGTCGACAGTCTCAAGCAATACAGTCATGGTTCACTCCGTTGTATTTATAAATCTATTCTGAGGATGCATTTTTTCGCGAGAGAAAATAAACCAGCAGGCCCACTGCAATGAGGGCCACCGCCGCGATGCCCTCGTACGGACGCTGGACGAGCAAGTGTACTAGGGTCCAAAGCGCCAACGCACCAAATACCAACAAGGGCAAAGGGTAAAAGGGCACCCGGAAGGGTCGCTTAAGCTCGGGTTCACGCACCCGTAACACCCAAACGCCCAGCACGGTCAAAAGCGAGTTAAAGGTTAAAATCGCGCCAGAAAAGATAATGATCGAGTCGAAGGTCGAGGTCACGATCAACACCAAGGTCAGCGCTATCTGCAAACTCACGGCGTTCGCAGGCACGGCGTAGCGATTCTCTTTGCCGAGCCAGCTAAACGCGGGGAAATCACGACCAATGACATAGAGCGCTCGTGGCCCAGCCAACAGCATTGCACTTATCGTGGAAACTAAAAGCAGCGCCAGTATCGCACCTATTATCTTCGCCGCATCGACCCCAAAAGCATACTCTGCAACAACAAAGCCGATTTCCACCCGACCCGCCATGGCATCCATTGGTGCAGCGGACAGGAACATCACATGCAACAAGAGATAGAGTACTGTCACTATCGCTGTTGCAGAGATCAACGCTTTCGGCAGCTGCTTACCCGGATCGCTAAATTCTCCTCCGATGTATGTGGCGGCATTCCAGCCGGTATAGGCGTAGTTAACAAATATAAGCGCGATGGCAAAACCACCGGTACCAATCAGCGAGATATCAGCGACTACGGGCGCCCAACGAACCGGTTGCCAATTTGGAATCGCTATCCATACCGCGACCACCAGCGCCAAAATAGCGATCACCTTTATGGCGGTAATGCTTTGTTGAAAGGCTGCACTGCTGCGGCGACTACCGAGATGAATGGCTCCAGTCAGTAGCACCAATACCGAAGCAAATGCCGTTTCAGAAATTCCCGGCCAGACCGCCTGAGCATATTTCGCAGCAGCAATCGCTACCGCTGCAGTGGGCGCCGAAAACCCAACAGTGATTGATACCCAGCCAGAAACAAAACCGGCTGCCGGGTGGTAGATACGACCAACGAAGTTATACTCACCGCCAGACCGAGGCAGCGCCGCACCCAGCTCCGCGTAACAAAGCGCTCCACACAACGCAATCACGCCGCCTAACGTCCACAGCAGCAAAATCACAGGAGCGGAACGAATATCGAGTAATTGATAGCCCAAGCTAGTAAAAACGCCGGTGCCAATGATGTTGGCCACCACTAACGTTAAAGCTGTGCGGCCGGAAAATGTTCGAGCTGAGTTAGTCAAGGAGCATCCTTTTTCTATCTATTGAAGAGCGTCAAACTACTCTCGCTCAGTGCAAATTAATTCTCATTAAGAGTACATATATTATGAACGATAACGCTGAAATAACCTTCAGGCATGCTGCAACCAAGGACGCACCATCGCTGGGGCACATGTTGCCGCAACTGGCGGACTTTGACATCCCCAGTAATCGACAACCTGAGCAATTGTGGACGGGTGATCTGAAATTACTAAACGCGATTCTCGCAGGCGAAAAGCCCAACGCGTTCATTGAAGTGGCTGTTGACGCCAGACAGCCACAGAAACCTTTGGGCTTAGCAATGATTTCCCTAGGCGAGGAGCTATTTAATCATGAGCCCAGCGCCCACCTCGAAGCACTAGTGGTCGATGCCCAAGCGCGCGGCCTAGGCATCGGCCGAAAATTACTCGCTCACGCCGAGCAATGCGTGCGTGCTCGCGGCGCACACACTTTGACCCTGCACGTATTCAGTAACAATCACCGGGCACGTAGCCTCTATGATGCCTTCGATTTTGACAGCGAGTTAATTCGCGCCGTTAAGTGGTTATGAGGCTATTGATAACTGTCTATTAGCGCCTGATACGTTGCCACTTTTAGATCCGATCGTAAGGGCCAAGGCGAGCCCATCAATTGGATCATCGACACCACAACGATCTCTTCCACCGGGTCGATCCAGAATACAGTACCCGCTGCGCCGCCCCAACTGAACTCCCCAACGCTTCCGATCACACCACCCGCAGCTGGATCCACCACTAAGCCAAAGCCCAACCCAAAGCCGAACCCGCGTAACGCCCCATTTAATGCAGGCGTCTCGCCATTGCCGCCAGAAGATATGCTCGCATCAAGATGATTGGTACTCATATAGTCGACGGTTTTAGCACCCAAGATACGCACACCGTCTAGCTCACCACCGTTACGCATGGCTTCGGCAAAGCGCATGTAATCCATTGCAGTAGAAACTAGGCCGCCGCCTCCAGAAAACAACGACACATCAAAATAATCGCGCATGGCATCAGAGTTATCGTTGGGAATGGTGATCATTTTCCCGGTCCGAGGATTCATGGCGTGATTTGGCAAAAATCGCTCTGCTTTTGCTTCTGGAACCGCGAAAAACGTATCGCGCATACCTAGCGGTGTAAAAATATGCTCGGCAAGGTATTCATCAAAGCGTTGACCGCTTAAACGCTGGACAACCAAACCGGTTACATCTACTGCGACAGAATAGTGCCACTGAGCGCCTGGCTGAAACTTAAGCGGCAGCTCGGCCAACTTAACCGCAAAGTCATCAAGATCTTTTGCTGCCCAGAGTTTGGCGTCAACGTAGAGCTTGTCTATCGGGTCGTTGACCGGGTTAAAGCCGTAGGACATGCCCGTAGTATGAGTGAGCAGCTGCTGCATAGTCATAGGACGCTCGACCGGCACCAACTCGCCGTCCTCATTAAGCACCTGAACGTCTTTAAGCTCTGGAACAAATTTATGCACAGGATCACTCAGGTGAAATTTACCTTGCTCATACAACTGCATCAGCGCGGTAGCAGTTATGGGTTTGGTCATCGAATAAATACGGAACAAGTCGTCTTTTTGCAGCGGTCTAGGATCATCTATACCTTTGTTACCGGTCGCCTGGAAATGTACAACCTTGCCATTGCGCGCAACTATGTTGACGATCCCTGCCACTCTACCCTCGTCAACATAGCGCTGACTCATTTCACTCATTCGCTGCAGTCGCTCGCTCGACATCCCGACCCGCTCAGGTTTGGTATTCGATAACGACTTCGCCTGGGCACCAGCGGTGACTATAATTAAGGCAACGATTAAAAAACTGCGCATATCCACCCCCTAGAAAATTTTCGTTCTATTGTCTAATCTTTTCGATAAGCGCCGGAGCGTTTGTCGAAAAACGCTGAAATAGCTTCGTGGTGATCCGGCTCGGCATGACATACCGCCTGAAAGGCCGCTGACTTGTCGAGCATTTCGTCTAGGCTATTGCGCTCACTGCCCCGCAACAACTGCTTGGTCAGCCGCACAGCGTGGGGCGGATTCGCAGCGATCCGTGCAGCGATAGCTTGAGCCGTAGTGACTAACTCCTCAGCCTCGACAACTTTAGATACCAGACCAATACGCAGGGCCTCATCAGCTTTCACCGGATCACCTGTAAGCGCCATCAAACTCGCATTAGAAAAACCGACCACACGAGGCAAAAACCATGCACCGCCGTCGCCTGGAATAAGCCCAAGTTGCACAAAGCTCTCCGCGAACATGGCCTTAGTGCTGGCAACACGTATATCGCACATGGTTGCCAGGTCACATCCAGCGCCAACTGCTGGGCCATTAACCGCGGCAATAATCGGCACATTTAAACTTTGGATCGCCCGCGGAATACGCTGAATCCCCATGCGGTAGGCACTGGCTTGGTCAAAGGGGTCGCCGCTGAACATACCCGCGCGATCGCGCATATCTTTGACATTACCACCCGCACAGAAAGCCGAACCCTCGCCCGTTAACACCACTGCACGAATCGACATGTCATCGTTTATTTCCGTACAGGTTTGGACGAAGTCGTCAAACTGCTCAGCACCGGTCAACGCATTTCGGGTATCCGGACTCGACATCGTCAGGGTTAGTACGTGGTCACTGAATTCTCTGCGCAAAAACGCCATGGTAAGCCTCCTAACTATTAATTTTGAAAACTGTCGCGCCGATAACGCAACATCTGACCAGTGCCGATCCGAGTATGCTCACCATTCCGGTAGGCCACCGCACCGTTGACAACCACCAGCTCAATGCCCACAGGCTCAACCTTTGGTTCATCATAGGTGGCACGATCAATGACCACTTCGGGCCTAAACAACATCAGATCCGCCCAGAAGCCAGGCTTTAAGGTCCCGCGTTCGTGCAGCCCAAAGGTTTGTGCCGACAAAGAAGTCATACGCCGCACGGCTTCGGCTAATGGCAGCAAACTCCGGTCACGCACATAGTGCCCTAAAACACGCGGGAAGGTGCCGAATAACCGCGGATGCGGGCGCCCTCTCAAATCGGGAATCCCGTCGCTGCCAACCATCATATCGGCATGCCGCAGATTGGTTTCTACATCCGCTTCGTCAATGATGAAGTGAATGCATAGCGTGCGGTCGCCCTTGGGTGCGGTGAGGATGCGGCGGGTCAACTCTTCCAGCGACGTATTTTCTTCCTCAGCAATATCGACCAACATGCGGCCTTCGTATTCACGAAATGCAGGGCAACTGGCTATACGTACCACCGAAGCCAATTGGGTATCGATGTTTTGTAAATTGAAATACTCGATCATCCGACCACTTCCCGCAGTGTAGGGATAGACGTCCAAGGTCACTCTTTGACCTTCGGCAATGGCCTCGTCAACACGGGCCAGTGAGACCTTGACCTTACCCCAATTAGCCTTGCCCGCGGATTTATGATGAGAAATATGCAGATGCACGCCGCTGTCTTTACCAATCGTTAGACTTTCCTCGATCGCCTCGAGTAGACGATCACCCTCGTTACGCATATGCGTGGTGTACAACGCATCAAAGGGCGCGGCCATCTTTGCTAACTCTGTGACTTCTTCGGTATCGCTCCAGCGACCAGGGCGGTATATCAAACCTGAGGAAAAACCACAGGCGCCTTGTTCCAACGCCAAGCTGACATGCTCACGCATACGTTGCAACTCCGCGGGTTTAGGCGCGCGCTTTTCCTGGTCCAGCACTAAAGCGCGCACTGTGTTATGACCAACCAGCATCATGTTGTTAATCGCGGGAGAGCGCTCAAGTACCGCCCCAAAGTAGCCTTCTAGATCAGTAAATTGGCCTTCAACGCCGGCGAGAATACCGCCACTTGCTGCTACTGCATCTGCCTGCGGATCTGCCGGTATTGCTGAGAATCCACAGTTGCCGCTGACTACCGTGGTAACGCCTTGGGCCAGCTTAAACTCCATTCCAGGATAGCGGAAAAATGCCCCATCATCGTGGGCATGAGTGTCGATTAAACCTGGGCACAAGGTCGCCCCACCGCCGTCAATTTCTACACCCTGGGCATGCACACCGCCGGTTACAGCGCCAACTTCAGCAATTCTGCCATCAGCTACCGCTAAATCACCGCGGAATGCCGGTGCACCGGTCCCGTCTAAAATCTCTACATCACGTATTACCAGATCGTATGCCATGTGTTTTCCGTCCTGCAGCTATAGACCATATTCATGAGGTTCGGTGCGCAGCCATTCGCCAATATGCTCACCGATCATAAGACACGTCAAATTCGTATTGGCGCGTGGCACCGAGGGCATGATCGACGCATCTGCCACGACCAATTGCTCTACATCAAAACATCGACCCCGCGGATCCACTACCGCCATTGGATCTTCCTCGCGGCCCATCTTCGCAGTACCGCAAGGATGGTAGCCAGAGCCGGCAAAGCGACGACACAGCGCCTCAATTCCTGGCAGCGACTGCCCTCTGTTGAGATCCGGAAAGCGCACACCCGTAATCATTTCAGCCAGTGCACCGGTGCGGGTGAAGGTCAGTGTGTCGAGCATACACTCGGCAAGACGCCGAGCATCGCGATCATCCTCGCAAAACCGATTAGACACAACCGGAGCAGCATAGGGATCCGCCGATTGCAGAGTTAGCTCGCCACGACCGTATTGATATTCAAGCACCGGAGCCAGCAAAAATTGCGCAGGTCCACCTGGCCGGCCAGCAAAACTGATTTGTTCTATCTGTAGATCATTGCGCTTGTCTGACTGATTTGCGGTGTAGCGCAATATGGTTTGAATAATAGGCTGGTCGAAATCCACCACTGCAGGAGCCTGTACATCGCAGAGCACCCCAAGAGCCGGATGGTCACAAAGATTCTGACCTACCCCAGGACGATCGGCGACACAGGGTACGCTAAGTTTTTCCAGCATTGCTTTGGGGCCGATGCCAGAACGCAACAACAAGCTCGGCGTTAACAACGCACCGGCACAGACCACCACCAGACGCGCCGTAATCGAGCGAACCGATCCGGCTTGATCCTCTACTTCAACACCAGTGCAACGGCTTTGCTTAAACAGCAATCGACGTACCAGAGTATCTGCAAGGATATCCAGATTAGGCCGCACCCGCGCTGGTGCGAGGTAGCCAATCGCAGCAGATATACGCAGGCGGCCAAGCTTATTCATAGGATGCGGGCCAGCACCGTAACCATCGGGATCATTTGCGTCCGCGCAGTAGGGGTAATCTAAATCCAACGCCGTATCCAAGAACGCCTGCTGCTGCGGCACCAACTCCGCTGGGGGGTAGCGCCTGATGGTGATTGGACCACTGTCGCCATGATAGGGCGCATCTGGAAAATCCAGATCGCGTTCAAGACGTTTAAACGCTGGCAACACATTATTCCAAGACCAGTGGTCATTGCTGACCTCTGCCCATTCGTCGTAGTCCTCCGGCATCCCACGCAGCGCTATGGTCGTATTAACTGCAGAAGACCCACCAACGACTCGACCACGAGGAAAGCGATCCGAACGATGCTGGGTGGGCTGGTAGGCAAAACCCCAATCGTGATCGGTATAAGAATTATTGTGCGAGTTGATCAGATCAAATGGCGTATCGGCGGGATCCGCATAGTCTGGACCAGCCTCGATCAGCGCGACGTGCAAATTCGGATTCTCTGACAGCCGTGCGGCGATGACACTGCCACTACTGCCCGCCCCTACAATCAAAACGTCGTAATCCACTTGCGCTGACATCTTCCCCCGCCATTCGCCTGCTGCTCCGCATCGACTTCCATTGAATCAAAAGCCGCTGGAGGATGATAGGCTGATGATTAACAAACTAGACCCGCATCAAGTGAGCGTGAACAGTTCTGACATTACATTAACTATTCTATGCGGGGGCCAAGCTTCAAGAATGCTGGGCATAAACAAACCGCTATGGCCGGTAACACACAATGGCGTCGCGCGGGCCATGGTCGACCATGTTATCGCCGCCACGGATATTGACCGCATACTTGTCAGCGCTAACCAATGTCAGGCTCAGTATGCCCAGCGCGCGCCGGTTATCACCGACGCTGAGCTAGCGGTCGACGGAGCAGGCCCGCTTATGGGGGTGCTCGCGGGACTGCGCTACGCCCAGACCTCCTGGTTACTTATCTGCCCCGGTGACACCCCGTACCTGCATGCCGGCTGGTACAGGGCACTGTTAAACCATATAAAGAGCGCACCTACAGTTGACGTTGCAGTGATCCATGACGGCGATCGCCGCCAACCCCTGCACGCGTTATTACGCTCTAACCTTGAAGCGAACCTTACTGCCTATCTCCGGCGTGGCGGTCGCTCAGTTATGGGCTGGTTAAGTGAACTGCAGACTGCCGAAATACCTGTGAGCTCACCCCACCAATTCCGGAGCGTGAACCGCTTCGATGATCTGCTCTAGCCGCAATCCTTAGCCCATTTGCGATTGCAGATAATTTTGCAGGCCGGTTTTGTCGATAAGGCCAAGTTGAGTTTCTATCCAATCCACGTGCTCCTCTTCAGAGCTGAGAATTTCGCGTAACAACTGCCGCGTACCGAAGTCTTCTTTTTGTTCACAAAGCTTTATGCCTTCGCGCAGATCAGGAATCGCGATCATTTCTAGCGCTAGATCGCATTCGAGCATCTCCTGCACATTTTCGCCGATCATTAACTTGCCCAGCTCCTGTAAATTTGGCAGCCCATCAAGAAACAAAATCCGCTCGATAATTTGATCAGCGTGCTTCATTTCATCAATGGACTCATCCATCTCATGCTTACCTAACTGAGCAAATCCCCAGTCACTAAGCATTTTCGCGTGCAAGAAATACTGATTAATCGCCGTCAGCTCGTTCTTCAGAACTTTGTTTAAGCAATCAATAATTGCTGGATCCAATGACTTCATTCCGGACTCCTGGATGGTTTTGCCGGTAGTGTGCATTCGATTGGCCCAAAGGGCAACAAAAATTTTACGTAAGTTATTGATTTATAACGTTAATTACTTTTATTGGTAAAGGTTTACCAGCAGCCAAAAGAAAACTAATTGCAATCGATAATGATTTTCACTTAGAATATTGATTGTTCGCTGTTAACTAACGCAAGGGCCGATAACGCAACACTTTATGTATATCTGTTTATGCCAAGGGATCACTGATCGGGATATTAAATCCAGCGTCGAGGCTGGCGCCGAATCGTTAAGTGATGTTCAAGCGTACCTACCCGTAGCATTAAATTGCGGCACCTGCCGAGAGAGCGCAGAAGCACTCATCAACAAAACGCTACAAATTAAGGCGCAAAAGCTCAGTTACGCAGCCTGATCCGAATGCTACTAGAGCGTTACCCGAACACTCTAATAATCCAATAGATCATCAATTGCATGGCCGCGCTTGGGGATCAGCATCGATCGCTCAAAACTGATGACCTGTTGCCCATCTTGCTTTAGTCCCCGGGATTCAACTGTAACTATGCCTTGATTGGGTCTTGATGCTGATTCTCGAATCGCTAACACGGTCGACTCTGCATAGAGGGTGTCGCCAACAAATACTGGACCCGTGAGCCGAACCTTGTCCCACCCTAGATTTGCGATGGTTTTTTGAGAAACATCAGAAACGCTCATTCCTGTGACTACGGAGAGGGTCAGACAGGAGTTTACGAGCACCTGACCGAACTCGGTCTTGGCACCGTATTCCCGGTCGAAGTGCAATGGATGCTGGTTCATTGTCAGCAACGTGAACCAAGTATTGTCCGTTTCGGTAATACTGCGACCAGGCCGGTGTTCATAAGTATCACCCACACTAAAATCTTCTAAATAGCGTCCGTAGGATTCCCGATACCTGTTAGGCGCCACTTCTTTTGCATCTGCAACCATTTGCTTCTCCGTTTACCTCGGGCCATAGTCTGCCGTAATCGTTGCCCAATAGTTAGCCAAACTAACCTAGCTGAGCCAACAAATAGAGTGCGCAATATGACAACCAGTGAGCCCATCGATTACATCCAACGAACCCGAGACCAATACGCGGCGCTGAGTTATTCGCCCTATCAATGGGCGCATAGCGTCGAGCCACCACCTTGGCAGCCATTGCAAAAACCGCTCAAAGAATGCCGTGTCGGCCTCGTATGCTCTGGCGGTATCTACGAGCTGGGACAAATCGCCTTTCATCACAAAGACGACAACAGTCTTAGGTTGATCTCCAGCAACGTTGAGATACAACGCCTGCGCACCAGCCATTTCGCCTACGATCAAACAGCAGCGCGCAAAGACATCAATGCAGTGTTTCCGCTGCAGCCATTGCAGAGAGCTTTAGCGCGCGGGCGGATCGGTGCCCTGGCGTCTGAGGCGCTTACCTTTATGGGCGGCATCTATTCCCAACGCAAGGTCATCGAACAGCTGGCACCAGCAATCGCCCAACATTTGATAGCCGATGAAGTCGATGTTGCCGTTATGGTGCCTGTTTGACCCGTATGTCATCAGTCCGTGGGACTGATCGCACGAACCCTTGAAGCTGCCGGAATCAGCACCGTAAGTCTGTCTAGCGCCCGCTCCATTACGGCCGCTGCCAATCCACCTCGGGCAGTGTTTTTGGATTACCCGCTCGGACAAACAGCAGGGCGAGCGGGCGATCCAGACGAACAGGATTTCGTCATGAATAGCGCGCTGAACGCAGTGGAACGAATGACTCAGCCCGGCGCAATCGAGGCGATTGATCTGCAATGGTCCAACGATGACAGCTGGAAAGATGGCGTCATGCGGGTCAAACCCGACGGTGATGTCACCAATCTCGATGATCGCTCGAAACGCTACTCAACACCCCAGTACCAGCATCCAGAAGATGCGATAGCACTACAGGCTGACTGCAAAAGTTGTGTGTTCTTCGAAGAGTCTCGTTAAGCCGAGGGTTTAGCAGAAAATAAGGCCGTGAAGTTGCGCCAAGACACCTGGGACACCAACATACCTGCCAACATCAGAGCACAACCCAAAAGCTCCCGTGAGGTCAGCTGTTCTTGCAAAAAGAAATCCCCGCCTAGAGCACCAAAGACAGCCTCGAGGCTTAATATAATCGCTGCATGCGTCGGATCTGCGCGCTCTT
>MDTB01186640.1_pt1 | contig 10672 bp, 13 predicted proteins | sample 811161 | NCBI WGS metagenome assembly MDTB01 (sample SAMN05326650, study PRJNA326480) | marine metagenome | isolation source: seawater | place: Mediterranean Sea | collected 2009 | reverse complement strand
TTATAAAAAAGGGCAAATACAATTTTGTTGGAAAAGATACAACTAAAGCAGAAAATTATTGCTTAAAAGTATTCCTTAACTCAATTAAACAAGATATAAAACGAATTTATGTTATTGGTAATTTTAGTGAAAAATGGCAATATGAGAATTACTTAATTGTGGGAAAACTTGCCGGCTATGAAACTAGTATTACTGAGCTGACATGTGATAATTTTGAAGAATTGAAATATTTTAATTCCCGTTCAGTGCATAGTATTCCTCTGACAAAATCTATTAAACTCTTTGAAAACTGGGAAAAAGATAAATCAGCCTACCATAGACGACCATATTTTTCTGATGAAAAAGCATTAGAATTTGCATGTCTTATTCAGAGCAGCAGTGACGAAGATGAATCAAAAGAAAAAGAAGATACTGATTCAAATTTGGACGAAAATGAATCAGATTTTTTGTTGCCTAGTAATTCTACATTTGATAATCCCCAAAGCAGAGAAGTAACATTTGTAACTGCAGATGAATTAAAAAAAATCATAGATAATTATAAATCTAATGAACTTTCTGATGAAGTATCAGAGGATGTATCAGAAGATGAACCAGAAGAACAATCAGAAGATGAATCAGAAGATGAATCAGAAGATATATCTGAAGATGAATCAGAGGAAAGTTTTAATTCGGATTCTGATTATGTTCAATCTGAAAACACACATTCAGAACAAGATAGTGATACTGATACAAAGATGAATAATCAAAAAACAATTGTACTATAATTATTTAATTAACTATATTTAATCTATTAATTAAATTATTAATGCGTTATCATAAATATATAAAAATAAACTTCTCTATATATAAATGTCGTTTAATACAAAACCACTTCTTGATTCACAACATGAATTTATATATTTCACAGGTAAAATTTCAAAACATGTTTTATCTAAAAAAGATAAAAAACTAATTGGTGTTAATGTAAACGATATCAGAGTGCAAGATAAATTTTATAAAGATGAATTTAGTATGATTGTTCAAAAACTACAGAAAAAAAATTTAAAACTTTATAAAAAAGAAATCCCACGTCCATTTCTCATTCTTTTTGCACCTAAAGCACTTAATAGATGTCTTGAAAATATCGATAAATACCCTGTTGATACATACGTCAAATTTAAAGTAGATATGGGTTATAAAAAAATAAAAGATAAAAAGGAAGAAGTAATTAATGTAGCAGATATGGAGTTATATAATGAACATCCCAAGAATATAGAAAAAAAATATGGCACCGGAATTTTCATTAATTCTAAGTTCATATCAGTTGAAGATTTAGAATTTAATAGTCCTGCGCTAATTTCTTTACTTGATAAAATTTATGATTCAAAATCGAAAGATATAAATGATATTCTAAATTTGAATAAATTAATTAACAAGTGGCTTGCTAAAGGTATTGAGCTTCAAAAAAAGAAAGAATATGAAATTGAACGTATAAAATTAGAAAATAAAAAGAAAGAAGAGGTTAAACAAACATCAGAAGCTCTTGTTAAGGCATTGCAAAGTGTAAAAAGTATCTATGACGAAACAATACAACAATCTTAAATAATTAAACCATAATATATTATATCGATATAATATACTATGATTGGTACAATATATGACTTAGGAACAGATGCCTGGGATGGAGCAAAATCAAGATATAATAGAACAACTTATTTTACTAAAATTTCGGTAGCTATGTTAATCATATCATTTTTAATAGGGAGTTTTTTTGCATTTTGGATAATCTTATTTAGAGGTACTCTTAACTTTTTCGATCTACCAATTAAGCCCGTTGCCGAACCTAAATTATTTAAACATTTATACTAGGCCATTTTTTTTCCAAAATAACCACCCAAAACAGCACTTCCACCAGCTACATATCCAACAGTTGCAGCAGTTGCACCAGCACTTATTGATATTGGGAGTGATATTAATGATAAAGCAGCAGCACCTATTAATAATGGTTTAAATGTAAATTTTCTACCAGATGCTATCTCAAGTTGATCTGTTGCTTTAGAAGTTATTTGACTTGTTGATTGCATTGTTTCATGAATTTCATTAATATCTGTATCTTGTATATCTATAATTGAAGCTAATTCTGATTGTATTTCGTTTATTACCTTCGTTTTTTTAAGTAATTCCTCTAATTCATGTTTATCTTCTTTGCTTGAATCATATTCAATTTTATTGAAAGTAACTGTATTATGAGACATATATTATTTAATTTAATAATTTTTAATATTATTTTTAAATTTGATTAAAAATAACATTACATAAATTTTGCAACAATACATGAATTCACAAGAAAATGAAAAATTAATTAAATTATCCCAAAAAAAAAAGATAAAAATTAAATCTAAAAAGTCATGTATTCAAAAAAAAATTAATGATTTATACCCCTCAAATAATCTCAAAAAAGATTATTTAACATATGATTTTGATATAAACGAAGAATATAAAAAAAATATAAATATTGATATATCTACTTATAATCTTGAGCGTATAAATTCACTTCCAACTTTACAACTCGATATTATTAATAATTTTGATGATACAGAACCCGACGATGATTATTTCAAAGAGGAAGAAAAAAAAGAAATTAAAGAAAGTGATATTGATATTGATTCACTTGAAAAAGAAACAATTGGAAATAAAACTTACTATTTTGATTACACAAAAGGTATTATATATGACTTAAATTTAGATATTATTGGTAATATTGATGAACTTGGTGAGATTAATATTAACTAATCAAGTAAATCAAAGTTAGTTTTTATATGATTTATCCATTCACTTGGTAATAAATTTAATATTTTTTGTTTTAAACTATCAATATTATTTTTATCATGCAACTCAATGTTTTTATTATTAGTATTTACCTCTTCGTATCCTCCTCCAATCATCTTATGTGATTTTTGGTCATATCTTGAAAAGTCCATATCTTTACATCGTATCATTTTTTCTCTCAAATAACAAACAATTGAAAGTCTATTATAATGCCAATGATTATCTATATCTTTTTTTTTATAATTACCTGCAACTTGATTTACAGGTCTAAATTCAGTATTAGCATGCCATTCATGTACATCCATCGCTAAAAAATCACCTGTCCTGACATTAGCAGCAACACCATATTGAGGAAAACCTGTATAGGCTCCTTGATATTTATTTGGATTTTCATGATCCTCAATTACCATTAAATTTCCAAATCCATCCATATAATCACCAGCATCTTTGTGTAATGCGGTTCTCCATGAATAATTAACAGTAACAGTAGAAAATGCAGTATCATTAATAGCAAAATCAGGTACAGCTTGACACTGTTTTAATTGTTTTTTATGAGCTTTTGGAACAAGTTTCTTAAATTGTCTATCAGCAGCTTTTAAAAAATCTATGGAATTTTCCCATAAATCAGGATGATCTCTATTAAAAGCAGTTAATCTGCAAGGTGCTGCATTTTGTTTTGCATAATTTCTGTCAATTTTATCGTAATAACCAATTATATTAGATGGTGCTAAATTTCCAACAAGCTGACTGCTTTTTTTACCACTGACTGAAGAAATAAATCCAGTTCTACATTTTTTTTCATTAACTAATTTACCTACATAATTCGGTAATTTATTTCTATCTAGTTTACCTGCTGATGCGCCCCTATTATCTTTTTTAGCCTTAGCAACTTTTCTATAAGATTCTAATGCTTTATCAGTTAGAGATTTAGAAAAAACATTTTTGCGTAATTTTAATAATAATTTTCCATCAGTTGTGTAAACATCGGCATCTTCATCTACAATAATTTTATAGTGTTTTTCGTCAAAATGCTCACCTTCTTTACTTGCTATCTCATTATCAGTCATAATTTTACTTACAGTAATTTTTTTTACCATATACTTATATAATAAATAGAAATTATTACTGCTTACAATAATTTAATATTATACAAAGTTAAAATATAATTCTTTTTATATAATAAGATGGCAGTAAATTTTGATAAAGAAAAGGCATACAGTAATATTGTCAAAAAATTAATTGAAAAATTACCAAAAGAAGCTGATAAAAAATTTGTGTCTGATAATATTAATGTTATCACAAAAAATTTAGTTATTTTTTCAGATTATGTACGTAAAATACTAGATATTTCAGTAGAAAAAATACCATTAAGTAGTAAAATAAAAAAAGTTACTGAAACTAAGATATTTAATTCTAATCTAAAATTAGACGAAGCACGCGAAATAATAAATAAATTATATCAGGAATTTAATAATAAATTTCAGATTGGTGGTAGCCCAGAAGAATATAATATAGATAAAGAAAAACCATATTACATTGATACCGAAAAAAAAAAATTTGAAGAAAAAGGTTATAATAAATTTGGCGAAGGTGATGATATCAAAGATTTAGGTGAAAGCGATGAGGAACGGGTAAAAAATTGGTGGGATGATCTTGGATTCACTTTATTTAATGAATATTTTTCAGAATCTCCAAAAACTGAGAAATACCTCAAATTTATTTTAAGTGAAAAAAAATATAATATGCGATTATTCATTAACAATTTATGTAACAAAGAAACCTTGAATAATGATAATCCAGTATGTAAGGTTAAAGATATAAAAAATTCAGTCGAAATGCTTTTTAAAGAAGACATTAATAAAGATGCAGCTAATAAACAAGTTGTATTACAAGAATATACAGAAGAAATACGCAAAAATTTGGCAAAAATAATAAATAATTTAATAAGTAATGAAAACACGTATCTTAGAAAATTAAATAATAGTGCTTCAACTGATAAATTAGATGAATTACCCGGAAATTTAGATAAAAACAAAAATTTATTAAGATATGTCAAAGAAAATCAAAGCACCAATATTAAAGAAAAACGCTTACAATATGAAGATGAAATAAAACTTTTAGAAGTTAAAAAAAAAGATATATACACAAATCTCGGAAAAGACCCAAAATTCTTCGATGTTCGTATTAATGATCTAGACCAAAGTATAAAGATATTAACTGAAATTCTTGAAATAACAGATAAAGACGATAATATTTTTGGAAATTTATACGGCGAACAATCTGAAGATTATGAAGATGATGAAGATGATGAAGATGATTTCGATATTGAGCATGATATAGATGCATCAGAAAAAGAACGCGGAGTAGATGATTTAAATACTATTTTAGAAGTATTGGAAAAAGAATTAGAAGGCTTTGATAGAAAAGGACTCGCTGCAGACCAAATTAAAAAATTGCTTGAAAAAGAACGTATTAAAGCATCTGATAAAGCCTTTAAACAGGTAGCAACAAAAACACTCAAGGATCCGGTTACAAATGAATTAAATCAGAAACTTGAAATCATAAAAAAAAATAATCCACAGTGTAAATTACCCCAATATGCTATTAATCCAATTAAAATAGCAGCTTTAAAAAAAATGCGTCAAAATGTTGATGCAAGTGTTGGATTTTGTTTTTCTAATATGACTCTTCTTGCGACAAAATTATTCTCAAGCTTTCCAAAATATTCCTCTCTTATTCTTTCAAAATGGTTTCATGATTTATCAAAATTATATAATTTTGATTGGCATGATTTTGCTGATTTTTCTAGAAAGCTGGATTGGGTATATCTTTACCTTTTTATTATGTCTTCAGTTCCTTTTATCGGATTTTGGTCTGATTTACTTATTATAGTACGTGCTATTAAAGAAGGTCGTGGATTTTTAAGTATATTAACTTTTGTTACCTCTTTTATTTCAATGTTTACTTTTCACATGATTGATGTAGGCATGATTATAAAATTACTATATTTTTTAGATACAACATCTTATAATTCTGCAAAATATGAAGGCGAAAAACCTAATATGGTTGATTCTGATGTTGTTTTTTCACGTGGCAGTGTAGATTTTAATGTTGCAAAAGATTTTATTACTGGAAGTAGAAAAAAGAAATCTCAAAAGGAAGAGAAATCATTTTTTTCAGTCTTAGAAGATACAATGAAATCAGCAATCGAGAAAAAAGGAATTAATTCAGATATAGATGATGAAGACGATGCACAAGGTATAATAGGAGATGAAAAAATACCACGCAAAGGTATTAAAAGACAAATTACAGGAAAAGAAATCTGTGATAAAATTAAGGCAAAATTAATTCAAATTAAAAATTATGGAAAATTAAACATTGATGAAGATGAAATTTTTGAAATTATTAATAAAACACAGTGTAATTATAAAGAAGCATTAAAACAAATTATGAAAAAGGTAAGTGAAGAAGAACACACCGAGGATGATGACGGCGATGATGATTATGATGATGATACAATTAGCACTTCAAAAGAAGAGTATGTTAGAAAAGGTGATGAAGACATTAAACCCGATGGAAAAGTAAGAAAAAAAATTAGCTCTCACGCTGATGAAGAACTTACAATTTCTTCTTTCAGACGAAATCCTACAGTTGATGAAGAAGAAGATAATGATATAATTATGGAAGATGAACATGGCAATTCTGTTGGAAAATATGGTGAATTACCAGATAGTAATACTCAAAATATAATACCACATTTATGGCATAACTGTCAACGATTTCTCAGAAAAGATTTATCTAAACGAAAATTAAATGATTACTGTCATTTTTGTTGGGATCCAATTATAGAAAAACCTATTGGTGGAAAAAATCCTAAAAAAGATTTTGAAATAATTGATAATGAAATAATAGAAACTTGGAATCACAGCGATAATACTAATTTTAGAGTTGAACAACATGCAGATTGGAAATATCATCATAGTTTATTAGTAAAATTTATGAATAATAAAAACAATCTCACACGTACTAAAAGTCTTGAAGAAATTAAAGACATGTTGAAAGAACCTAAACAAGTAGAAAGTATTGTAGAAGATATAATTGATCATGAAGAACCCGCAGAGACATCTGTAGTCACTAAAAAACCTAAATCAAAGATTCAACCAGACATAAAACCAACAACTGGAATTTTTGGGAAATTTACACAGATGGGGCAATTTGGTAATGCTGGTCAACCTATAATAGTAGATGATGATACCCCAATATCTCTTGAAAATCTCACAGAACCTGAAAGCGGATTAGGATATAAGCAAGATTTCAGTAAAGAACATCAAGAAATAGAAAAATTTAGACCATGTGACCAAGCTGGTGTGGATTGTTCTCAATCAGTTCATGGAATTGCATATAAACCTAATTATAAAACTAAACTGTGTGAAAAGGTAAAATTAGTTTCTAAAGATAATCTTTTTGGACCAAGTTTAACAAGAGAAAAATCTCCGGATGCAAAAGAATATACTGTCATAGGAAGAGATAAGGGTAGTGCCAGAAAAAAATGCCAAAAAGATCTTAATGAAAGTATAACAATTGATTTGACAAAAGATGCAAGTAATATAGATAAAAGTGATATCAAAAGAATCACAAAATATTTAGGTGATTTACGTGAAAAATATAGTAAAATTGTTAATGATAAAAAAGCAGTAATAACAGATTGGAATCGTAATAAATCCCAATTAGATAAAATTGTAACTAATGCAAAACATGGCATTAAACCAACAGGGACGTATGATATAGATATAGGAGTTCATAAATGTATTCCTTACACTTATACAAATTCAAGAGATGGATTTAAAAAAGGTAATTGTGTTTGGGCTCCTTCTGGTAAAAAAGCTATAGGAGACAACATTACAATGAATTGGAAACCAGAAGGTAAATTATATAAAAAGGGTGAAAAAGATGCGTGTCAAAAAGCTTGTGTTGATACATTAAACAAAGCTTCTGACCAAAATCTTCAGAGGAATCCTCTTAAAAAAAGTGAGGAAAAAATACAAGAATTATTACAAAATGGAGAAATTGATGATATAATGCAAATGATAAATGAAAACGAATCTGAATTTCAGTAACATTAAAATTTAATCTAAGATAATAAACAATATAATTGATTCAAATAAATATAACTAAATAATTATACTATTATGTAGTTATAAAATTGTATATTCTTCGTATTCAAACGGATTTACATCTACAGATGATGTACCATATAAATCTGTAGATTTATGCATTTTCAAACAGTTTTCATTACAATAAAAGCGTTCTCTATATTTTAAATTTATTTTTGATTTATTTCTTAAATTATAATTGCTTGGGCAATATGGATACGAACAATATACTCCAATATAGTTTTTATAATCAACTTTCTCCACTTTGTAACAACAATCAAAACAACGATAAAAATAGCGTTTAATCAGATTGCATAAACAACATTCCATTAATAGCTAATTTCTTTTTAACTTTAAATATTATTATAAAGATTAAAACCATACAATAGTATATGAGCAATTTAAATAAATATCAAGCTGAACAAAAAATTCCTATTAATAATTCTATTGCATCAGAAACATTATCAATTAATGATGTATTTACTAACAAATATTATGTTGATAATGCTACTAATTATTCATTATCTCAGGAATCATTAAATAATGAACTTAGTGAATTACGTAAAAATTATAATCATCTTCAACAATGGTATAATTACACCGTATCACATTGCAACGAATTAAAAAAGACAATTGAATGTAGAGATGCCGAGATCCAATATTTATATGACGAAATTGCAAGGAAAAATGCTGAAAAAATTGCCGAAGATGAAAAAAAAACCGAAGATTGGTGGAATACAGTAAACTTAGATAAAATTGAACTAGATGCACAAATCCAATTAAACAAGAAATATGCAGGAATGATTGATAAATTTAAACAAAGAATTAGTAAAAATAGAAAATACTCAAGGAAACTTCTTAAAAGAAATAAAATGCTTTCTCAGTTAAAAAAGACCCAAGATGAAGTTGCAATAAACACTATTCAATCAAAAGAAAAATCCATTAAGCAAATTTTTTATACCAATAATCAACATGTATTCAGAAATTTATGTATGACCACTGTTTATGGACGTGTTCCAGCTATTGCATTATGGAATTCTGAAGACATTAAGAATTTTACTTCAGATTATTGGTTTGTTTGGAGTGAAAAAGAATCTAGTAAAATAATTAAAATGCTTGTAAAAAACTATAAAGAATTTCCTGATCTTATTCAATTTATTAATGAACATGTAGCTGCGTATAAAAATGATAGCATTAATAATTATAACTGTTTAGTTCTTAAAAATTTAGCAAATTGGTTATTTTCCTAATATAAAATAAATTCTCAGCATATATTAAATGAAACTATCATATACTAAAATGTTTGCTATATGGTTTACAGTTGGTGTTATTATTGCTTTTATGTTATTTTCAGTCGCAATCTTACCTGGTGTCAATGTACCTGGTATTCCAGTTGTATTGGTAGCATCAACCGCTATTCATTTAGGTATGTTTTTATGGATAATGTGGACATTTATAACCGAACCTGAAGAATCATTTACATCATCCGCACCTAAAACGTCTTACTCGGAAGATGGAACTCTACTTTGATAAACATAAAATCATTTCATTTATAATCTTAATATATTATAAATGAAAATTTCTTATATTAAAATGTTTATAATTTGGTTTACACTAAGTATTGTTATGGCATATGTTTTATTTTCAACAGCAATTCTACCTGGTGTTAACATACCCGGAATTCCAGTTATAATAGTCATGACTTTATTTGTTCATCTTAGTATGTTTTTCTGGATTATGTGGACTTACATTGACTCACCCGATCCATCAAAACCTAAAGCTCAAACATTTGAAGAAATACAAGAAGAACAAATGCCTTGGCTAATTTACGGAATTGAAAAAAATAAATTTTAGGTAGTTTTCATTAAAATTAATTATATTCATATATAGTAAATGAAATATTCATATACTAAAATGTTTGCTATATGGTTTACTGCAACTGTTGGAATGGCATTTATAGTTTTTGCAGTTGCAATTTTACCAGGAGTTAATTTACCTGGGATACCAATAGTTACAGTATTAACAATGGCAGTTCATTTAGGTATTTTTTTCTGGATTATGTGGACTTTTATCAGTGAACCCGAGTTACCAACTCTAGAAGAAAAAGGAGGACATATTAATCACTATGATAAACCAGGTATTTGGCATTCATATTAAAAATTTATAATATTTTAATTATATTCATATATAATAAATGAGTTTGATTAGAAAATATGCAAAAAAATTTGCAATTTGGTTTACAGTAGCAGTTGGTCTTGCATTTTTTACTTTTGCAATAGCAATTTTACCAGGAATTAATTTACCTGGAATCCCGATTGTTGTTGTGTTTACTTTGTTCATTCACTTATGTATGTATTTTTGGATATCTTGGAGTTATATTGAAGAACCAAGTCATACTGCTGACCCACCAAGAGTAGAAGATGATTTTGAAATTGATGATCCTTGGAATTAGAATTTATGATTCAGTAAAAAATTTATACATATATATAAATGCAATCACTTACTTTACTTGAATTATGGATTAAACTAACTATATTTTTGCTTATTGTTTTATCCATTACTTATGCAATACCGTGGACATATGCATTCAGATATCAATCATTTAAAAAAATGTTATGCTACAGTTTATTATTTTTAATTTGTGTAGTTCAAATATTATTTATGATTGTATTTACTTGGAATTACATGGGAGTTTGTTAATATTAAAGATT
>MDTB01042162.1_pt1 | contig 10673 bp, 11 predicted proteins | sample 811161 | NCBI WGS metagenome assembly MDTB01 (sample SAMN05326650, study PRJNA326480) | marine metagenome | isolation source: seawater | place: Mediterranean Sea | collected 2009 | reverse complement strand
GTCATGATGTGGATTTTTTTACTGAGCGATACTTTTGTTTTTAGCTGTTTTTTAATTTCATATATGAAAGGTAGAGGTTCTACCATTGTAGATTGGCCAAATACAAGTGAAGTTTTTTCTCTACATGTTGGTACAGTACCAGTACCATTATTGTTAATTGCAATCATGACTTTTGTTTTAATTACAAGCAGTGGGACAATGGCTCTAGCTGTTAAATATGGCTATGAAAAAAATAAAAAAATGTGTGCCTGGCTTATACTGGCAACAGCTATTGGTGGGCTTACTTTTGTTGGGATGCAAGTTTTTGAATGGTCAAAATTAATTCATGAAGGTGTTAGACCTTGGGAAAATCCATTTGGAGCTAAACAATTTGGTTCATATTTTTTTATGATTACTGGATTTCATGGATTTCACGTGTCTATAGGAGTGATTTTCTTGTTTATTTATGCTTACAAAACTTTTGCAGGTCATTTTGATGAGGAAAAAAGAGGTTGGTTTACCACTATGAAGGGTGGTTACGTAGAGATTGAAATTCTTGGATTGTATTGGCATTTTGTTGATTTAGTGTGGGTATTTATATTTGCATTTTTTTATTTATGGTAAACTAGGTTATGGAAGAAACACAAAAAAAAGAACAAGCAAGTACGCATAAGATTGGGATATATCTTTGGATTTGGGGCTTATTGTTCGTATTAAGTTTTTTCTCCTACATGGTGGACTGGTACGCATTTCAAGGTTTATTGAGATGGTCGTTAATTTTATTTTTTATGTTTTTAAAAGCTGGTTTGATAATGGCTTTTTTTATGCACTTATTTTGGGAGCGATACGCTTTGGTAAATGTATTGTTGTGGCCAATGACTGCTATAGCTTGTTTTATTATTCTTATGGCAGCTGAAGCACAATATACAGTATTTACTAGAGCATTTTATTTTTTTGTAGGAGGATAATTTTATGGATGGATATACAGTGCTTTATGGAGCTTTAATATTTTTTGGTCTATTTATTTATTTAGCCTGGTTTGGAACTTCTATAAAAATGGAGAATGAAAAAAATGAAAAATCTACAATTAAAATTAATCCGTACGATAATTTGCCAATTACTAGAAAGTTTATTGATAAAAAGAATAAACAGATAGGAATTTTTGATTTAGGGAATCATATTCTTATTATAGGAATGATAGTATCGCTAGTATACGTTTTAACGAACGCAGGTTAGTTGATTTTGCCTAACACTATTAGAAAAAAAACTGTTTCTCTTGATTTAAGAGAATATATCATATCATTATATTTATTAATGAAACCAAGAGTAATGTCTCTTGTTATATTTACTTGTGCAGTTGGATTTTTAACCTCTAATTCAAATACAGGTATTGTTGATGCCATGGTTGGAATAACTTTAGTAGCAGTTGGGGCTGGAGCCGCAGGCTGTTTAAACATGTGGTATGAATCTGATTTAGATGCTTTAATGACAAGAACTTGTTTGAGACCAATTCCAACAGGAAAAATTAATAGAAAACAGGCTCTTATATTCGGAATATTTCTTTCTATATTTTCTGTTATTCTTTTAAATTATTTTTCAAATTTTTTGTCAGCATCTTTATTGCTATTTACAATATTTTTTTATCTTTTTATCTATACAATATGGTTAAAAAGAAAAACACCACAAAATATCGTTATAGGTGGGGCTGCTGGTGCATTACCACCTGTCATAGGATGGACTATAGCTACTAATACAATAAGTTTAGAACCGTTAACTTTTTTTTTAATAATTTTTTTTTGGACACCTTCTCATTTTTGGGCATTAAGTTTGTATAAAGCGAATGATTATAAGAAGGCTAAAATTCCAATGTTACCACTAACAGATGGTATTGAAAAAACTAAAGTTTATATTTTTATTTATTCTTTGTTAATGCTTCCAGTTATTATTTTTCCATATTATATTAATTTTTCGGGCTTAGTATACTTGACACCTGCATTAATTCTTACAATTTACTATAATTTAATTTGTTTTGACTTGTATAGGTATAAGAAAAATAGATTTGATATTAAAAAAGCAAAAAAAGTCTTTGGATACTCGATTTTATATTTATTTCTAATCTTTGTATTATTTTTAATTGATAATTTGATTTAAAGATTGCGACTCAAAAAAATTTGGATAGAGTATTTACAATAATCATAATGAAATATATAAGCACAAGAAATAGCTCAAAAGAGTATACTTTTGAGGAAGTTTTTATTAAAGGATTAGCCGATGATGGCGGTTTATTTATCCCTAAATCTTTAAAAAAATTTTCAGAAGAGGAACTAAGTTTATTGAGCAAATTGAGTTACAAAAATCTTGCAAAAAAAATTATATTTCCGTTTATTAAAGATTTTATGTCGGAAGAAGAATTATCAGACATAGTAAATAAATCGTATTCATTGTTTAGAAAGGAGAACGTTGTTGACGTTATAAAAATTGGAGATACTAATATTTTAGAGTTATTTCATGGGCCCACATTAGCTTTTAAAGATGTAGCGATGCAATTATTGGGTAATTTTTATGGCCATTTTCTTAAAAAAAATAATAAAAATATAAATGTTGTAGTTGCTACATCAGGTGATACAGGAGCTGCCGCGATTGAAGCTATAAAGGGAAGAGAAAATATGAACATATTTGTTCTTCATCCAAATAAAAAAATTTCAGTTGTTCAAAGAAAGTTAATGTCAACTGTTAAGGAAAAAAATGTATTTAATATTGCGATTGAGGGAAATTTTGATGATTGTCAAAATTTAGTTAAGTCTTTATTTTCAGATAGAGAATTTTCTAATTCTATTAATATGTCTGGTGTTAACTCTATTAATTGGGCAAGAATTATTGCTCAAGCTGTATATTATTTTTATACTTTTTTTTTAGTAAAAAATAAAAAAAAAACAAATTTTTCTGTTCCAACGGGAAACTTTGGAGATGTTTATGCAGGATATTTGTCAAAAAAAATGGGCCTTCCTATAAACAAACTTTTAGTTGCAACAAATCTAAATGATATTCTGCATAGAGCTATTTCAAATGGAAAATATGAAGCTAAAGATGTGTCAGAAACAATTTCACCTAGTATGGATATACAAATAGCAAGTAATTTCGAAAGATTAATTTTTGATCTAACTAACCAGGATGATTTTGAAACTAAAAATATTATGAATGAAATTACAAAAGAAGGGAAATATATTATTTCAAGAGAAAAATTAGAAAAAATTCAAAATGATTTTTTATCATCTAGTATGAATGAGACTGAAGTTTTAAATACAATTAAAGAAGTTTACAAAAAATATAAAATTATATTAGACCCTCATACTGCAATAGGATTCGGTGTTTTAGAAAAAACTAATCTAGAAGGTAATAATATAGTGTTGGCAACTGCACATCCGAGTAAATTTCCAGAAGCGATTTATAGTTCAATTAATATCAAGCCAAGTCTTCCAAAAGAATTAAGATATATTTTAGATGAAAAAGAAAAATTTGTTATTATTCAAAATAGTTTAAATAAATTAAAAAAATATATTATAGATAAAGTGTAATAAAATTATAAAAAATAATAAGCAAAGGTAAGATTTTAGCTGCGAAATTTTTTTAGATTTGTTTTGATCCTGCAGCTTTTTTAGCTAGTAAATCAACTTCTTCATTCAGAGCATTTCCTGAATGTGCTTTAACCCAAACCCAATTAATTTCTAATAATTTAGTTAATTCATAAAGTTCAATCCATAATTCTTTATTTTTGACATCTTCTTTTTTAGATGTCTGCCAACTATTGTTTACCCATTTATGAATCCACTCAGTAATACCTAGTTTTACATATTTAGAGTCAGTAAAAATTTCAACTTTATTTCTTTTATCAATTTTTTTTAAAGCTTTAATTGGAGCCATTAATTCCATTTTATTATTAGTAGTATTTTTTTCACTTCCACTTATTTTCAAGATTTTTCCGTTTTCATTTATAATAGCAGCCCATCCTCCATTTCCAGGATTATTTAAACAAGAACCATCAGTATAAATTTTAATCATTATTATAATAATCTTTATAGGTATTAAGATTGTTGTGGATGATAAGTTTTTGAAAATATTCTTTAGGATCTTTTATCTTAATTAAAGCTGTTTTTGGAGTGTTAAAGTAATCATAAATTCTAGTTAAAAGATATCTTAGTGCAGCACCCCTGCAGAGTATGTTTAAAGCCTTTTTTTCTCTTTGTGAAATTTTTTTAACACTTTGGTAACCCTTAATTAAATTCTTAATTTTTTTATTATTTAGTATAAATTTATTATTTTTTTTATCAAAACATAGAGCGTTTATACTGATTGCTATTTCATACATAGAATAATCATTACAAGAAAAATAAAAATCTATAAATCCTGAAAATTTATTTTTTTTAAAAAAAATGTTATCTATGAATAAATCTCCATGAATAATTCCTTTAGGTAAATTTTTAGGCCATTCTTTTTTAATTTGTTTTAAGTTTTTTTCCAATGTTAATTTAAGATTAGGAGAAATAGTTTTAGTTTTAAATTTTATACTTTTTAATAAATTGTCTAAATTATTAATAGACATGGAGTTTTTTCTATATAATTTTATTTTTTTTGAAATTCTATGAAGTTTTCCAATGTTTTTTCCAACATCATAACAGTTTTTATAATTTAGGTATTGTTTATCTTTGCCTTCCAAAAAACTTACTATGCAAGCATATTTTTTTTTAATTAAAGTTAAGTATTTACCATCTATATTTTTAAGAGGTTTAGGACAGCTTATTTTATTTTTATTGAGCTTGTCCATCAGCTTCATAAAAAAAGGTAAATCTTTTTTTTTCACTCTTTTTTCAAAAATAGTTAAAATATATTTTTTATTTTTTGTTTTCAGTAGATAGTTAGTATTTTCTATTCCATTTTTAATGCCCTGAAATTTAATTGACTCATCTAGTTTGTATTTCTTAGCCAGTAAAATAATTTGTTTTTTATCTATTTTTGTATATACAGCCATTTAATTAAGTTTTCCTGGAACTTTAAAAATAATATTCTCTTCTACTATTTTAACTTCATTTATTTTAACATTAAATTTATTTTTAATTTTATTAATGAAATCTTCAACTAAAATTTCGGGCGCGGACGCACCTGATGAAATTCCTATTACTCTAGAATTACCAATTTTATCAAAAGGAATTTTACTTTCAGAATGTATTAATTGAGAATTGGCACAACCTGATTGTTGGGCAACCTCAACTAATCTTACTGAATTAGAGGAGTTTCTACTTCCTAAAACAAAAAACATATCACACTTTTTTGCTATATTTTTTACTGCAGATTGACGATTAGTTGTTGCGTAGCAAATATCTTCTTTGATAGGCTCTTTTATATTTGTAAATTTTTTTTTAAGTGCAAAAATTATATTTTTTGTATCATCCACAGATAAAGTAGTCTGAGTGACATAAGCAATTTTTTTATTTTTAGTTAATGTGTATTTTTCTACATCTTGTACATTCTGGATTAAATCAATAGAGCCTTTAGGTAATTGTCCCATAGTTCCAATTACTTCTGGATGGTTAAGGTGGCCTATTAAAACGATATGATAACCAGAATTATGTAAATTTTCAGCTTCACGGTGAACTTTTGATACAAGTGGGCAAGTTGCATCAATATACTCCATTTTAAAATTTTCCGCTTCATTGGGCACAGACTTAGGTACCCCGTGTGCTGAAAAAATTACTGGTCTGGATTTATCTTTAATTTCTGAAAGTTCTTCAATAAAAATTGCGCCAATTTCTTTTAGACTATCAACAACATGTTTGTTATGAACAATTTCGTGCCGCACATAAACAGGAGCACCATATTTAGATATGCTTTTTTTTACGATTTCAATAGCTCTTTCAACGCCAGCACAGAAACCTCGGGGAGCAGCAAGTAAAATTTTAACTTCTTTATTTTTCATTTTTTTCTAAAAGATATTCCAGCAATATATGTGGAAACGTTAAAGACGCCAAACCAATAAATATAACCTTTACTATAGAATCGTTAAACTCAAAGGAATTATTTAAATAAAATAAAGCAATTAAATATAATATAATTGTTAAGATTGTAAGCGGTAAGGCTTTTTTTATAAATAAAATCAAACCATTTTTGAAATTGTTTTCATCTATTTCAAGAATTAATGACAATGTATGTCTAATTGAGTGTAAAAAGCAAAAGTAAAAAGTAAAAGCCAGTAGAGGAGGTAAGTAATAATTTAATATTAATATTGAAAAAAAATCTAAAAAAATTGAAAATTTTATAAATTTAAATTTTTTAATAAATAAGTAAAAATTAGCAAAAACACTTAATAAAAAAATTATAGGTATAATTTTTAGACTTTCTATAATTCCCAGGTAGATATAAAATTTTTCACTATCTATAAATAGTAATTTAAAAATACCTATAGTTTCTTCAAAGTGAAAATTTAATGGCGCTATGACTATTAGAGATCCCTTCAAAAAATAAAATATTTTATTTGAGTCTAAATTATCATTAATTAGAAAGTGAGTATCTTCCTTACCAAAATGATATGAAGCAACAACAAGAAACAAAATAAGCATTGAAATTGGAAAGATCAACCACATAATGATTATTGAAATGGCCAAAAATGCATAAGAAAAATAAAAATAATAAATATTATTTACCTTAATAATATTTAATAATTTTTTACCCTTAATATGATCTAAAGATCCATGTGAAATTCCAATTGTGAGTATTAGTAGTAAGCAAATTATCGGTGAGATAATTAAATTTTTATTTTGATCAATAATAATAGAAAAAATATTTATCAATAAAAAAAAAATCAATGAATGATATAGATTTATTTTTTTAATATTATATCTCATTTTATTTAAATAAAGCTTTTATAAATATCCACTTAGGCATTCTAAAAATTATTGACAAATCTTCTAAAAAATTACTTTTATTAGATAAAAATTTTATAGCAGTCTTTGATGAACCCTTAAACATTTTAAAAAATATGTCAGGCATTTTCTCAGGGTTTTTTTCAAGGACCTTTAAAAATATATTATCTAAGAATTGATATTTTTTTGCTATTTTAAAAACTTTAGTTTTTGTGATATTTTCAATATTTTTTCTAATATACTTGCTATGTTCTTGAATATTCAGGAAAGTGTACCCAGTGCTCAATCTTGTCATTCCGCCTGCTGTTCCAATGTTTATTTTATTTTTATTATAAGTATTTAAAGAATAGAAAAGAGGTATAGCACCTTCTTCTTTATAGGTAATTTTATAGTCCTTTAAATTTAATTGGTTTTCTATGTAACTTTTGATTTGATAATCATAATTTTTTTCTGATCTATCACTCATTTTTGATAACCAAGTTGTTTCAATTAAAGCCTTATTTTTTGAATAAGGAAGTGTGTAAAAGAAGTGGACACTTTTTTTTTGTTCACAATCAAAATCCATAAGATTCATAATATCATCATCAAAAACATCATTTTTAGTTTCAATCTCAATACCACAAAAGTGTTGCCAAAGACTATTAGTATCTATCTTGATAGTTGGAACACTATTAAAAATGAATGAATTTTCTAAATTTATTTCTTTCAAGTCTTTAAAGAAACTAATATTTTTATTTTCTTTTAATTTATTGATAACTTTTTTATAAAATAATCCACTATCTATACTTTGATAAGGGTAATTATTACAATACAAATAGTTAGTTTTGGCAGGTATGTTAATTGAGAAATTGTACCAGTTTTTTTTAACACAATCTTCAAAATTGTGAGTTGAAACTTTCCAAAAAGACCAAGTCTTATCTTTTTTATATTCAAGTCTAGGTTCTATGATAGCTAAAGTTTTATTTTCTAATTTTTTGTGTTCTTGTAGTTCATAAGCTAAAGATAAACCTGCACAACCTCCACCTATAATTGTATAATTAAATTCTTTCATTTAAATTTATTTCTTTGTTTATTATTAGGTGTTCTTTATTTCTAAGATGATTATTTGATTTAATCAATGATAGTTTAATTAGGTCATAGATAGATAAAAGTGTTTGAGTAATTTTGCCAATATTATTAACATAAATTTTTCCTGAATTATTATAATTTTTCATATTTTTTTTTTTAAGAATGTTATATCCAATTTGTCTATAAACTCGTCTTGCAACAAGTATAGAAAAACGAAAGCTAAATGGAATTTCTTTAATAGATACAAATGAACTATCATAAAATAAGTCTGCAAATTTTAAAGTTTCTTTTATTGAGTTAAAATTTTTAGAAATATAAAATCTGTTATTTTTTGCATCATCTATAACATCCCTAGAAATATTAGTTAGTTGCATAGCAATACCCAAATCTATTGAGGATTTAAGAGCATTTTGGTTTTTTACGTTTAAAATTTTTGACATCATTAAGCCAACAGTACCTGCTACTCTATAAGAATAGATTAATAATTCTTTTTGTGAAGTAAATTCAACTTTTTCTTTTAAATCAGATTCAATCCCATCAAATAAGTCATTAATAATTTTGGTTGAGATTTTAAATTCTTTTATCAATTCCCACATCTTTTTGATTATAAGATTATCAAAGTTTTTATTATTGAAATCATTTTTAAAAATTAATAATTTTTTTTTTTTAATTTCTAGGTTGCCGGCCTCATCAGCAATATTGTCAACTGTTCTACAAAAATCGTAAAGTGCAGAACATTTTAAATAAATTTTTTGGGGTAAAAAAAATCCTGCCCAATTAAAAGATTTTGCGTAAGTTGATAAGTAGTTGTTCTTAGACATTATAAAATTTTATCTAAAACTTTAGCCGAAGATAACACCCCAGGAACCCCAGCACCAGGATGAGTTCCTGCACCCACAAAATAAAGACCATCATAAACTTCAGACTTATTATGAAACCTAAAGTAAGCTGACTGTGTGAATTTTGGCTGAATAGAAAAGCCAGATCCATATTTAGTATTAAGCTCTTTTTCAAAATAATCAGGAGTTAAATAAAAATCTTCAACAATATTTTCTCTAAGATTAGGCAATAAATTTTTTTCCATTTTGTCTATTACTAAGTTTTTAATTTTGTCACCGTTTACTGACCAATCTATTCCTGATTGATTATTAGGTACTGGAACTAGTACATAAAAACAGTCATGTCCATCAGGGGCCATTGACTTATCTGTAGCCGAAGGTCTATGAAGATAATAACTTATATCGTTATTAAGTTTTTTATTATTAAAAATATCGTTGAGATGTTCTTTATATTTGTCACCAAATTTAATTGTATGATGCTCAACTTCATCATAAGTTTTTTTGGTACCAAAATAATAAACAAATAAGCCCATAGAATATTGCATTCTCTTTTTTTTCCACTCAAAAAAAGAGCTAAATTTTACTTTATCTAATAATTTTTCATAAACAGCAGGCGGGTCTGCATTGCATATAACATTGTCAGCATTTATTTCTTTTTGATTGTCTAATTTGATACCTTTAATTTTTTTGTTTGAAGAAACTATATTTGTTACTTCGTGTCCTTTGATTATTTTAATTTCTTCTTCTTCCATTAATTTTTCTAAACCTTTAATAATATTACCAGTACCTCCCATTGAATAATGTATTCCCCATTTTTTTTCTAAGTATAAAATTAATCCATATATAGATGTAGTAGTAAAAGGGTTTCCGCCCACTAACAAAGGATGCATGCTTAACATACGTCTTAATTTTTCATCTTTAATATAAGAAGAAACTAGTGAATAAACTGATCTATAACTTTTAAGTTTTAATAAAGCGGGCAGTTGTTTAATCATAGTTTTAGGTTTATCAAATGGTACGTCGGCAAGTTCCAAAAAGCCTTTTTCAAATATTTTTTTAGTAAATTTTACAAGTCTCTCGTAACCTTTTACATCGTCTTTATTTATTTTTTCAATTTGTTTTTTCATATTTTCTTCATTTCCAGAATAATCAAAACTCATGCCATCCTCATAAATAAATCTATACCATGTGTTAAGTGTTGTAAGTGTTATATAATCTTCAGCTCTTTTATTAAATAATTGAAAAAGTTCATTAATTAAATAAGGGGCAGTAATTACAGTTGGACCACCATCAAATGTAAATCCATTTTTTTTAAATACTCTAGCTCTACCACCCAGGTCTTTATGCTTTTCAATTAAAGTAACATTATGATTTTTAGCTCGAAGTCTTAAAGCTGCTGCTATACCACCAAAACCAGAGCCAATAATAATCGATTTCATTAACTCAATTTATAGTTTTTCACAAAAAATGTAAGGCAATTATGAGTTGATTTTTTTTAAAGCAACTTTTGTTTCTTCAAGGTTTTTGTCAAAAAGATTATCGAGCTTAGATTTGTCAACAGATGTAGTAATAATCTTCTTAACAGAGTCCACAGCAATTTTAATTGATGCTTCTCTTATTTCTTTAATTGCTGTCTCTTTCATTTGACTTATTTTATTTTCAGCTAAATTCTTTTTGATTTCTGAAGATTTGTGAAATTTATCATTTAATTCAATTATTAGATTATCGGAATCTTTTTTGGCTTGATTTAAAATTTCATCACTTACAGATTTTGCAGTATCTAGTTTGTTTTGAGCATTATCTAATAATTTTTTTGCTTCAGTTCTTAATTTTTCACTTTCATCGATTTCATTTTTAATGTCAGAAATCATTT
>MDTB01231724.1_pt1 | contig 10674 bp, 8 predicted proteins | sample 811161 | NCBI WGS metagenome assembly MDTB01 (sample SAMN05326650, study PRJNA326480) | marine metagenome | isolation source: seawater | place: Mediterranean Sea | collected 2009 | reverse complement strand
TCAATTGATTTGTCAATTTTGAGGATTAATTCTGAAAAAAAAGGAAAAAGATTACTAATTTTAACTGATAATAAAAATAAATATGATTCGGAACAGATTAAATTTGAGCAAGAGCTTTTAAAAAGTCGTTTAGACTCAATAGATTCTGAAAGAAAATCAAAAAAATCATCAATAGAAAAAGCAAACAATAATCTAAAAAACTTAAAAAAGAGACTTAATATTGTTAAAGAGCAGGAATCTATAAGTCAAAAACTTTTAGAAGCTGAAGCTACTAATAGATTAAGACATCTTGAACTTTTACGTGAATTGTCTGATGTTGAGGCTAAAATTGATGAACAAAAATCAATTATTTCTCTCTCCAAAACAGACTTGGATAAAGTTAACAATAATTATAATGAACAATTAAATAAAGAATTATCTGAATTAAAAAAAGAAAGAATAGAATTAAACAAAAGAATTAGGAAATTTTCTGATAGTTTAAAAAGAACTGTACTCAAAAGTCCAGTTTCCGGAACAGTAAAATTAATTTCAGTCAATTCGAAAGGAGCTATTGTTACTCCTGGTGTAACTGTTGCTGAAATTGTTCCCGAAGATGAAAAACTGATTATTGAAGCTAACTTGCCCTTATCAGAAATTGGATATATTTCTGAAGGGCTTAACGCAAAAATAAGGTTAAATACACCAGAGGGATCAAGATTTAAACCTATTAATGGAAGAGTGGTTTTTGTGAGTGCAGATAGAACATCTACTAAAAATGAAAAAGAGGATTACTATCTTGTAAAAATTGAAACAAATGAGACCTCCTTTTCAAAGCAAAATGAAAGGTTTAGACTTTATTCCGGGGTGCCAGTCATAGTAGGAATTATTACAGGAAAAAGAAGTTTTGCAGATTATTTTTTAACACCTTTTAAATCAGGATTTTCATTTGCTTTTTCTGAAAGATAAAATTACATTTTTATCTTAGATATTGGATCATATTTATAAATAACACCATTATTTTCACTAGATAAGTTCAGAAAATTATAAAGTTCATCAAAAATAGAATTACTTTTTCTTGCTTTAACTATTATCGTAAGTATTTCTGCTTCGCTAGCATCTCCAAATTGTTGAATATCAAATAGATCAGAGGACCTTCCATTAGCGTAGCCTATGGAAACCACATCAATGTTTTTTGAAAATCTCTCTACTACAGAGTGACCGAGTCCTTTTTTGATTAGTCCACCAATTTCGATAAAGTTAGTCATTATTTTGATGCCCCAGCTCTTTTTAGAACATCTTTAGGGATATGTGTTGCAACTCTATCCAACTTAACCATCCACATAATACCTTTACCTGGTGTATCAAGATCTCCTGCTAAATACATTGATTCAAAAACTCTATTAGATTGTTCTTTAGAAACGATGATTCGAATTATTTCTTTTTGCTCGTCAATGGTTACACCCAACAAGCCCATTCTATCTCTAACACCTGTTCCACGAGCATAATTTATTGTGGCACCCTGTGCTCCAACACTTGTTGCAGCATTGATTATTTTTTCTGCGATTCCACTTTCAACCACACATGTGATTAAGAAGACGTCAGTAAGATATGTAATTTCTCTAGCCATAATTAATTATCCTTTTGTTGTTTTTGTTGAAATTGAATAAAAAGACCCATCAATAAAACTGCTAATATTGGACAAATACTAGCCATTGACAGGATACCAAATCCCTCTGTAGCAGAAACAGCATTCCCAAGACCTAACCCCATTGCAAGAACTAATGGAACAGTTACAGGACCTGTTGTAACTCCAGCACTATCCCAAGCAACATTAACAAATTCTTCGGTAGAAAAATAAGTCAAGACAACTGCCAATAAATATAGTGGGATTAATACAGTTGCTAAATCAAAACCAAATACAATTTTTCCAACGCCTAATGCTATACCAAATGCAACGCCTCCAGCAACACTATACATTAACATTGATTTTTTGAAAGCACCATTAGTTAGCTCTTGAACAGTAAGTCCCAATGCATTCAAAGCTGGTTCAGCTAATGTGGCACCAAAACCTAATAACCACGCAAATAAAATTACAATTGATAACCCTAAAATTTCGCTATAAATCGGTGAGACCTCGCTTATGGAAACTTCCATAAAAGCGGCGGGAAGTGTTGACCCTGCTTGACCTCCAATAGCTCCAAGTCCATAAGTTAATCCAACATTAAAAACACACATTCCTATGATTGATAGAGCAAGACCATATGTCGTCACTAAATTATTTGGGAGTTTAGATTTAAGAATTATAAAAAGGACTATCATCAAATATATTACTAAAGGTAATATTGCTTGACCCCCACCTCTTATCTCAGCATATGGTGTTTTTGACCAGATAGAAGCTTCACTATCACCGATGGAACCTGTTGTCATTGAAGCCATTGCTATAATCTCATCAACACTTGTAGTCTGTGAGATATAGATAGCTAAAATTAAAACAGCAATTATTGGAAATAAAGAAGCCATTGTTACAACCCCAAAACCTGAGAGTGAGGAATCCCCTTTACCAGCAGAAGCAGCAATTCCAATACCTAAGGATAATACAAGAGGTACAGTAACTGGTCCTGTTGTAACAGCCCCACAATCCCACGCTAAACCAAGAATTGTTCTAAGATCAGGGTTTGTCCATGCGTAAATAGTTAAAGCTATTGTTGGCGCTAAGGCTAAGTAAATAAGTGGTTTCAATGACCAGCCCCTTACAAATCTTATTGTACCGATAACAGCTGCTATTCCAACACCTGCTCCTACCATAACTACAAGAGTTTCACTTCTATTATTTAAAATTTCATATAAATAAGGGGCTTCTTGGGGATTTACAGATGCACCAAAAGCTTTTAAAGCACCGATTGCTGGCTCTGCATAGGTAACGCCTACTCCTAAAATAGCAATAATTATTAAAACGACAAAAAGAGATGCTTTTTTTGGAAGCGTATCTCCTATTATTGTTCCAAAGGGCATTAGACCTGTTTTTAATCCTTCCATAAAAATAGCTAAACCAATTATAACAGCTACCAAACCAAGAGATAGGGTTGAGGCTTCAGCTATTGGTTGCCTAAGAATTAATAATTGAAACAAAAATAAATATGCAGCTAATGGAACAACTGCTTTTACTTGTTCAAGAATTCTTACGTAAGTATACGGAGCTAGAAGAGAAAAGCCTTTAGCTATTCCAACTTTTATTTTTTGAGGTTTAAGAGATTTTCCTTTAGTAGGTTTTGGTGTTAGATTATTATAGCTAATACTTCTGTGCTTAACTTCGGATTCATGTATAAATTCAGAATATTTCATAACTTTAAAGTAACATATTAAGTCTTTAATAAAAACAATTATTCTACATGTGATGTTGATTTATCAAGTCTATAAAAAATTTGTCGTGCTAATTTTGAAATTAGATCGTTCTCATCATCAATTTTTGCGTTTAATTCATCAAGAGTGAATGGTACTTTTTGATACTCTGTTCTCTTAGATAACTCCTCGCAAAGTTTAATAATCATCCCTTTAACAACTTTTGATGCCGAATTAAGTATAGAGTCCAAACCGTCTTTGTTAATTTCAATTAATTCTGTAGGTTTAATAGATTTAACTGTTGCACTTCTTTTTTGATTAAGTAGAAGTGCTAACTCTCCAAAAACCTCGCCATCACTCATATAGCCAGCATCATTTTTATCTACCTCTACAGAAAGTCTTCCAGACACAATCATATATGCTTTATTTCCATCATCTCCTTGATTAAATAATATTTCATTTTCAAGCATTAAGATTTTATTTGTTTGACCATGTGTAATTTTTTTCAATTAAAAATCCTTTGAGATAAACGGTAATGTAGCTGTAAAGATAATGCACGAATTACATCAGGTGATTTTTTGACAAGCACTTTTAAATCTTTTAGGGTAATAGGTAATTTGTGGTCACTATCTTTTCCTAATTCTTGAGACATTTGTTGAATTACTTTGTGTAATTCAATATTACTTGATAAAAGAATAGCTTCGAGTGCATTTTTCTTTATCTCTATAATCTCAGTTGGTAATATTGCCTTTATACTTGCTTTTCTTTCTTCACCAAGAATAAGTGATAGTTCACCAAAAATTTCCCCTGATTCCATTTTCCCAACTTTTTTTCCATCAATTTCAACGTTTAAAGCACCTGAAATTATTAAAAAAGCTGTGTTCCCACTATCTCCTTGTTTAAAGACATATTCATCGGGTAATATTCTTTTTTTATTTAATGCCATTACTTATTTACTTGTTGCAACGTAAACACCATCCCAATCTTTTGGTGGAGGTGAAGTTTTAAATTCATCTATTCTTTTTGTCATAATTTCATAGTATTCATTCATTAAATTATTACAAAGACTTTTTGCTATATTCATTTCCTTTAAACAATTTTGCCATTCTTGGTTAAAATAGTTTTTAAGGATATTTTTATGTTTTGTTTCTAAAGTTTTATATTCACTGCTTTTTTTAAATTCTGAATCACCAGCTAAAGTAAAAATTGTTACAGCTTCTTTTTTTCCTTTTACAGCAATCATATCTAATTGAAGAGTAGCATATAAATCTTTGACACATTCATTAGTTTCAGGACCAATTACTGTCTTTACACCATAACTTTTTGATTGTCCCTCAAGTCTAGCAGCTAAATTAACAGAATCACCAAGTACTGAATAATCAAATCTTTGGTCAGAACCCATATTTCCAACAACACATCCACCAGTATTTAATCCTATGCCAATCTTAAGTTCTAGATATTTTCTATTTTCAGATTTTGCTTCCTTTTCTCTTTCAGCATTTAATTCTGCCATCACTTTATGCATTCTGAGTGTGGCGTCACAAGCCATTTTTTCATGACCTTCAACATCAATTGGTGCATTCCAAAATGCCATAATACAATCACCCATGTACTTATCAATTGTTCCATTAACATTTATTATTTCATTTGTAAGTGGTGTTAAAAATCTATTTATTAGTTTTGTTAGTCCTTGTGGATCAGATTTAAAAGACTCTGAGATAGTTGTAAATCCTCTTACATCACAAAATAAAAATGTCATTTTTTTAGTTTCCCCTCCTAAAACTAGTTTATCTGGGTCTTCAGCAAGTTGTTCAACTAAGGCAGGCGAGAGGTACTGAGAAAAAGCTCCGCGAATTTGCTTTTTTTCATTTGCATCTCTTAAATAATTTGCAAAAGTATTACCAAAATAAATTAAAAAAGTAGAAACACCTGCAAAAGTTGGATCAAATAATGTTTTTTCTTCTAAAAAAAGCTTTAAACTGATGTAGAAGGCTGCACCAATTACTGATACTAACAAGGAAATATTTACAATAGGCCCAAATCTGAGTGCAGAAATTGTTATAAAAAAGCCTAATAAAATAGTAAAAATTGCCTCATAAAACTTCATATTTGTTCCTGATTTTAAAAAGGGAGATCCAGAAATCTTTACTTTATTTTTTTCAATCTGAGCTTCTTCTTCAGTCATTCCACTGTTAATTGCTTTTTTATAAGCAATATCGGCATTCTTTTTTGAGGTGTAAAATAATATAGCAGATATGACTGTATCTATAAGGTTAGCATGTATCTCAACACCCGGCATTCTATCTTCAACTGGTGTAAATCTTATGTCTTTAAGGCCAGTTGCTGAAGTTCCTAAAATTCCAAGCTTTCCCTGTAACCTTTCCTTTCCAACTCTTCCTTTAATAATATCCGCTGCACTTACATAATATCTTTTTTCTTTTTTAATAGAGTCTGATTCACCATAGTAAATCCAAACCCTTCCATTTTCATCTGTAGGGATTGCTGCATTACCAATCGCTTTTGTTTGAATGATGATTTCCTCCACACCGTTGATTCCCGTTCTTGTTGCAACACTATTACCTTGAAATGCAACTCTAATCATTTCTAAACCAAGTGTAGGTCTCACAGTTCCTGCAACATCTGAGATTAGAGGTACACGCCTTATAATACCATCCGGCTCTTCAGCAACAGATACAGTTCCTGCACCAGATGCTGCTTGTTCAAATTCAGTAACATTAGCCAGTAATCCAGGATAAGATATCAACCAATTTTTAGGATCTTTGTTCTTGCCTAAAAAAACTTTAACAGAGGTATCTTTAATGTCATCTCTTTCAGCATCACCAGTAACATCAAGACCTGAGTGACCAATTACCGTGGGAAAAGTTTTCATTACATCTCTTGCAATAGATTCATTGGATGGAAGTTTTTTTAGAACATTAGCTATTTTTGGATTCCTTTTTTCTAGATCTCTAGCTATTAAGGTCGGAGAAGTTCTGTCTTTTTCAGCAAATAATACATCTAGCCCAAGAACTAACATACCTGACTCCTTCGACTTTTGAAAAAGATCAGCTAAAACTGTTCTTGGCCAAGGCCATTGACCAATTTCTCGAAGTGACGCCTCATCTATGTCGACTATAACAGAGTAAGTTTGACCATCCGTAGATCTTGGATATTTTTTTTGAAGTTGATCAAAATATTTGAGTCTCATTACTTCTACTATTTGCGGATCTAAAATTCTTACTCCGCCTAAAATAATTGCAGCAATTATTGAAAGTAGTGTAACTATCAACCTAAAACTCAATTTTAATTTCATTTTATGGCTCCGCAAAACTATTACCTATTGTCCTTATTAAAGGATAAATAAAATAGGTAATAAGTTTTCTTTTCCCAACTCTAAACTTTCCTGAAACCTTCATTCCTGGCATAATATTAAATCCAGGTGGTGTATCTTTTAGTTCATTTACAGTAATTTGAGCTCTTGCTCTGTAAAAGTTGCCAGAATTTCCATCTACATCTTCGTCGACTGTATCAGCAGAAACATAAATAAGTTTTCCTTTTAATTCTCCATGTTTTTGAGCTGGTAAAGCATTTAATTGTATCTTTACTGATGTGTCAGGAATCAATTTGCTAATATCAGATGGATCAACATCAAAAACAGTCAGTAATTCAACTCCTGTTGGAACAAGTGTCACCACACTTTTCCCTTTAGTTATAACTGCGCCGGCATAAAGAGAATGAAGATCTAGTACCATTCCGTCTGAAGGTGCTCTTACAACAACATCAGTTTGTCGTCTTTCTAGTTTCTTCAAGTCCTCCTGCATACTCATACGTTGATCCTCTAAAGAAACAAGTTCATCATTGATTCCACCAAAAAATTGACTTGTGTATTCTTTTCTATTGGATTTAAGTTCACCAAGTTTATTACTAGTTTTTGTAAATTCCTTTTCCATGGATAATCTTTTGTTTTTTTCAGCTAAGACCTGTGATTCTGCAACAAGATCTAAATCAAAAAGTTCTTTTTTCGAATCTTCAAGTTGTTTTTGTATATCTAATTGTTCCTTTACATATTTTAAATCATCTTCTGTGGAAGAGATTTGTTGGTCTAAAGATGCCATTTTAGCTAGATATTGATCTTTTTTATCCTTAAAAATTTTACTTTGTCTTGCATCTGAAGGGTTACTAACACTTACGCTAGTTCTTAATAATGATTGTTTTTTTAACCTATCAATCTTTGAATTGATCACATTAAGTTGATAATTAAGTTTCATTTTGTCAGCTTTTTGAAGTGTTGAATCAAATGTAAGAAGAGGTTCTCCTTTTTTTATACCTTGTCCTTTTTTGACGTAAATTTCTTTAACAACTGAATCAAAGTTTGATTGAACCTCTACGTTTGGAACAATTGTCGTTATTTTTCCAGATGCTGTAATAGTTGTATCAACCTCAGATATAGATCCCCAAAGTATCAAAAAAAAGACTAAAAAAGCAAAAGAGTATACTGAATATTGCACAGATTTGGGAACTGCTTTTGATTTTATTCTGTCAATGTCGTCATCAAATTCATCTAACAATTCATTCATTAATTCGGAATTTACTTTTTTCTTCTTTTCATCCTCAGATAGTTCTTTTTTGTCGTTATCAGCTTCACTTTCATTAGCATCTGAATCAGAACTAAATGCATCAACTGATAATTTTTCATTAGCATTTCTTGCATAACTAGCTAATTGTTGCATCATATTAAAGGCCGTTTGAGGAGAATTTTTTAGATAACCTAATAAAGCATCTTTATCTATTTCCTTAACTACTGCTTCATTAACAGCTCGAGCCATTGCACTTCTAGGTTGCTTATCTATCAATGCCATTTCTCCAAATAGAGCATTTTTTTCTAGAATTGAAAGTGTCACATATTCATCACCATTAAATTTACAAACCTCAATTTTTCCTTTAACAACTTGATAAGCAAAGTCACCAACTTCACCTTCTCTGAATAAAACATCTCCAGCAGCTAAATTTCTTAAAGCAGGTTGTGTAGGTTTTTTCTGCTTACTCATTTTAAACAGCCTTTTTTAAAATTTTGTTTGTCGAATATTCTCCTAAAATAGAAGTTTGCTTTTTATAAGTCTCACTAAAAAAACCTGATTCATTCTTCAAGCTCTCAAATGAACCTTGCTGAGAAATTTTTCCATTATCTAAAACAAAAATTTTATTACAAAGTCTTAGATGATAAAGCCTATTTGAAACAATAACCACTGTTCTTCCTAAAGCTATGTCAGGTAAACCATCATAAAGTTTAATTTCACTATCCACATCAAATCCACTCATTGCATCATCAAGAATCAATATTCGTGGATTTCTAATTAGGGCTCTTGCTATTGCAAATTTTTGTCTTAAGCCGGTAGAAATATTTGATGCATTTTCCTCTAAAAAGGTTTCATAAGCATCTGGAAATGATTCTATTTCTTCATGAGCAAAAACTTTTTTTGTGGCCCAAGTAATTCTATCCATTGAAGAGTTTGGCATTGGTCTGGAAATATTTTCTCTAATTGTTCCAGGAAAAAAATAGCTTTCCGCACTTACCAAAGATACTTGAGATCTTATGTGACTTAGATCGAGTAATCTTAAGTCAATGTTATCAAGTCCCACAATACCTGATTGTGGTCTATATAAACCTTGAATTAACTTTGCCATTGTACTTTTACCACAACCACTTTTCCCAGTGATTCCAACTATTTGTCTTGGATCAATATCTAAATCTATTTCTTTAAGAATTTTCGTTTCATCATCATAACTAAACTCAACTTTTTTAAAATTAATTTGTCCCATTAACTGTGGTTTTTGTCCCCTTACAGTCGTTTCAGAATTAGCGTCAACAATACCTGAAACAATTTGTAATGACTGAACTAATTTTCCAATTTCAGTTTTTAAGGTTACCAAATCAATAATTGGTCTCGAAACTCTTCCTGCTAACATATTAAAACCAACTAAAATACCAGCCGATAGACCTCCTGAAAAAACCAAATGTACACCAACAAAAATAACCATTGCTGTCATTAATTGATTAATAGTCGAAGTTATATTATTTAAGACAGAAGATCGCTTTTGCATTTCATCAGAAGCAACTATATAGTTAGCTTCAATATCTCTCCATTGATCTTTTAGACCTGGCTCCAATGCTAAGCCTTTAACATTTTCTATCCCATTAACACAAACTGAAATAAACTCTTGTCTTTGAGCATCAGCTTTAGCGAGTCCGCCCATTGCATCTCTTTGTTTTTTTGAATAAAACATCGAAGCAAGCGCACCCAACAAACTAAAAAATAAAACAACCCCAAATAAAAGTGGACTGTAAAAAAAAAGAATTGGAACAAAAACTAAAAGACTTATTGAATCTAATCCTGTTGAGAGAATTTTTTGAGTTAATAATGTTTTAATTTGACTGATTTGTGAGGTAAACCTTCTAAAATTCAAAGATTCCCTGTGAAATCTTTGCATAGGCAAGCTTACTAATTTTTCAAATACTCTTACAGAAAGTTTTGCTTCAATTTTTTGGGATAAAAAGTCAAGTAAATAAGACTTTAGGTATCCAAGGATTCCATTGAAAATATAGGCAACTACAACACCTGAGGTAATTACATACAATGTTGAATAAGCCTCGTAATTTACAACTTTATCTAAAACTAGCATCATAAAGACCGCTGGAATGACTGCGAAAATATTAAGGATTAGTGCTACAATAACAACCTGGACAACAACCGATTTATTTCTAAATGATTCTCCAATTAGCCATCCAATTTTTAACTCACTTGTTTCTTCAAAGATCTTTAATTTGGCTTTTAATAGTATTACAGAACCATCCCAGCCTTTACCTAATTCCTCTAAAGATATTTGTTGAGGTTTAGGGTTTGATATGCCTGCATCCAAACATAGAATAGATTTACTATCATCTTCACTAGTTATTGCTCGCAAGGCGATAATGTATCTACCATTTTTAAGTTTTAATATTTGTTGTTTTTTTGAGAGAAGCTTTAACAGTTCTTTTTCACTAATTTTTGTAGCTTTTGCTTTTAAATCAAAAGATCTAGCTAAATCACACATTTCTTTTAAAGAGAGTTCTCTATCATCTATCTTAAATCTTTCAGGAATATCATTAGGACCAATGTGAACTCCTAATTGTCTTGCAACCAGAATTAATGATTTTTGAGAACCACGAATAGCTTCCATATTTGTATTTAATCATATCAAGAATTAAAAACAAATAAAAAAAAACCCCCTGTAAATTATACAGAGGGTTTTATAAGTTCATAAAATAAACTTTAGTCCAATAATCCTTAGACTACATCATCGGTTGGATCATCAGGT
>MDTB01199153.1_pt1 | contig 10674 bp, 18 predicted proteins | sample 811161 | NCBI WGS metagenome assembly MDTB01 (sample SAMN05326650, study PRJNA326480) | marine metagenome | isolation source: seawater | place: Mediterranean Sea | collected 2009 | reverse complement strand
TGCGCAGGTAATCATACTATAATAAAAAATCAAGGCACAATACTTAAAAATTATTGTAAAGGTACAAATAAAGATGGTGATATTTTTTGGTTAATGATGGACAGAAAGTCAAATGACTTTGATTCTGGTATAGGTAAAATTATATATGAAAAAGGTACTGGAAAATTTGAAAAATATGGAGGTGTTCAATGTGTATATGCAATTACATTTCTTCCTGAAAGAGATGGGTCATTTATTAAAAGTAAATGTAAATTTAATGATCAATAATATGCTATCTTGTTTTTTAATAACAAAAAACAAAACATAAGGAAAACATATGAGATTTAGATATAATGACTATATGAAATTATTTTTTTTAATATTATTAAATACTTTTTTTATCATTAATTCATTTACTCAAGATATTAAAGAAGTTATTACTACTACACACAGTAAGAAGATAGAAAAGTCTTTTGACTTGGGCAATGGAAAAAAATTTTCTAACTTGTATTTTGAAGGCACATGGACTAATAATCTAGGCAATTATGGAAGAAACGAATGCATCGGGTCTGTAAGTCATTTAACAAATAACATAGACCTAAACATAATGTGTGAAAGCGTAGATAAAAATAATAATAAAGAGTGGTCTTTATTAGCTAGAGAAGGAGAAATGGTTTCTGGTACAGGCATATCTACTGTTGTAGAAACTACCGCATCCTATAAAAAAAATTATATAGGTACAAAATGTAAATACGCTACAACTTATTTAGACAATGTTAATTTTACCATTAGCAAATGTCCAGTAAGCAAAAAATTGTTCGATATTATGCTAAAAGAAGTCAATTAAAGGTTTCACTTAACATTTTCTATATAAATGATTTATTATTGTTAATAAACTGATGAAAAAAAACCTAACTTTTCTTTACATCTTATTTTTTATACTTTCATAAAAATTGTAGATATTAAGTAATTTAAGCTGTTTACAGGGAATCATACTCCTAAGGTCGTAGTTAAAATCTTGCCACGGCCACCAAAAAACTTGAGTCACCTTGACTTTTCAAGGATTAAAGGATCTTAAAATTAAAGAAAAATGTTTGATAGTTATGAAGTAGTATTAAATATAAGGACAACAAAGAATTTTATTATATAATGATATTATGAAACATTTAGTAATTTTATTTATTAGTTTTCTAGTAAATCTATCATATGCTGTAGACTGGGTTTCTAAGACTTATAGTACTGTAACAATAAAAGATACAATTAAGTTACCGAACGGTTCTATATATTCTAACTTTGAACAAACAGGACAGGGAACTAGTAACTTAGAAAAATATGTAATATCTAATTGTTTCGGTAATAGGTTAGATAAAAAAGGCAAATTAGTTGAAATTATTGTTTTTTGTAAAGTTGAAGTAGATGATGGTAATAAATATTGGACAAAATTAAAAAGAACTACTGGAGATTCTGATGCTGGTGTAAGTAAATTTAAATTCTTAGGAGGAACTAACAGTTTTAATAAATTAAAAGGTAAAGAATGTACTTATGCAGTAAGTTATTTTAAAAATAAGATTTTTGGTAGCAATAAATGTCAAATTAGTAATCAACTATTTGAAGAATTAAAAAAGTGATATCTCTGAAATACTTTCTGATCATATTCAGTTTATTACTTACTTCAGTTAGTTGGTGTAACCAAACTCGGTTTAACAATATTTCTTTGCATAATATACTAGAGAACTATAAATGGAAAAAAAGAATATTACTTCTAATTACAAAAGAAGAAAATACTGTTTTAGTAAATCAAGTAAATAAATTTTTTATTACTCAAAAATGTAAAAATGATGAAAGAAATTTAGAATTATTGAAAATTAAAAAAGACAACGGTTATCATATAAATAGAATAAGTTATTTTAAAAATAAATCTGGAATCTGGTTAATAGGGTATGACGGAAATATAAAGGGATATACAGAGGATAATACCTTGCTATCAAATTTACATAATTTAATAGACAATATGCCTATTAGAAAAGAAGAGTTGAAAGAGACTAAAAAAAATTGTTAAATCAATTTAGGTTATAGGTATGACTTATAAAATAAAAGATAATGATGGTATATATTACGAAATTAAAGATATAAAAAAGTTTGCAAAACATATTTTTCAGTTTCATTCTATTGGCACTTCATTACATCAGGAGAAAGGATTCGATTTCACAGTGGATGATGTATTTCGAGAAAAGGTAACAAACTTTTTAAAAAATGAAGAAAAATGAGTATTCTTATAAAAAAACTATCAGATAATAAATTTGAAATAACTGTCAAAAAGCAACCTATAACAAAACACATAGTGCTACTAACTGATGAATATCATGATTGTTTAACTAAAAAAAAAATATCTAAGAAAAAACTACTTGAATATAGTTTCCAATTTCTTCTGGATAGAGAACCTAATACATCAATCTTGTCTTCTTTTGAATTAGACATTATATCTAAATACTTTCCAGAATATGAGAATGAAATAAAAAAATTTCTGTATAAAAAAATTGAGGAATAGAAAAAAGACTTGCTACATTCTATGATAGTTTCAAAAAAAAAGAAGAATACATGTGACTCTAGCAATGTGTTAGAGTATTATAGCCCCAAGATCGCAAGTTCAAATCTTAGTCACTCCACTAAAATCCTTAATCACAGTTACTTTTATAAGTTTAATAATCTGAAAAAAATAGTTCAGTTTTTGACACATTAAAAAATTTAAATAAGGTTAGAAATATTAGCCAATAAAAACATTTATTTTATATATTGATACTATTAGTATTATTTTTAAATTAGTCAATAATACTAGTCATTGGAAGTGAAATAGTCTCAGGATATTTACATGCTGCTCCGGTTCCAACATCTACTAAATAACCGAGGCCACCACCAATTATAAGGTTTCCCGCAGTAGAGCCCTTATGATTAAATGCAATAATCCCTCTAATTTCATTATATCCTTTCTTTCTACATATGTAATTCAAATCATCACAAGACTGACCAATAACTATACTTCCTGGTGAATTTACAACGTATCTTCCTTTTCCATTGAACAACTCACACGTAGCGTCCTTGACATCCCCTGTATTTACGGATAATGATTGTGATTTTTTAGAAAAAATTGATGCACATGAAATTGAACTTAAGGATAAAACTAAAACTATTATTTTACATATGAGGTGTTTCATTTAATATTACTTTAGATAAGCTATTTACTCCTTACTATATTAGTTAGTAAATAGATAAGAAATGTAAACATAAAATAAAGGATTAGATGAATTAAATTGATATGATTATTTTTATATAACATTTATGAGGCAACTGTTTAAAAACTATAGTTTTTTGATTATCTATAGAAATAACAAGGTAAGAATAATTACAGCGTCGTAAGTTTGCATCTTGCCACTTCCACCACAAAATTAAAGGCATATTGACTTTTAGAGAAACATTAATACATAAATGAGTCTAATTTTGATAGAACATTTAGTATTAGAAAATGTCAAATTACAGAAGATATGCACAATGCACTATTAGAATAATATACAAAACCAAAATAATTTCGAACTTTTTTAACTATATTGATAAATTTATTTCTTATTAACGTTATTTTTACTCATTTGATTTTTGTTATTACAGATTTTTTTTGCCATTAAACCAGACATTAGCCCTAAAGAAACTCCAAGAATAGCACCCTTTATAAAACCTAAAGCAAACATATTATTTCTCCTGAATTCTGATTATTTATTAGTAATTAACAGTATATTTAATAATTTATACTTTTTTCTATTTTTTCAATAGGAAAAAATATTATAATCTCAAGATTGCAAATTAAAACCTTTCTACCATTTCGAAAATCCACATTCAGTAAAAATTAAAGCCCTACTCAAAAGAGAAAAATCCTATTATCAATTTTAAAAAAAAACTTGCTAGAAATGAAGTAAATATTCATATAATATAAAGTTATTATGAAAAAATTTAAATTGCGTCTCAAAGAACCACACTTAGAAGTAATAAATGATCTGAAAGAGAAGTTTTCAATATCTAATAATAAAGAAATGGTAGATAAGTGTATAAAATCTGCATTAGTTATAAAAAATAATGACTCTATTTTTAGTGGAATTAAAGAAAAGTGTAGTGGAGGTTGTTTTGCATCAGAGCCACAATTTGAGATAGAAATAAATGAAGATATTTTTGTTAAACTAAAAAAAATTTTTAGTGAAAATGACTTTGACGATTATAAAACAGAAGAAGAAGAAGTTAGTAAAGTCATAAGGTGTATTATTAATTTTTTTGAAGAGGAACCTGAACTAATAATATCTTAAATACAATTTAGAAAAGTAAGTTTTGGTATAAGTTTGAGATTTTATCTATATGGTAATATTATGAAGTATATCTTAATAATTAAATTATTTTTTTTTATCGCTTTTCACTCAACAGCTGAAAAGTATATATTTGAGTCATCATCAAGCGTAATTTCTAATCATATTAATATTTCAAAAGAATTAAAATCTTCTATTCTTAATATAGAAAGCAGATGGACAGATTCCTTAGGAGAATATGGAACTAGTAAATGCAATGGGCATATATTAACTGAGTATGAGAAAATCTCCTTGACAGTATTTTGTGAAAATACTGCTTCAAATGGTGATAAATTCTGGACACAATTAATTAGAGAAAAAGATATGGCAGCAGGAGTAGGAAAAGCAAAATATTTAAACGGTACAGGAAAATATCAAGAACTTATAGGTTTAGAGTGCCCATATGCAGTAAACTATATGAATGAAAATATTAATTTTCTTAAACAAATTTGTGACCTATCTAATGATTGAGAAAAAAAAATTATTTCTGATAATTTTTTTTTTCTTATTTTTATTTTTAAAAACTATTCATTCAAATGAATTTTCATCTTCTAAAAATATAGTTTCTTATAATGATTTGATTAAAATCAAGAACATTTATTATAGTAAATATACTAATAAGTTATACACTGGAAAAATAGAAGGGTTGATTGAAGGTTTTTTTTTAGATGGTAAGAGACATGGTGAGTTTTTTAAGTACTACAATGATGGAAAAATACTCAGTAAAATTAATTATTTTGATAATAAATTAAATGGAACCTGGATAGAATTTTATAGAAATGGAAATATTTTAGTTAAAAAAAACTATAAAAATAATAAATTAGATGGAGAATATACTGATTATTATAGTTTTGGGCAAAAACTAAGTAAAAGATTTTATGTTCAAAGTAAGTTAGAGGGCATGTATTTAGAGTTTTATAAAAATGGTCAACTGCATATTAAAGCTAATTTTAAAAATAATATTTTAGATGGTGAATACATAGCTTATCATGAATATGAAGTAAATATTGTTGAACAGATAAAAAAAAAAAAATATTATAAGCTTGGTAGACTAAATGGAAATTACCTTGAATTTGATGAAAGAGGTATACTAAGAAAAGAAGGTATTTACGTTAATGGAAAGTTAGAAGGCGAGTTTTTTAATTATGATGCAGATGGAAATATATTAAAAAAAATAATCTATAAAAATGGTACTTTAGTAAAAATTTTTACGATGAAAAATAAAAATGTGAGGTAAATATAAAACTACCTCACATTACTAATTTACTTGAAAATTTTGGAATTAAAAATATTTAAAAGTTTAATTAACTTTTTTCTACTTTTAATAACTTGTCTTTCTTTTGTAAAATAATATAAGGACATTCTATCCATAATTCACTTCCTTTCTTAAAATATTAAAAAAGTTAGTGCGTTCCTTCAGCATCATTGCCTAATTCCGTCTCTGTGAGAGATGAACGAATGCAATGCGTTCCTTCAGGCTTTAAAACCCTACTTCCGTCTAAAAAGATGAACGATATTTAATTATACTTAATTATTTAAAAATTACAAAATAATTTATATAATTATTTATAATATAATTAAAATTGAAAAAATATGATAAATTAACTATTGTAACTTTAGGAGGAAAAATGAAAATTATATTACTTAGTTTTTTTTTATTATTAAATATTAATTTAATGAGTGAAACTTTATATTATAAAGATATTACTAACAATAACAAAAATGCTGAATATTTTTCTTTAAATTATCCTGAAGAATGCAAAAAGATTTTAGAAATAAGTGAAGATAGTAGTTATGAATTTAAAGATGATAATGATATCAACAGTATTATAAAAGAATGTAATCTTTTTATGAAAGGAAATAATTTTAAAAAAGGTATTAAAGCTGGTTCAGATGCTATAATAGATAAAGGAATAAAAGTTAAAGAAGATATTACCGAAGGTTTTAAAAAAGGTACAGGTGCTATAACAGATTCCATGGCTAGGGAAACAAACCTAATTTTAGATGATACAGTTAAATTAAAAGATGGTGTTGTTGGGGGCGCTGGTAAAATATTGAATACTGCTATAGATACAGGCTCTAAAATTACTAAAGGAGTAGGTTCTTTCTTCAAAGGAATGTTTAGTTCTCAACAATAAATGTTAGTTAAATCAATCTTTGTAATCTGATAATCTATAATAATTTATGTTTAATATAATTTTAAAAAATGCTCTTAAAAACATAGCTGTAAAGCTAGCTACTGATAAAAATTTAAGAAATAAATTAAAAAATGGAGTTTCCAAAGCTCAACAACTAAAAACTGAAGGAAAGCTTATGAAGTCGCTAGGAAAAGCCGCAGGTCGCATAAAGAATAAAATTAAAAAATAATCATAACTTAGTTTTTGAAAATATATTACTGATATAATGAGATTTTTAATAATTTATATAACAATTCTGTCTTTAATTTGTAATGTATCTAAAGCAGAATCACAATTATGGTCTAAAGTTATACAAGGAAAAAATGGCTATGATTTTTATGTAGATATTCAAACAATGCAAAATTACAATAATATTATATTTTTTTGGCAATTAATTAATTATAAAAAAAAAGATGAATATGGCGATATGTCTGCGAAAATTTATATAAAGGGAAATTGTAAAAGTTTTAAATTTAAATGGCTTAAAGTAACTTATCATAAACTTTTAATGGCTAAAGATCAAGTGCTAGCAAAAAAACCATCTGATATGGTAGCAGGTTGGCAGTCAGCTTTCCCGCATAGTACATCATATGCGGTTATTGATTATGTATGTCGTAATAAAGGCATACTCTTATAATTATAATAGGCGGCTTTTAGTTGAAATATATATTTTATAGTTTATTAATTATTTTATTCACAATCACAGCATTTAATCAGGATAAAAAAATTAGAAAAGATCAGTTATGTAAAGAGAGTTTATTTATTCAAATGCTTCTACAAAAGTGTACTCCGAGAAATTTTATTTATGATGAAACTATACAAGAGAAAGTCTAAAATTCAAAAATAGTAGTAAATTATAAAATATCATTTAAAAAGAAACATACTTGAATTATTAGAGGGTAGTTTATGATAGTTTTTCTATCATTTTTGATGCTAATAAATATTATATAAGAATAATTTATAAAGATGCTTAGAAAGCCTATTATAATAAAAGATGAAAGGAATATAAAAGAATTGAAAACAAAAAATAATATTAAATTATCTTTAAAAAAACATCTAAATAATTTTGGCTTAAAATTTTTTAATAGTTATGATAATTATTTTAAATGGCAAATTCAATGCTTAGATAATATAAATTTGTCTGATAATGAAAAGAATAAATATTTCAATTTTCTAAATAAAAATAAACTTAATAAAAATTATAAACTACCAACTAGCTTTTATGATCTTATAGCCTCTAATCGAAGATTAAGTGTTATTACTCATTCAATGAAGTCAAATGATATCTTATATAATGGAGTATCTATTATTAATGACCTCAATGATTGCAAAAATATATTAGATATAGGATGCAATTTAGGGTACTTAACATCTTTTTATTCAAAAGTTTTTAAAAATTCTAACATCATAGGGTTAGATAAAAGTAAAAAATCAATTCTATTAGCTTCGGAAGTTTTTCATAAAAAGAAATACAATAACTTATGTTTTACATATGATTATAATTTTTTAAAAGATATAAATTTTGATTATATTTGTGATACTCAATGTTTGTTTTCATTAAATAAAAAAAACTTGTTCAATTTATTAGATATTTTTAAATTACAATTAGTTGATAATGGTAAAATAATTTCTATTAGTAATATTCCAGGACATTTGTCTGCTAAATATTATTTGCAATTATTTAAGAAAAAAGATTTTTTTATAGATAGTATTTCTCCTATATTTGTAAAAAATATATATGGCATACAAGCTTTTACAAAAATTATATTTACTAGAGAAAATAAGAAAAAAAAATATAATTTAAAAAATTATTATACAAATCTAAGAAAAAAAATTTCTATGGTAAATTTACATAATTTACTTTAAAATAATTAGGGGAGATAATTATGAACAATGATAATAGATGGACTGAAAACATTGACCATGAAATATTAGCTTGGGTCTTAGAAAACTCTAAAACTATTGAAACAATAACACCAAGAATGTTAATTAAGATATTAGATATAAAAAATAGTGAACCAGATAGATGGAAAGAGATGTCTAATATTAAATTTGGGATATGATTATTTATAAAGGGAGTAGTATGAATTTTTTAAAAATTTTTATCATATATTTATTATTTAGCTTAAGTCAAAATGTATTTTCTAATGAGGATAATGATATATTAAAATTTCTAGGTAACTCAAAAGAATATAACAGTTTTTACAAATTAATTAAAAAAGCTAATTATGAAGAACTTTTCATAAAAGAATCTAAGTATAAAAAAGTACTTTACATACCTACAGACGATGCTTTCAAAAATTTACCGTTAAGGCTACAAAAATATATATGGAATGATGGTGATAATAATGCGGCAAAGAAAATTATTAAGACACATTTATATACGGGATCAGTCAAGCAAGTTTTTAAAGACCCTAGCAAAAAAGTAGTTATTATAAATAGGTTTGAGATTAATGGAGAAAAAGTAAAAATTTATAGCAATGATGATCTCTTTGTAAAAGATATGATAGATAAACAGGAGATTATACTTAAAGGCAATATAGAAATTATTCCAATAAATTGTGTAATGTATTTACAGCCTAGTTACACAGATAACAGGCTAAGTGAGATAGAGAAGAAAGAGTCTATTGTAACTAGTTGCTGCATGTTAAGCGATAATGAAATAGATAGTTTTATTAAAGCTAACACTATATAAATTGATAGTTTCTAAACTTTTTTCAAAATTTTTACCATCAAACTCAATTATCTTTAATATAGTAGGGGGATTAATAATACTATTATAATTTATACTAAAAGACTTTGAATGAGATCTAGGTTGATAAAAACTTTTTATTCCACATTCAAGACAAAACAAATGATAAGCATTCATTGTTCCAAACTTATAAGTACGTAGATATTTATTATCACTTAAAAGTTTAAAGTCATCATGAGGAATTATTAAATGAAGATAGCTTAAATGTTTACATATAGAACAATTGCATTTTATTACTTTTACTTTTGAAGGGCTAAAAAAGTAAAATAAGACTTTTTTGCAGTGACAACTTCCTTGGAATTTCTTTTTACTATTTATAATGCAAGCACTTACATCATGCATCAATGTCTATTTTATTTATATACTTTTTATCTTCCTTTATATAATAATTAAGGTATTTATTATTTTCTGATTTATATGATGATGATTTAAAATCAAAAATTGAATTTTTAGTATTTTCATTTTGATTAGAGCTATAAGGTATCTTGCTTTCTATATTTAATTTTTTTGATATTTCATCATTTACAATTTTTTTAGAAATTTCATTATTATTTATAGGCTTTTCTTTTATTGCTATTTGATACTTAGGAATTATCTTATTAATAAACCAGTTTCCCACTCCTTTTGCTAAACCTATAGGACCACCTCCATAAATAGCTCCACCTATTGCTGATTGAACTATATCTATAGATTTATTAGTACGATTTGATAACTTATGAATGGTACTTACTATAGGTATATGGTTGAGTGGGTTAATAGTATTAAAAATCCAAGACAATACTTTGCTTTTTTCATTTTTATTTTCACTAGATTGTACGGTTTTATTTAGTTTAAAGTCTTCTGCAAATTTTTCTGAAAATACTTTTCCATTATTGTAGCTATAATTATCATTTTGTAATTTCTTAATTTTAGTTGCATATACTGGGTATGGCTGAGAAGTTTTACCATTATTTAAATAATTAATCTTAGCGTTAATCTTTATATTATTATTTTCCATAATTAATTTCTATTTCTATTCTTCTATTTTTTCCTCTACCCTGTCTAGTTTGATTACTTGCAATAGGTTCTGTTTCACCTTTACTAGTAGCGATTAATCTTTTAGCATCTATAATTTTAGATTCTTGCAAATTTTGTACAACTGATGCTGCTCTTGCTGCGGCTAAATCCCAATTATCTCTGTATTGCGAACCAAATAATAAAGGTACATTATCAGTGTGACCAGTAACTTTAATAGTGCTATTACCTTTTTTATTTACTTCCGCAATATTAGACATTATTTTTTTTGCAGCAGGAGTTAATTGAGCTGTACCAGAAGGAAATGCTCCGCCTGCTCCAACAGTCACTATAACTTTATCTTCTTTTTTTTCTACTGAGACTAAACCTT
>MDTB01134311.1_pt1 | contig 10674 bp, 9 predicted proteins | sample 811161 | NCBI WGS metagenome assembly MDTB01 (sample SAMN05326650, study PRJNA326480) | marine metagenome | isolation source: seawater | place: Mediterranean Sea | collected 2009 | reverse complement strand
TTTTGTTTCTTGGGGTCTTTAGTAGCGCAGGTTATTTGTTTGAAATACTTAAGATCACGAGATAATTTCCAAGGAATATCATTGTTTTTCCCTATTCCGCGATTCTGATCCATGGCCACGATAATATCAAAGTCTTTTTTTACAGAGATCATGGGTTAAACCGCAATCGGTAGCTTGATATGTGCTTGAGGATTATAATTTTTAAGCGTGAAATCTTCAAAACTGAGATCAAAGAAGGGTTTCTTTGCAATTTCAATGGTAGGTCTCTCTCCTGGCGTTCGCGATAATTGCTCTTTCACACCATCCAAATGATTCAAATAAATATGCGTATCACCAAAAGTATGCACAAAATGACGTGGGGTTAACTCACATTCCTGGGCTACCATCATCAGTAATAAGGCGTAACTTGCAATATTAAATGGAACGCCAATCGCGACATCCGCAGACCGTTGATAGAGCTGTAAATCTAGAAAGGACCCTGATACATTGAATTGAAAAAAACTGTGGCAGGGGGCCAAGGCCATCTCGTCTAAGTCAGCCGCATTCCAAGCAGATACAATCAGGCGCCTGGAGCTAGGGTTTGTCTTAATATCATGAATGACCTGTTTAAGCTGATCGACATGTGTTTTTTGGTAGGTACCGGTTTCTTTGTCTAAGGTGTATTTCTCCCAAAAACGCCATTGATAACCGTAAACAGGGCCAAGATCTCCTTTTTCATCTGCCCATGGATCCCAAATCGAGGTATGGGGCTTCAATCCTTTATGAATATTGGTCTCTCCTTTGATAAACCATAGTAATTCATGTAAGACACTGTGAAAGAAGATTTTTTTGGTAGTGACTAAAGGAAATCCTTCTCTCAAATCATAGCGATTTTGGTACCCAAAGACAGAGAGGGTCCCTGTACCGGTTCGGTCTTCTTTTTTTTCTCCGTGTTCTAAAATATAGCGTAATTGGTCTAAGTAAGTTTTCATTGAGTTCCTTTTCTATTTCCTTTTATTAGTATAGCAAAGCAAAATGACTTCTTTCTAGCTAAAATCAAATTGTACTTTTCCACTTGCTAAGACTAATTTCGTTTCAAAATCTTTCCCTTGTTTACTTTTGAAGCCTTTGAGAACAGGCGTCTTTTTATCTGTTAATAATTGACTCGCTTCTTCTTTTGAAATGGGTCTTTGGGCAATATTTTTCCAAATCACCATTTTACATTGGGTCTCTCTCCAACTTGAGCAAGAATAAGCTTTTGGGGTTTCCACAATATCATTACCACACAATGGGCAATCACCTACTTTTTCTTGTGGATAGTTCAGTTTCACTTGGTCGTCTACTAATTGGAGCCCTGCTTTAAAGGGTTTCCCCTCTTTTGTTTTAAATCCATCAGTAGGAGCTATCTTTTCTCCCTTTAAGAGCTTTTGGGTCTCTTCAAGAGAAATCGCACGTCCAGCAATCGTTTTCCAAATCGTAAAGGTGCAGCCTTTTTCTTTCCAAGTTGAACAAGAATAAGCAAGCTTGGTCTCTACAACAGCGGCACTACACTTAGGACATTTTCCCAAATTATCTTTCAGTGATTGTTGGTTTTTCACATTTTGTATGATTCGTTTGGTAAATTCCTTAATTTGATTCATATAATCCCCCCTATTAAATTGATTTTGTGCCATATCATTCAGCTTTTTTTCCCATTCCCCAGTTAATTCCGCTGATAACAGATCCTCGTCTTGAATGACAGAAATCAGCTTAATCCCTTTTTCTGTTGGAATAAGCTTATTCTTATCACGATTGATATAATTGACTTTTAAAAGTCTTTCAATAATCTGTGCTCTTGTAGCAGGTGTTCCTAATCCACAGTCTTTCATGGCGTCTCGTAGCTCGTCATCTTCGATGCTTTTTCCCGCTGTTTCCATTGCGGCTAAAATACTGGCTTCGGTATAAAGTTGAGGGGCCTTTGTTTTTCCTTCGTTAAGCTTAGTACCTTTAATCTCAACGGTGTCTCCTTTTTTGACATCGGGTAACAGGGTTTCCGCAGTCTCTTTTTTGCCTTTTTTGGGGGTGTCCGGTTCGTCATCTTGATAAACGGTTCGCCACCCTTGTTTTTTAATAATAGTCCCACTTGCTTTAAAGCGTTCAGCTGCAATATCGACACAAATTTCTGATAAAGCTTTTTCACATGGCGGATAAAAGTTTGCGATAAATCGTTTAACGACAAGGTCATAAATCTTTTTCTCATTTTCAGATAAAGCCTCTAGGGACGGTTTTTTATCAGTAGGAATAATGGCATGGTGATCAGTGACTTTTTTGTCATTAATCAGTTTTTGATGAATTTTAGGTGTTTCTTTTTCTACTAAAGGGTCTACTAGGTGTTTATAATCCGCCAAAGTGCCACATTTTTCCAAGAGATCAGGTAGTGTAGGTTCAATATCCTTACTTAAATAACGTGACGAGGTTCTCGGATACGTGAGTAGCTTATGTTGCTCATAAAGAGCCTGCATTATTTTGAGTGTTTCTTCAGCTGAAAACTTGAATTTTCGATTCGCATCTTTTTGTAATTCTGTTAAGTCATACAGTAAGGGAGGCACCTCTTTTTTTGACTTATGAGTCGTTGAGGCGATTTCACCTGTACTGGCTTTTTGAATTTTACGATGCAAAGACCCTGCTTGTTCTCGGTCTGTGAGTCGATCAGACTTCTCAAAAAACCATTTCGCCTTGAAGGGACCATTTGGATGGACGCAGTCTGCAAAAATCTCGAAAAAACTGTCGGGAACAAATTGAGAGTATTCTCTATGTCGGTCCACAATCAATTTGAGAACAGGGGTTTGGACACGACCGACGCTCATCACTCCCGATCCATAAGAATAACCGATTGAATAGGCTCGAGTTGCATTCATACCGATTAACCAGTCCGCTTCGGATCGACAGATAGCAGAATGGAAAAGCGGGACATAGTCATCACCCTCCTTTAAGTTTTTAAAGCCATCTGAAATAGCCTTATCTGTTTGAGATGAAATCCATAGTCTTTTAATAGGTGCTTTGCATTGCGCTTTCTGATAGATGTAACGAAAGATCAGTTCTCCTTCGCGTCCCGCATCTGTGGCACAAATGACTTCACTAAGTGAGTCTTGTTTAAGCAAGTTTTCAATAATGCGATATTGCGTTTGCACCCCGCTATCTTGACCAACCTCTGTTTGAAATGCATCTGGGATGATCGGCAATGTGTCAAAAGACCAATTTTTGAGTGTGTCATTATATTTATCCGGATCCACTAATTGAATTAAATGGCCAAAAGCCCAAGTGATTTGAATGGAATCAGAGTCAAAATAGCCTTCTTTTTTAGATGAAATCTTTAATACTTTGGCAATATCCTTGGCGACACTGGGTTTCTCAGTAATAATAACTTTCAATTAAAAACTCCCCCAAAAAACTTCACTCATAATCATAGTTTAACAGCAGCAGAAATGATCTGACAAGACAGAAAAAGTTTTTATTTAAATTAATTTTAATAAAATGGCTAAGTCTTGTTTTTGAATGCGAATTGTCAAACAAATCCCTTTCTGGTAGCATGAAGTCATGATAAAAAATATATTGATTGTTGTAGAAATTATTTTAGGATTACTTTTAATCGGTAGTATCTTGTTACATTCTCCAAAAGCAGAAGGCTTAGGTGCTATTGGTGGCCAGGCGAGAGTTTTCTCTAATACTCAAAAAGATATGGAGCGAGGATTAACCCGTTTCACAACAATTGTTGCTGTTTTATTTATGGGGGTGGCAGCTATCTTGGGGTTATTTTTAACGTAATTGGAAGTTAATTACTTTCACTCAATGAGGAGTCCATCATGATCATACACACATTTGTATCCCGTCTTTTTATATCGATTTTATTTTTGGTGACAGTATTGTCCCTCTCAGAGCCCTCTTTACTTTTTGCTCAAGCCTCAACAGAAAAAAAGGCACCTGCTTTGGAAAATGCTCTAAAACTATTAAAGTCTCCCCCTGCAAAAAAAGCGGCACCTAAAAAATCCATCAATTCAAAAACGAGAATTTCAAAAATTATTGTTAAAGGAAATGTCGTTGTTCCTGAACAAAGAATTTTAAATGAACTGATTATTCAGGTTGGTGAAAAGCATAATCCAATCAAACTGAATCGCTCCATTAAAAACGTACAATCAACAGGTCTTTTTTCACAAGTCCGTTCCCAGGTTTCTAATACGGCATCGGGAAAAGTTATTACGCTTATTGTGAAAGAAAATCCTTTGCTTAGAAAAATTATATTTAGAGGGAATACCATTTTTTCATCAAAGGAATTAATGGAAGTTGTTTTTTCTAAAGAAGGGGAGCTAATCGATATTAGCTTGGTTCGAAAAGACATTCAGGCGATTGAGTCTCTTTATAAAGAGCAGGGTTATTTTATGGCTAAAGTAATTGGTGTAGATAAACCGAAGACAACAAAAGACCCTCTGATTTTCAAGCTTTCAGAAGGTATCTTAGAAGAAGTTATTATTACCGGAAATACACGAACACAAGAATATGTCATTTTAAGAGAAATGGATCTTAAAGTAGGCTCTGCTATCAATGAAAAGACTCTGAAAAAAGACATGCAAAAAATCTTTAACTTGAATTACTTTGGAAAGTTAAACCCAAGTTTTGAAGATGGTAGCAAAGAAGGCGATTATAAACTTTCTCTTGAAATTGAAGAAAAATCAACCGGTACTTTTAATTTTGGCGGGGGGTATGGAAGGGCTTCTGGTTTTTTCATGTACTCTGATTTATACGTCGATAACCTTTTTGGTACAGGTCAGTTAGTGGCCTTAAGAGGTCAATTTGGCCGATCCAATACTTATCAATTTAAATATTTTAATCCTTGGATGTGGGAAGATAGAAAGTCTTTACAGTTTCGTTTGTGGTATACAACAGGACAAGTTGGATTTAGTAATGTTTTTGATTCAGGATTCAGGGCGGAAAGACGTCATGGCTTTGATTTAGCGATTGGTATTCCTTTTTCTTATGAATGGCGATCGACGCATAAGATCAGAAATGAAGATATCTATATCCCTCAAGATTCGTCACAAGCAACAAGTGAACAAGATTATTCGATTCGATCGTATACCTTCACCTTGTCGTATGATTCAAGAGACTTTCGTATGAACCCAAGAGATGGTCAGTTTCATACTTTCTCAGTTGAAAAAGGTTTTAAATTCAAGGCTAATTCTTTAGAATTTATGCAGGTTGATGCAACTATGAACTGGTTTAATGAAGTTCGTAAAAACCAAGTTTTGGCACTACGATTGATGGCAGGTCAAAAATTGGGTGATATCCTTTCAAAAGAGTCTGAGCTTTACTATGTAGGTGGGTCTAACACAGTGAGGGGCTACCCTGATTTCCCTGATTCTTTTGGCCGAGGTGGTGCACGCTTGATAGGAAATGTCGAATATCGTTTTCTTTTCAATGATGTCTTTACGGCGCTATTATTTGTTGATGCTGGCTGGGCAAGTGCGGGTAAAAACTCTAGTGATTCTGTTTACAAAATTGGAAAAGGCTTCGGTGCTAGAATCATGTCTCCACTTGGTCCGATTCGATTAGACTTTGGTATTGATGAAAATACAGAGATGATTATTCACTTTAACATAGGGCATATTTTTTAATTGCTTATTTAGTAAATCTCTAATCTATACTATACTGTGACAAAGAGAAGAAATTGAAAGGACGAATTATGAAGAAATTAATCAAACAGTTCAGTATTATTTTAAGCGTGGGACTTTTCTTTTTAGGATCGACAACAGCCGCAGTTGCTGAAAATATTGGCTATGTGGATATGGAGCGCATTTTTAATAGTTACTCTGAAACTAAAAAAGCCAAGGAAAAGTTTGATAAACAACAAGAAAAGTTAAAAGAAGAGTTTGAAAAGCGCCAGAAAAAAATTGAAAAAGCCAAAGAAAAAGGTAAATCTGAGGAAGACTTAAAGAAATTAGTTGAGAAAATGGATGAAGAACTCCAACCTCAAAGAGAGTCTCTGTATATGTTGAACCAACAACTTCAAGCGAAAATTAGAAAAGATATTAAAAAAGCAGTTGCCTCAGTCGCAAAAGAATATGGTATTGATATTGTCTTATCTCAAAAGGTGCGTGAGCTAGAATTTGTTGTTCACGGTGGCTTTGATTTAACAGACTTTGTTATTCAAAAGTTAGATTAATTTAGATCTTAACGATGATTTCTTTAGATGAGCTTATTGAGCTAGTTCCAGGCGAGGTGAGGCCGGATGCACCGACTTCTTATTCAGGCGTTTCTACTTTAGAGTCTGCATCTGAATCAGAGATTGCCTTTCTTTTTTCAAAGAAACACCGCGCACAATTGCAGCATACGAAAGCCGGCTTAGTTATTACGGAGGTTTTAACAGATGCCAAGGTGCCTCAACTGAAAACAAAAGATGTGAGGCGTGCTCAATTCCTAATTATGAGTCGATTTTATGATGATAAGGAGTCTGATTCTCAATCTAAAGAAACTGTTGTTCATCCTTCCGCAGTGATTCATACTGAAGCTATTGTGCATGAAAGCGTCTCTGTCGGTCCGAATACAACGATCGGATCAGGGGTGACGGTTGCTGAAAATACTCATATTGGGTCAAACGTTGTCCTTTATGAAGGCTGTCAAATTGGTAGCGATGTTCGCATAGATGCCGGTGTTGTGGTTTATTCTGATGTAAAGATTTCGGATCGAGTTATTATAAAATCCAATGCTGTTTTGGGTTCAGATGGCTTTGGTTTTTTCAACGATGAGGGTACTTGGCGTACAATTCCTCAAATTGGGTCTTTAGTCATTGAATCTGATGTTCAGATTGGTGCTTGTACAACGATTGATAAAGGTAGTATCGAAGATACCCTGATTAAAAAAGGCGCCAAAATAGATAATATGGTGCATATTGCTCATAATTGTGTCATTGGTCAGCATACGGCCATTGCCGCTAATGTTGGCTTTTCAGGAAGTACGATTGTTGGTGATCATGTGATGATCGGTGGACAAGCCGGTTTTGCCGGTCATTTAAAAGTGGGTGATAAGGCGATTGTTTTTGCGAGAAGTGGGGTTACAAAAGATATACCTGATGGGGCCTTTGTTTCTGGGTTTCCCGCCCAGGATCATAAAGAAGAGATGGGTTTTCAAGCAAAAATTCGTCGTTTTTTTACTAAGAAATAGTGTTGTTTTTTTTGACTGCCACTTTTCTCTCGAGAGGTAGTATTCTTAAAAATAGACTTGATAAAGTGATATAAAAAAGTACAATAGTAATCATATGAGGTGCAGAATATGTTGAAAAAAAGTTTACTGAGTTGTTTTATTATTTTAGTGTGTGGTTCATTTGTTGAAGCTATTCCTACTGTGGGTGGTCCAAGTGGGTTAATTGAAATGCCCGTAGCTGAATCTGTTGAATACAGAAAATTTGAGTTTGGTATTGATTATCAGGTCAGTGGCCAAAAAGATGGGGATCAAGGGGCTCATTCTTATAAATTTAACTTAGGAACTTTTAAAAACTTTGAATTGGGTTTTGTAGGTGGCACAGTGCCCACGGAAGGTGTTTTCATTAATGCAAAATATTATCTAATGTCAGATGATGAACGCTTTCCCGTCACCATTGCGGTTGGTTTAGAAAAACTGGGTTCTCACCATGATACTAGTGCTTACTTAGTTTCTTCAAAGCGATTTGATGGTGGTGTTAATGCGCATTTTGGGTTTGAGGCTACTTTCAGAGAAACGGTTAACGCTTCTGCTATGTTAGGTATGGAGTACATGATAGATGAGCGTTTTTCTCTTTTGGCAGATGTTACCGGTGAGAAAAAAGACTACTCTTTGAACTTAGGGATGCGCTATTACTTTGAAGAAGATATCGTCCTTAGACTCTACATTATTGACTTTAACAAAGCTGAATCTGATGATATGCAAGTGTTGTTTGGGATTTCTTTTGCAAGATTTATCTAAGTTTTTATTCATAGATCTCTTAAATGAAGAGAAAAAATTTCTTCTCACTTCTCGACATTCTTTTTTAAAGATGATAGTATTTTGATGCAATAATAGGAGTCAATAAATGGATATGTTTTCAAATTTAGAAGTTTCACTAACACTTCACGATGAAAAATATAAAGCAAAAAGTCCTGCTTTTCCCCAATGTGTCGGCATTGGATTGACTGAAGAGGCTGCTCTGAAAAGTCTTAGTCGTTCAATTGCTCGATTTATATCCAAAATTTCAAATGAAGCACTTAGTTCTGTCTTTTTATCTAATCGTTATTCGGAAGTTGTTTTAGACACAACAAGTGATGACAAAAAACAAAGTCGTGTTTACAGTTTAGAATCTGGGTTTATGTCTTTTGCTAAGCAGCTTTACTTAAAAGTTAAAAAATCGCCTAAGGATGATGAGTCCATGGCTTTTGATATAGACCCTCTATTAAAAAATGAAATGACAAAACCGACTTCCTCTATCCAATCTGAACTTTTAGAGTCTTCTGGCTTAAAAATTCAGCAAAAAGAAGACTCCACTGATGGTGGTATTGTTTTTGGGTTTATGGTCAACTTTAACTAGTCAGTCTTATGAGTCAATTTCCTCTATCTACTATTCGTCACAGTGCTGCTCACGTTCTTGCTCAAGCGGTACAATTTGTCTTTCCAGAAGCAAAGCTTGCCATTGGTCCAGCGATTGAAACAGGTTTTTACTACGACTTTGAGTTGCCAAGAACCTTGTCTGAGCAAGATCTAGTGGTGATTGAAGAACATATGAAGCGTATCATTTCAGAAAAACAGACATTCACTTATTTCGAATTATCTGCAAAAGAAGCATTAGAAAAAGTGGAGGGGATGAATCAAGGCTTTAAAACAGAGCTGATTAATGATCTAAATGAAGAAACGTATTCTTTTTACGAAAATGGTCCTTTTTTAGACTTATGTAAAGGTCCTCATGTCGAAAATACGTCTCAAATAGGTGCGATTAAACTATTAAAAGTATCAGGTGCGTATTGGCGGGGCGATGAATCCAAGCAAATGTTGCAACGTATTTATGGGACGGCTTTTAATACTGAAAAAGAGTTACGAATTTATCTCAAACAATTAGAAGAAGCTGAAAAAAGAGATCATCGCTTGCTCGGAAAAGAATTAGACTTATTTAGTGTCCAAGAAGATGTTGGGCCAGGCTTGATTCTTTGGCATCCAAAAGGTTCCAAAATAAGGCATTTGATAGAACAGTATTGGAAAGATGAGCATTTTAAAAATGGCTATGAACTTTTATATACGCCTCATGTAGGACGTTCTCAACTTTGGGATACAAGCGGTCATTTAGGTTTTTATGATGATTATATGTATCCATCAGTAGATGTTGAAAATAGTCCATATTACATGCGACCTATGAATTGTCCATTTCATATTAAGATTTACAAAAATAAGTTGTGGTCCTATCGTGAATTACCCCTTAAATTATGTGAACTTGGAACAGTCTATCGGTATGAACGATCCGGAGTATTGCATGGATTATTTAGAGTACGTGGGTTTACTCAAGATGATGCGCATATTTTTTGCACTAAAGAACAGGCGAAAATTGAGATTATTAAGGTTTTGAAGCTCTGCTTAGATGTTTTGTCCCGCTTTGGCTTTTCCGAATACACTCTCTTTTTATCAACACGCCCAAAAGAGAAGTATGTTGGTGAACTTGACCATTGGAAAGAGGCTGAAGACGCCTTAGAAAACGCTATGCAAGAAATGAAGATCTCTTACGAAGTGGATGAGGGTGGAGGCGCTTTTTATGGGCCTAAAATAGATATTAAAATCAAAGATGCTATTGGTCGGTTTTGGCAATGTTCTACTGTTCAATTTGACTTTAACTTACCCGAACGATTTGACTTAAGCTATGTAGGTTCTGATGGAAAAAAACATAGACCATTTATGATTCATCGTGCATTATTGGGCTCTATTGAACGTTTTTTTGGTATTTTAATTGAGCATTACGAGGGAAAGTTTCCTCTCTGGCTAGCGCCTATTCAAATCAGAGTATTGCCGATCAAAGAGGCGGTCTATGATTTTGCAGAAGAGGTCCTTGAAACACTCACTCAGAAAGGGTATCGTGTAGATGCTTTAATGACTAAAGAAAAACTAGGTCAAAAAATTAGGGTGTCACGTGAAGAACGAATCCCTTACATGCTTATCATCGGAGAAAAGGAAAAAGAAGCTAAGCTTGTTTCTGTCCGCTCTCGAGATGAAGGTGAGTTAGGCCAGTTAAGCTTAGATGACTTGACTATTCATTTAGAGAGTATTTTGAAAAACAGGGATGAAAAAAAGGCTAAAGCTTTGTGAAATGTACCGATAATAGAAAAATCAAGTCAGCTCAATCTGAGATCAACTTGACTTTGACTAAGCGCTAGTGATAGTATTCTAGTTCTTAAATAAAAATGGAGGAAGTTAAATAAAACGTTATATAGTAAATGAAAGAATCCGTGCTAAAGAAGTTCGCCTCATAGATGCAGACGGAAAGCAAATGGGTGTTCTTTCTATAGAAGACGCCCGAACACATAGTGAAAGTTCTGGTTTAGATCTAGTTTTGATTGCCCCAGATACAAGTCCTCCTGTTTGTAAGATTGTGGATTATGGCCAGTTCAAATATGAACAACGGAAAAAAGAAAAGCAATCCAAAAAAGGTAGTAAGGTTCAGGTTGTTAAAGAGTT
>MDTB01053339.1_pt1 | contig 10674 bp, 8 predicted proteins | sample 811161 | NCBI WGS metagenome assembly MDTB01 (sample SAMN05326650, study PRJNA326480) | marine metagenome | isolation source: seawater | place: Mediterranean Sea | collected 2009 | reverse complement strand
GTTGAGGTAAATCTAATTGATCCATCTAGTCTAGGATCTCTATCATCTGTGTATGATTCAGAACGATATTCAAAACCAACTAACATACCTACAGGTCCTGCAGGTAAATTAAAGACTTCTGGATTTGTCATTTTAAAATCAAATGAAGTTAATTCACTAGTATCGTTTCTTGAAACATCAACTATTGCTTGGGATAAAGCAGTTTTGACATCTGCAGAAAATATATTAATTGCATTTGGAGTCGAGTCATTTAGACCAGCCTGTAATAAAGAGTTTGATAATCTATTTTCAGTTAAATCTTCTGATGTAGCTTTAGAATGTAAAACAGCTGTTTCCCAATCCCAACCTGAATCAGTAGTTCCTCTAAAACCAAATAGATATCTATAAGTTTCTTTTTCTACATTAATTATTCTTGGTCCAATATCTGGTCTCCAGTTATCAATTCTCACTTGTTTATTAGATGAGGAATTATCTGCAGTCATACCAATTTGACTCATCCAGTAATTATCAGGGCCAATGCTCAATAATGCTGTACTAAAATCACCAGCAGGTTCTTTATGTCTCATATAGTCAGATTGATACTGACCAATTTCAGCAAAAAACTCCGCCCCACTATCAAGTTCATGATTTACAAAGACAAATAAATTACTTCTTTCAAGCTGACCTCTATAATCTCTAAATTGACCTGGGTTAATATAGTATTCACCATTAGCCATTGAGGTTGTATCAACTGCTAAACATGTTCCATAACCAGTATCTTTTGAATCAGATCTCGCACATCTTGGATCTCCAATTGGGATAATTTGAATCTCACCAGAGCTATCTGAATAATCGGTTCTTCCTCTCATATCTAATTGAGCCCACTTTCCTGAATAAAGATTTCTAAATGAAGTATCTCCTGCCCATAGTGAGTCAGCAGGTATCCATTTTCTATGATCTGAATCACCCCATCTTGGGTCCTCAGCAGCAGCAATACCATCTCTGTCATAAAAATCATACATAACAGATACATTTGTCTTGCCGCCATTCATATCCTTACCCCATTTAAGGGTTAATCTATCATCTACTGCGCTAAAGTTGTCATAACCTTGATTTCTTAAAGCTATTTCAAATCCATCAAAATCACTTTGTAAAACATTATTAACAACACCAGCAACTGCGTCTGCACCGTAAATAGCAGAAGCACCATCTTTTAGAACCTCAACACGATCAAGGCCGCTTGTTGGAATTAGATTTGAGTTGACACTCATTGTTGGAACGTAGTCTCCACCAAGTAATTCAGTTTGATAACCTGCATTGTTAACAAGTCTTCTTCCGTTTAAAAGTATTAATGTATTACCAACACCCATATTTCTAATATTGTATGCACCTACGTCACCTCTAGCTGAGTTAACACCACCTGAATCTGATTCAGCCTCTGTGAAATAGTTAAGGCCTTGTTCTGTCATGTTTTCTAATAATTCTGTGCCATCTTCAACACCCAAAAGATCAATGTCTTCAGACGAAATCACAGTAACAGGAAGAGCGCCTGTAATAGAAGCGCCTTTAATTTGTGAACCTACTACTACAACTTCTTCAACATCCTCATCAGAGCTATCCTGAGCTAGGACTGCAAAAGGAAGTAGTAATAATAATGAAAGTAAATAATTTTTAATATTCATATGTATCCCCCAAATGAATTGTGTAAATATCTGCATATTATAGGCATTTGCAAGATGATATGTCCAATTTTGTATCTAAAAAAATATATAGAAAAGTTATTTTAAATAAGTTTTCAAATCTTCTATTCTTTTAATAGAAAGTTCTTTACCAAAAATACTCAAAGTTAGCCCTAATGAAGGAGATTTTGTTGATCCTGTTAAAGCAATCCTAATAGGTTGATTTACTTTTGGAACAGGTAAGTTTTTTTCTTTCTGATAGGTTTTCAATGCATTATCTAAAACATCTTCTGTCCAATTGTCTATATTTAAAAGTAAATCTTTAATATCATCGAGAACGGCTTTGTTATCTGATAAAAACTTAGAAATTGCATTTGTGTCATAAACTAATTCATCTTTGTAATAAGGTGCTAAAGATTTAGCTATACCCTCTAATGTATTTTCAGATGAGCGCATAGCGTTTATCAATAGATTTACATTTGAATGATTTGCTATATCAATATCAATTTTTGAAAGAAAAGGTTTTAAATGTTGTTTAAATTCATCAATTGAAAGATTAGAGAGATGTTGAGAATTTACCCACTCAAGTTTTGTTAGATCAAATATTGCTCCTGCCTTTTGAACCTCTTTGATATTAAAATCTTTTATCAAATCATCCAGATAAAATACTTCATTATCACCTTTTGACCATCCTAATCTGGCAAGTGTATTGATTATTGCTGAGTCTAAATATCCTTGTGATCTATATTCCTCAAGATTAGTTGCAGCATGTCTTTTTGATAGTCTTTTTTTATCAGTTCCCAAAACTAATGGAAGATGAGCATATTCGAGCTGAGGATAACCCAAAGCATTTTGTATATGAATTTGTCTCGGAGTATTGCTTATGTGATCTTCTCCCCTTATTACTGTTGTTACTCCCTGCTCAAAATCATCAACTACATTACAAAGATGATAAGTTGGAGTTCCATCGCTTCTTAATAAAATAAGATCATCAAGTTCATTATTTTTAAAAGTAATGTCTCCTCTGATGAGATCTTTCACAACAATATCACCTTCCTCAGGTGTAGCTAACCTTAATACAGTTTTTTCATTTTGATCTAATCCTAGATATCTACTCCTTCCATCATACATAGGCTTTTTGCCAGCTGCTATTTGTTCTTTTCTCATTTGATCTAATTCATCAGGAGAGCAATCACACCAGTATGCATTGCCGGATTCAATTATCTTTTTTGCTGCTTTTATATATATTTCATTTCTCTCTGACTGATTTATAGGATCTTTATCAGGGTTAAGTCCAATAGAGGCAAGATTATCTAGTATATTTTTTTCAAATTCTTTAGTTGAGCGCTCCCTATCAGTGTCTTCAATCCTTACAAGAAAAAGGCCATCATTTTGTTTTGCGTAAACATAATTAAAAAGGGCTGTCCTTACTCCACCTATATGAAGGGTTCCTGTTGGGCTGGGTGCAAATCTTGTTACAACTTTTTTCACTAGATTTTTCTCCACATGGTCTCAACTTGATATTTTTTTTCTATGTCAGAAAGTCTTGATTCATGAGAGTTTATTTCATTCTTTGATGCATTAATATCTTTAAGTCCTTTAAGAAGATTTTCATCAAAATCATTATGATTTATTTTATCTTCCTTAAGAGTATTTCCATTAGTTATAAATTCAAACTTGCTTTGACCGCCTGTAAGCTGAACAAAAACATCCGATAAAATATTTGCATCAAGTAAAGCGCCATGAAAAGTTCTATCATAACCCTTTACATCAAATCTTTGAGCAAGAGCATCCAGTGAATTCCTTTGGCCAGGATATTTATCACGTGCTATAGCTAGAGAATCTTCAACATCACATAAATCTTCTATCTTTGGATACTTTGTAGATGCCATTTTTAGCTCATTGTTTAAAAAACCGATATCGAAAGGCGCATTGTGGATAACCAAAGTAGAGCCTTCAATAAATTGTATAAATTCTTCTGCTACTTCATCAAAAGACGGACTATCTTCAAGGTCTTCATTAGTAATACCATGTACCTTTGAAGCTTCTTCATCAATTAATCTTGATGGATTTAAATATGTATGAAAATGATGTTCAGATTTTTTTCTATCATTTAAAAGGACAGCTCCAATCTCAATAACTCTATGACCAGCCTTAACTTCGAGACCAGTTGTTTCTGTATCAAGAACTATATATCTTTTTGCCATTTTAAATATTATCTATACCTTTATTTGCTAATAAGTCTGCGATTTCGTTTTTTTCGTGACCAGAATGCCCTTTTACCCAATTCCATTTTACATTATGTTTTGAGACATAATTATCAAGCTCAATCCAAAGATCTTTATTTTTTACATCTTTTTTTGATGAATTCTTCCAATTATTTTTTTTCCAGTTTTTAATCCAAGATGTTATTCCTTGCATTACATACTTAGAATCGGTTGTTAAATTTACATCACATGGTTCATTAAGAGCCTTTAGTGCCTCAATGGCAGCTTTTAATTCCATTTGATTGTTTGTAGTATTTCTTTCGCCACCAAAATATTCTTTAGTTATATTCTCATATTCTATAAGCACACCCCATCCTCCATCACCTGGATTTCCTCTGCATGCGCCATCGGTATAAATATTTACTCTTTTCATAAAATTAAATTAGAATTTGCATATGTTAAGTGTGGAACCAATAAAAGCATATGATGATAATTATATTTGGTTAGTAACAACTAATGAAGGGTCAATAGTAATTGATCCTGGTGAATCATCTCAAATAATTAAACTTATTGATGAAAAAAAAATAGATCTTAAGGGAATATTGGTTACTCATCATCATTATGATCATACTAATGGTTTAAAAGATCTTTCTGATAAATTAAAAATAGGTATTTATGGTCCTAAAAATAATATTGTCGAAATTAATAAGTGTGTTCAAGATTCTGATCGTATATCTATTATAGGCATAGAATTTGAGGTTATAGAAGTTCCTGGTCACACATTAGATCATATTGCTTTTTATTCTTTTAATGGAAATATGCCAATTCTCTTTTGCGGTGATACGCTTTTTTCCGCAGGTTGCGGGCGAATATTTGAAGGCACTCATAAGCAAATGTTTGACAGTCTAAGTAAGTTAGCATCTCTACCAAAACACACTGAGATTTATTGTGGCCATGAGTATACTCTGTCAAATTTAAAATTTGCCATTGAGGTCGATTCTAAAAACCAAGATCTTTTAGATGAATTTGATCGTGTTAATAACTTAAATACATCTATAAATCCCTCTCTTCCGTCCACATTAGATAAAGAACTTAAGATAAATCCATTTTTAAGATGCGATAATGTATCCATTAAAAATAAAATTAATGAAAAATTTAATGTATCTGATTCTGATTTTGAAACTTTTACCGCGCTAAGAGAATGGAAAGACAACTATTAATAATATCCATTAGCTTGATTCTTGTAGTTGGCTGTCAACAGATGGGAGTTGTAGAAAATTATAATAAAGAAAAGATTGTGGAATCTATTCCAATAAATAATACCTTACAGCATGAAAATAAAATCATAACTTACGAAGATATTTGGGAATATATCTTAAATAACAATCCAGAAAATAAAGAAGCTTACATTAATGAGCAAATATTATTTTATATGAATATGCATTTAAAAGATGCTGATAAATTTGAGCAATATCTTAATGATTCATATTATTTTATTTACTATGTTATTAATGAACTCGAAAAAGAAAAACTGCCACTTGAGCTTGCATTAATACCATATATAGAAAGTAATTATGATCCGTTTTCAATATCCTCATCAGGAGCGGTTGGTATGTGGCAATTTATGCCTAAAACTGGAAGACTATACGAGCTTAATAAAACATGGTGGAATGAAGATCGGCATGATCCATACAGATCAACCGAAGCTGCTGTGGATTATTTAAAGTATCTATACGAAAGATTTAATCAAGACGTTTATCTAACACTAGTTGCATATAATGCTGGTCCGACCTTGTTATCTAGAAGAATAAATCAAAATAAAAGACGTGGACTAGAAACAGATTTCTGGTCACTCAATTTACCAAATCAAACAAAAGAATATGTACCAAAATATATAGCTTTAAAGGAGTTAATCTTTAATTTTGAAAAATATGAATTGACTCTTCCAGAAATACCTCACAAGCCTGTTGTTCAAAAGATTATTATACCTGGTCAAGTTGAGGTGATAACGTTAAGTGAATTTTTAGATATTAAGCCAGAGCTTTTATATAAACTCAATGCTGGTTATACAAAATGGGCATCTGCTCCTAAAGATCAAAGTATTTTTTATATACCAATTGAAAAATATTACTTGTTTGAAAGCGAGGATAATCCATTCAGGGATACGAACCAAATAAATTGGATATCCCATATTGTAGAGTCTGGTGATAGTTTATGGGCACTGGCATCAAAATACGATACTGAAGTTCGAATTATCAAGCAGATAAACTATCTAAATAATGATTTATTGAGTATTGGTTCCACCCTTCTTATTCCTCTCAGTAAGTCAAAATCAAATACTTTTATACCTTATGAAATGCATATAGTTTCTGAGGGTGATACATTATGGGATATTGCAAGAACATATAATCTTGAAGTATCTGACCTAGCAAATATGAATTCAATAAATGAAAACTCATACTTGCAACTTGGACAGCAGCTCACAATCGGTAACAAAAATATACATAGAAATATTGAATCAAAAAAAAGAACTATTCTCTATTCGATTAAACAAGGTGATAACTTGTATAAAATTTCAGAATTATTTGATGTGACAATCAAAAGTATAAAAGACATTAATAATTTTGAGGACGATACTCTTATGCCTGGTCAGATAATAAAAATAGCTATTAGAGCTTTTTAGTTATCAGAAGTCTTTGGATCTAGTGCATCTCTAAGTCCATCGCCAAAGAAATTTAAAGCAAATAATGTAATTGTAAATGTTATACCTGGGTATATGAGTAACCAGCTATACTCTTCCATTGATTCAACTCCATCTTTTATTAAAGTTCCCCAGCTACTCATTGGAGGTTGAATACCAAGACCAAGAAAACTTAAAAAGCCTTCAAGTAACATTACCTGTGGAATAGTCAGAGTTGCATATACAGCAATTGGGCCCAAAATATTTGGCAGTAAGTGTTTTCTAAACATTGACATGTTTGAAACTCCCATAGCTTTTGCAGCTAATACAAACTCTTGATTTTTTAAACCGATTACTTGACCTCGAACAATTCTTGCCATAGTTAACCATTCAACAGCGCCAATTGCGCCAAATAAAAGCCACAAATTTCTTCCAAATATGACCATCAGAAGAATAATAAAAATAATGAAAGGTAAACCATAGAGAATATCTACTATTCTCATCATAATTGAATCAACTCTTCCACCTGCATATCCAGCAATAATTCCCCAAGAAACACCAATAACCAATGCAACACCCGTAGCAACAAAACCTACTAACAAAGAAATCCTTGCTCCATATAAAATTCTGCTTAAAAGATCTCTCCCTAATACATCTGTTCCCAAAAGATGCTCTGATGAGGGTGGACTGGCACCAAGATTTAAATCTTGATATGAGTAAGAATATGGTGCAAGCCAAGGCGCAAATATAGCTGCTAAGATTAGCAATACTAATATAAAACCACCAAACATTGCAGCCTTATTTCTAGTTAATCTATATAAAGCATCTGACCATAGAGAATTATTTTTCATTATATATCTCTTGATCTTGGGTTTAGCCATAATGCGGCAAGGTCTGATAATAGATTAAAAAACACTATCATTGCTGAAAAGAATATAGTGGTGCCTAATATCATTGTGTAATCTCTGTTAAATGCTGCTTCAACATAAAATCTTCCAAGACCAGGGATTTGAAATATTGTTTCAACTACAAAAGATCCAGCTAGCAGGCCTGCAATTGCAGGACCCAGAAAAGAAACAACAGGTATTAGGCCACCTTGCATGGCATGTTTTATAACTACCATTTTTTCAGTGAGTCCTTTTGCTCTTGCTGTTCTAATAAAGTCTTGATTGAGCACTTCTAACATTCCACCCCTGCTTAATCTTGCAATGTAAGCAGCATATGCAAAACCTAGAGTAAGTGAGGGTAAGATTTTATCACCTGGTAATTGCCCCCAACCAGATACAGGAAGAATCTCTAAATTTATACCGAAAATTAACACTAGTAATGGGCCCATCAAAAATGTTGGTACGCAGATTCCAATCATTGCTATTGCCATAGGTATGAAATCTAGAAAGGTATTTCTTTTTAAAGCAGCAAGAACGCCAGAAAAAACTCCCAACAAGAGCGCAATTAAGATTGCATAAAAAGCTAGCTCAAATGTAACTGGAAGTCCCGTTGATATCATCTCGGTTACTGACCTTCCAGGAAATCTAAAAGACGGGCCAAGATCTCCTCTTAACAAGCCTGACATATAATCTACATATTGTTCCCAATTTGATGCATCTAGGTTATATGCTTCATTCAAGTTTTTTAAAACTTGAGGAGAAACAGCTCTGTCTGCATCAAATGGTCCACCAGGAGCTAGTTTAATAAGAAAAAAGGTGATACTTGCAACTGCAAATAAAACAGGTATTGCTATTAAAATTCTTTTAAAAAAAATTGAAAGCATTTACAAATTAATCTTTTTCTAAATATATAAATTTAGGATGATGATGATCAAGTATATGTGGCTTATAGCCTTTTACATCTGGAGATAATTGATATGCTCTGACATATGTATAAAGTGGAATAATTGGCATATTATCAATTAGGATCCTCTCAGCATCCATTAATAATTTATATCGTTCTTCTTGATTATTTGTAGAATTAGCTTTTTGAACAATTGCATCAAACTCTGGATCTTCCCAACCAGTTTTATTATTCCCCCTATTTGGTCGCATCAAGTCCAAGAATGTATTTGGATCTTCATAGTCTCCAATCCAGCCTGCTCTAGAAACTTGAAAATCACCGACCATCTCTCGACTTAAATAAACTTTCCAATCTTGATTAACAAGCTCTACTGTAATTCCAAGGTTTTCTTGCCACATTTGTTGAATGGCCAATGCTATCTTACGATGGTCTTCATTGGTGTTAAACAAAATCTCAAGCTTTGGAAATGGATTTACATCAGAATACCCTGCATCAATCATTAATTGTTTTGCAGTCTCAGGATCAAAAGGTATTTGTGTATCAGGATAGTATCCATTTGATCCGGGAGGAGTAAATGAATATGCTGGTATTTGTCCACATTTTGTAACTTTTTGAACAATTGCTTTTCTATCAATTGCAAAAGCTAAAGCCTTTCTTACTTTAACATCATTTAAATATGGATTATTTGTATTTAGTCTATAAAAATACTGTCCCATATATGGATCGATTCTTAGATCAGGATTATTTTCTTCAATATAAATCGGACATTTCTGTGAAGGTAGTGTCGATGTTAGATGAAGCTGACCAGCTCTAAACATTCTGTCTTCTGTCATCACATTTGAAACAGGATAAAAATGCATTTCATTTAACTTCACTTTGGATGCATCCCAATAATGTGGATTTTTTTCAACAGTAATTTTGTTATTTAATTCCCATGATTTAAGTTGAAATGGTCCGTTACATACAAAATTTCCAGGTCTAGTCCACTGACCATTCCTGTCATCAATTGTTCCATGTTTTAATACGGTTTCTTTGTGAACAGGCCAAGTACTATAATGACTTAGTAAACCTAAGAAAAAGGGAGTTGGATTTTTTAAATTTATTTTTAAAGTATGTTCATCTATTGCTTTTATTCCGACAGTTTCAAAATCGTTAGTCTTACCAGTGTGATATTCCTCAGCGCCTTCAAGATAATAAAGCATGTCTGGGTACTGTGAACCTAAGCTTGCAGTAAGAATTCTCATCCATGACCAGACAAAATCATCAGCAGTCATAACCTCGCCGTTAGACCATTTTGCGTTTTTATTTAAGTTAAAAATATATTCTTTTCCATCATCACTTATTGTCCAAGACTCAGCAACGCCAGGCAAATTAGGTCCACCATCAGGATTTGCTATAGTCAAACCTTCACATAAAGAAATTAAAATATGGTGTTCTGGAACTCCGGTAACGATATGAGGATCAATTCCTTGTGGCTCAGAACCATTACCAAAATGGAAAATACCATCTTCAATCGCAGAATCAACTGGTGATATATTTTCAGAGCAACTATATAAAAAAGTGAGAATTAATGGGGTTATTAAAAAAAATTGTTTATGCATAATTATATTTTCCTAAAATACAAGATTATCTAAATTTACACGAGCTGTTTCAAAAACATCCTCATTGATTATTTCTGACATCTTAGATGATAGCCTTTCTTTGCTGAAGTCTGAATACTCATCAATCAATAAATTTATCTCATCTTCGCCCAATTGATTAAAATTATTGATCTCAACAATATATTTATCGCCATTATTTGCATTAATACTCAATGTTGTATTTGGTTTATTATTAAATATTTCACTGAGAACCTCTTGAGGTAAAAGAGCGGAATATCTTTTTACATCAACATATGTGTCTTGAGTTATAAAATTATATGCCTTTATAAAATTCTCTTGATCTTCATCAGAATCAATTAGCTTAAATTCATTATCCATAAGTGCTAATTTTTCCAATGCCTTAGATTCTGATAATAAATCTGCTACATCTTCTGCAACATTCTCAAAGGATTGTAATTCAGGCTCTAGTATTGAACTAATAGAAACTACAACTACCTTATCTTCAAGTTCAATTGCATAAGACTCATTTATTTTTGAGTCTGGAGAAAATAGATAATCCTTAATTTCAAAATCAGCTAAATAAAAATCATAATTTGATTTTGTAAAAACCTCACTTCTAGAAACATTTTTATTAACAATTTCTGCTATTTCTACTAATGAATTATTATCTAAAATTAAGTCTTCAAGAAGATTAAAATCATCATTCATTAATGCCAAAGACTCGGTTTCAATAAGCT
>MDTB01052507.1_pt1 | contig 10674 bp, 8 predicted proteins | sample 811161 | NCBI WGS metagenome assembly MDTB01 (sample SAMN05326650, study PRJNA326480) | marine metagenome | isolation source: seawater | place: Mediterranean Sea | collected 2009 | reverse complement strand
GCCGTTCTTATGGTTGAGTCAGAAGCCGACGAGCTGTCAGAAGACCAGATGTTGGGGGCAGTACTGTTCGCGCATCAGGAAATGCAGACGGTTATTCAGGCAATTGACGAACTTGTCGCGGACGCAGGCAAGCCGCGTTGGGATTGGTCTGCACCGGAGGTCGACACGGAGTTGCGCGAGGCTGTTGAAGCGGCTGCGATGGCTGATCTGGGGGATGCTTATCGAATCACCGAGAAGTCGGCACGCTATGAGCGCGTGGGCGAGGTGAAGGATCGCGTTGTCGAGGAGCTAGCAGTAGAAGGCGGTCCAATTGCCGATGACATCAAAGACGAATTCAAGGCGCTTGAGAAGCGTATTGTTCGTCAGCGTATTCTCGGTGGCGAGCCGCGGATCGATGGTCGAGATGGCCGTACTGTGCGACAGATCGCCTGTGAGGTTGATGTACTGCCCAACGTCCACGGCTCAGCTCTGTTCACACGGGGTGAAACACAAGCCATCGGTGCTGTGACCTTGGGTTCTACCCGAGATGCACAGATCATCGATGCATTGGAAGGCGAGCGCAAAGATCCGTTCATGCTGCATTACAACTTCCCTCCCTACTCTGTGGGTGAGGCAGGCCGTATCGGGGCGACAGGTCGCCGGGAGATTGGTCACGGTCGTTTGGCGCGACGCGGCTTAGCAGCGGTATTGCCAAATGCCGAGGAGTTCCCATACACCATCCGGGTTGTATCTGAGATTACCGAGTCAAATGGATCAAGCTCTATGGCGTCGGTCTGTGTCGGTTCTATGAGCATGATGGCTGCAGGTGTTCCTCTCAAGGCACCGGTGGCTGGTATTGCGATGGGTCTGGTCAAGGAAGGTAATCAGTTTGCTGTTCTTACCGATATTCTGGGTGATGAAGATCACCTCGGTGACATGGACTTCAAAGTGGCTGGTACATCAGCTGGTGTTACAGCACTGCAGATGGACATCAAGATCGAGGGAATCAACGAGCAGATCATGGAAGTGGCGCTCGAGCAGGCTCTGCAAGCTCGCTTGCACATTCTGGGTCAGATGAACGCGGTACTGGATTCAGCGCGCGAAATCACCTCCGAGAACGCGCCTAGCATGGTGACGCTCAAGGTTGATCAGGACAAGATCCGAGACATTATCGGTAAGGGTGGCGCGACTATCCGTCAGATTACCGAAGACTCGGGTGCTACCGTTGATATTGATGATGACGGTACGGTCAAGGTGTTCGGTCAGAATCAGGCTTCTCGCGATGCAGCAGTCGACATCATTATGTCGATAACAGCTGAGGCTGAAGTGGGTGCGATCTACACCGGCAAGGTTGCGCGGATCGTCGACTTCGGTGCCTTTATTACTATTCTGCCTGGTAAGGATGGTTTGTTGCATATCTCTCAGATCGCTAACGAGCGTGTCGAGAATGTCAGCGACTATCTCGAGGAGGGTCAGGAAGTTACCGTTAAGTGCCTCGACGTCGATCAGCGAGGTCGCATTAAGCTCTCAATCAAAGAGCTTCTCGATGACGAAGCTACCGATGCGGCACCAGCAGAAGAAGACAGTGGGTCTGTCGATGATGCGGAGCCAGTTGCAGAGACTGAAGCGGCCGAAGAAGTAGCCGCGGACGCCGAGGAGACAATTGCAGAGACTGAAGCGAATGAAGAAGTAGCCGCGGAAGCCGATGAGACTGCCGATGCAGATGATGCTTCGGAAGCCGATTCTGAGGAAGCAGGCGATGATGGCGACGAGTCAGAAGACGCCAAGTAAGGCTCATTAGAGCTCTCAGGCGAAAGCCCGCTGATGCGGGCTTTTTTTTGCGCCATCGAAAGCGCTGGTTAGCTGTCAGGGCGCCCTGAAATGAGTTGCTCTACAACAGCGGGATCCGCGAGGGTCGAGGTGTCTCCAAGGCTATCTAGCTCATTCTCGGCAATCTTGCGCAGTATCCGACGCATGATTTTACCCGATCGAGTCTTCGGCAAGCCCGGGGCCCATTGGATGACGTCAGGTTTTGCGATAGGGCCAATTTCTTTCACGCACAACTGGATGAGTTCCTGTCGAATCTCATCGGAGTAGTCGACCCCAGTCATGGGCGTGACGTAGGCGTAGATGCCCTGACCCTTGATAGGGTGGGGGTAACCGACGACAGCCGCTTCTGATATCAACTCGTGCAGAACCAGCGCACTCTCGACTTCCGCTGTGCCCATGCGGTGCCCCGAAACATTCAGAACGTCATCGACTCTGCCGGTGATGCGGAGGTATCCATCGGCATCGCGCATGGCGCCATCGCCGGTGAAGTAATAGCCTGGGTAGGTGGAAAAATAGGTGTCCACTAATCGCTGATGATTGCCGTAAACCGTTCGAATTTGCGATGGCCAGGAGCGCTTAATCACGAGATAACCTGCGCCTTCACCCTCGATTTCATTGCCTTGCTCATCGAGCAGTGCGGGCTCTACACCAAAGAAGGGGAAGCTTGCGAAGCCCGGTTTTAGCGCGTGAGCGCTGGGGATCGGAGTAATCATCATCCCCCCTGTTTCGGTCTGCCACCAGCTATCTACAATAGGACAGCGGCCGTCGCCCACGACCCGGTGATACCATTCCCAGGCCTCGGGATTGATCGGTTCGCCAACTGAGCCGATGATCCGCAGTGTGGCTCTCGAATGGCGGGGCACCAGGTCATCACCCAGTGCATTCAGAGCGCGGATCGCAGTCGGTGCGGTGAAAAATGCGTTGACCTTATGTTTGTCTACCACTTCCCAGCATCGACCACCATCGGGATAGGTGGGTACCCCCTCAAACATCAATGTCGTGGCACCGACACTGAGAGGTCCATAAACAATGTAAGTGTGACCCGTGACCCAGCCCACGTCTGCCGTACACCAGAACACCTCATCCTCTCGGTAGTCGAAAACATATTTAAAGGTGCTCGCGGCCTGCAACAGGTAACCCGCGGTTGTGTGGAGGACACCTTTGGGTTTTCCCGTGGAACCGGATGTGTAGAGAATGAAAAGCGGTGCTTCGCTGTCCATCGGCACTGGGTCGCACTCGTCAGATGCCTTCGCGGTCGCCTCACGATAGGCGACATCGCGCTCATCAACCCAGGCGACATCGGCTCCGGTTCGCTCCAAGACGATGACGCTTGTCACCGACGGACAGTCAGACAGTGCGACGTCTACATTCGCTTTTAGCGGCACATGCTTGCCGCCGCGGACGCCCTCGTCTGCGGTAATGACCATGCTGCAGCTAGCGTCGTTGATACGATCTTTGAGGGCTTCAGGCGAGAATCCACCAAAAACCACCGAGTGAATTGCACCGATGCGAGTGCAGGCGAGCATGGCGTAGGCTGCCTCAGGCACCATCGGCATATAGATGCAGACTCGATCGCCTGCACCAACGCCTCGTGCTTTCATGACGTTGGCAAGTCGGCAGACTTCGTCTTTTAATGTTTGATAAGTGATGTGCTGACTGTCAGCGGGATCGTCCCCTTCCCAGATAATTGCCGTTTGAGATGCTCTCTGGGGCAGATGCCGATCGATGCAGTTGACCGAGGCATTCAGGCGGCCGCCAGCAAACCAATCGGCCTTACCCGCAGTAAACTCTGCGCTTTGAACCTGAGTCCAACGCTGATCCCACGTCAAAAACTCATCAGCCAAGTCGGCCCAGAAGCCATCGGGATCGGCAAGCGAGCGCTCGTACATCGTTTTGTAGGACTCTGCTGTAATATGCGCGTCGCTAAAGTGGTCGGGGACGGCGTAAATGTCGCTGTGGCTCATGCTTTGGTATTCCTCGAATTGTTGTCCGATTTTAGCGGCGGACTGTGTTCAGATTGCCGCTATAGCCGGCGTTGTTATGCTAGCCTGATCGGTAAGAGAACCTTCTCATATTGGCAACAATAAAAAAATAATCGCGAGGCAAAGCTTGTATGTCGGATCAACAACGAGGCGATGGTAATCACTCGGCTTATCATCGTAGAACACGTAGCCTGATTGTCAGACTGCTGATTATTTGGTTTGTCGTGAGTTTTGGTTTTGGATTGCTGCTTGTCGAGCCCCTAAATGAGATCCGTCTGGGTGGTTATAAACTTGGTTTTTGGTTCGCACAGCAGGGCTCAATTTTCGTTTTTATCGCGCTGATTTTCTACTTCTCGCGGGCAATGAGTCGCTTTGAGCGCGAGAGTCGGGAGGATCAGCAATGAGCCTGACAGCACTGACCTATTGGGTGGTTGGAAGCACCTTTGCACTCTACATCGGTATTGCGATTGCCACCCGTGCCTCTTCGACCCGCGATTTTTATGTAGCCGGTGGCGGTGTCCATCCCGTGGCGAACGGTATGGCAACCGCTGCTGATTGGATGTCTGCCGCTTCCTTTATCTCTATGGCAGGTCTGATTGCACTGTCATACAACGGCTATGGTGGCTCGGTCTTTCTCATGGGATGGACCGGAGGTTACGTGTTGTTGGCGCTTCTGATTGCACCTTATCTGAGGAAGTTTGGAAGTTTTACTGTCCCCGACTTTATCGGTGCGCGCTATTACTCTGACACCGCAAGGGTGGTGGCTGTTATTTGCCTGATTTTGTGTTCGGTGACCTATGTGATTGGGCAAATGAAAGGCGTGGGCGTGGCGTTCTCGCGTTTCTTAGAGACTGACTACGAGACAGGCTTATTGGTCGGCATGGTGATCGTTTTCTTCTATGCGGTTCTTGGCGGCATGAAGGGGATTACATACACTCAAATTGCCCAATACTGTGTACTCATTACTGCCTATACGATCCCGGCGATTTTTATAAGCCTTCAATTAACCGGCAATCCGCTGCCACAGCTTGGGCTGGGATCGACGCTGGTAGGTTCTGAGGTCTATTTGTTGGATAAGCTTGATCAGGTGTTAGTCGACCTTGGCTTTAACGAATATACGACGACGCTTCGAGGCAGTACGCTGAATATGGTGGCGTTTACCGCCTCGCTAATGATCGGTACCGCGGGCTTGCCCCATGTCATTATTCGCTTTTTCACCGTGCCCAGCGTTGCGGCTGCGCGCCGATCAGCCGGATGGGCCTTGGTGTTCATCGCCATTTTGTACACCACAGCGCCTGCGATAGCAGCGATGGCCAGACTCAATATTGTCGACACCCTAAATCCACCCAACGCAGAGGCTTTATTGATTGAGGAGAAGCCCGAGTGGTTCGAAAACTGGGAGCAAACGGGCTTGCTGGTGGTTGAAGATCTCAACGGCGACGGTCGAATTAATTACTCGGCGGACCCTGAAACCAATGAGCTGACCAAACTCGATAACGATATTTTGGTGTTAGCCAATCCCGAGATCGCCAAGCTACCTAATTGGGTGATTGCCCTCGTCGCTGCTGGTGGCTTAGCGGCGGCGCTATCCACCGCAGCGGGGCTGCTGCTGGCAATATCAACAGCGATATCGCATGACCTCTTAAAGAGCACCTACATGCCATCGATTTCAGAGAGAGCGGAGCTACGGGCCTCTAGAATCGCGATGGCGGTCGCTGTACTCGGGGCCGGGTATCTTGGACTCAGTCCGCCGGGGTTTGCGGCAGGGACGGTCGCCCTGGCTTTTGGCCTCGCAGCATCATCGCTGTTTCCCGCACTGTTGATGGGTATTTTTGCTCCCCGAATTAGCCGCGAGGGGGCGGTGGCAGGGATGCTGGCTGGTATTACGGTCACCCTCCTTTACGTTTTCCAGCACAAGGGCATCATGTTTGTCCCCGGGACGGCGTTCTTGGGTGATATGCCGCCCAACTGGTTCTTTGGTATCGAACCTAATGCGTTTGGTGTTGTTGGCGCAATCGTAAATTTTGTGGTCGCGTTTGTCGTGAGTAGTCGCTCGGCACCGCCGCCTGACTCAGTTCGTGAGTTGCATGAGTTTTTGCATGAGCCGCCGGAACCCTCAGCTAACTAGGGGCCTGCCGCTGCGTCGAGGCTAATATTGTCGATGAGCCGGGTCTCGCCAAGAAATACGGCGCCGAAGATCGCCGACTGATCCGGCAATGTCGTAAGGCTTAGATCGTAGGTTCGTCTGGCCTCGAGATAATCGATGACAAAACCGTCAGTGCGGAGTGCGGCTTTGGCGCCACGAATAGCATCACTCAGTGCGGTGCGGTCCTGGTTGATGCGCCCGACACACTCACAAAGGCGCTTGTAAAACTTGGGCGCGATCCTGCGCTCGGTGTCACTGAGATAGCAATTGCGCGAACTCATTGCCAGACCATCGGCTTCTCTGCTGGTCGCAATCGACACAATTTTGGTGGGAATCATGAGGTCGCGAACCATTTTCTCGATGACTAATACCTGCTGTAAATCTTTGCGACCGAAAATGGCTTTATCGGGTCGGACAATGCCCAGCAACTTACTGACAACCGTTGTCACGCCTCTGAAGTGCCCGGGACGACTCGCGCCACACAGCACGGTAGTCAGGTCAGGTACATCGACACTGGTATGGGCTGCTAGTCCATCGGGATAAATGTCATGGGTGGTTGGCATGAACACAGCGTCCGTCCCAAGGCGCTCCAGTTTCTCTAGGTCACTGTCGATCGTGCGCGGGTAGTTATCGAGGTCTTCCCCAGTGCCGAACTGCATTGGATTGACATAGATCGACGCTATCGTTTTGTCGCAATGCTGTTTACCGTTTTCAACGAGTGCCAAGTGCCCGGCATGCAGGTTTCCCATCGTCGGGGCGAACGCTAATGACTGTCCTTGTTTCAGTGACTGACGCCACTCCAACATGCTCTTAATCGATGTGAGTAGATCCAAAGGGTATCACCGGAATATCACTGGTAAGTGTGTTTATCCAAGGGGTAGTCGCCACATTTAACCGCCTGCACAAATCGGCTTAATGCATCCTGCACCGATGTCGCTCCGACCATAAAATTCTCGACAAATTTTGCTGGGTTGTTGGTCAGACCGAGCAAGTCATGGAGGACAAGTACCTGTGCATCGGTGTCGGGTCCAGCACCAATACCAATCACCGGGATATCTAACTTCGCGGTAATATCGGCCGCTAGGTGATCAGGGATACATTCTAATAGTAGGAGGCTCGCTCCTGCGTCCTGAATTTCAACAGCGTCCGCCAAGATCGATTTTGCCTCTTTAGGTGTTCTCCCCTGCACTCGGTAGCCGCCATAGACGTTCACCGATTGGGGCATCAGACCGAGGTGAGCACAGACGGGTATGCCGCGCTGAACAAGCTGGTGAATGGTATCGCTCAGCCAGATGCCACCCTCTAGCTTTACCATCTGTGCGCCCTGTTGCATGAGTTCAGTACTGGCTGCCAGCGCGACGTCAGGTGAGGAGTAGGACATAAATGGAAGGTCTGCCACAATCAACGATTGCGTTCGAGCGCGTGCCACACACGCGGTGTGATAAACCATGGATTCCAGCGAGACGGGAACGGTCGTATCAAAGCCCTGCAGGACCATGCCCAAAGAATCGCCTATTAGGATGCACTCAGCGCCGGCCTCGCTCACCAGCTTGGCAAATGTTGAGTCATAGGCGGTGACCATCACGAACTTGTCACCATCGGCCTTCATAGCGTTCAAATCGCTGATCGTGATTCTCTCTGACATAGTGATGACCTCTCCTTGGGCCAGTTCAGCAATCTGTTACGTTAATCGAGCGGTGAGGGATTAAAGTAATGCCGTCCCGCGTGGATGTTGAGCGCATAGTCAACCAAACCGTGATAATCGTGATCATTGGCGACTAAGTCGATCTGATTGGCATTGACGATCAGTAACGGGGCGGCATCGTAGTAGAGAAAGAATTCGCTGTATACCTCGTTAAGCTCTTCAAGGTACTGACGGCTTATCGACTTCTCAGCAGGGAGGCCGCGTCTGTCGATACGTTCCAATAGTCTGTCTACAGAAGCCTGCAGGTAGATCACAAGATCAGGCTCAGGAGCATCAACAGTCATTTGGTTATAGACCTTGGTGTACAACTCGTATTCATCAGGATCGAGATTGACTCGAGCAAATAGCGGATCCTTGTCGATCAAGAAATCAGCAATTCGTAGCGGTTTGAACATGTCTTGCTGTTTCAGGTCATCGATTTTTTGAACACGCTGAAATAAAAAAAATAACTGAGTCGCTAAGGCGTTTTGCCGTCGGTTCTCATAAAAGCGGTCTAGGAAGGGATTCTCGTGTGCGTCTTCCAGCAGAAGTTGATACTGGAAGGTGTCGGCGAGTCGCCGTGCCAGCGTTGTTTTGCCAACGCCGATTGGCCCCTCGATGGCGATGTAGGGCTGAGGCTGGCGGCCTTTCAGATCGAGTACGCTGGTGTTAGTCACTCGTTGACCTCACTGGATTGCTCGGGTTGTCTGACAGCGGAGCACATGCGAAAAGAGAGATCTCTGCGCCATCCAACCTAGCGCGTAGGGTAGCAAGATCCCCAATACCAGGCACCTCGTGCGCGGGGCCATGCAGGTCTACTAGCGGTTCTATCACGAAGGGGCGCTGCGCGATGCCTTTATGGGGAATGGTCAAGCCGGGTAGGTCAAAGCTACTGTCGTCATACAGTAAGATGTCGAGATCGATGATTCGCTCTCCCCAACGGCGCCGAGTGACTCGGCCCATGTTCGACTCGATAGCTTTAACAATCACTAGTAACTGCTCAGGATTGAGGTCGGTTTCGATGAGCATCGCAGCATTCAGGTAGTTGGGCTGATCGGAAGGCCCTAGCGGCGGTGTCTGATAAACCCGAGACACCTCCAAAGTGGTGATCTGAGCTTGCGCTGACACCTGACTGTAGGCCGATCTTAGATTACTTTCTCGATCGCCGAGGTTGGCGCCGAGTCCAATACTAACGAGAGCCACTACCGTTGCCGCCTGCGTCTTTTCTTGGGCGGCCGTTTCTCCTCTGGTTGAGAGCCAACAATATCTGGGTAGAGCGCCTGTTGCTCCTCCCAGAACTTCACAGCCGACAGCAGCGAATCAGGTGAGGCGTCGGCTCTCAGAAGCAACAGATCAAATGCGGCGCGAAAGCGGCGGAGCGTGAGTGTTGGCTTGATACGTTTCGGTGACTGATGCTCTAGCCGATGTTGCAAAGACCAGATCTCACGCATTGGCATAGAGAATCGCTTGGGTATCGCAATGCGCTGCAAGGTGCGCTGAGTGACCTGTTGCCCAGCGGCATTGAGCGCTTCGGGTCGAGACATAGAGTGCTTAGATAGTTCTAACGACTGCTCTTCAACAGCAGGCCAGAGCATGGCTGCAAATAAGAAAGCAGGTGTGCATGGTTTATCCCTGGCAATTCGTTGGTCGGTATTACCGAGCGCCTTTTTTATGATGAGTTGAGCGCTTCGGGACCGCAGATGGTCAGCCACCTCCGGTAGTATCACGTCTAACAGGCCGAGTTCCTCTAACCGCTCATAGCTTTGTAAGCCATAGCCACTCATGAATAATTTCAATGCCTCATCAAACAGGCGCGCGGATGGGACATCGGCAAGCAAGTGCTTAACAGGAACAATACTTTTCTCAGTGTCTGCCTCGATATCAAAATTTAACTTAGCCGCAAATCTCGCGACTCGAAGCATGCGCACGGGGTCTTCTTGATACCTTGTTTGAGGGTCTCCGATAATTCTGATCAGTCTCTGATCAATGTCTTCCAGCCCGTTTAGGTGATCCAATATCTTGTTGTCGACGACATCGAGGTATAGCGCATTGACCGAGAGATCTCTGCGAACCGCATCTTCTTCTAATGTCCCATAAACGTTATCTCGTAGAAGCAAACCTCGGTGAGAGGTTTTCGATTCATTAGTATCGTCACCTTTGTGGCTACCGCGGAATGTGGTCACTTCAATGATTTCACGACCCATCCGAACGTGAACGATCCTAAATCGTCGTCCAATGATACGAGAGCCTCGGAATAGCGCCACGACTTGCTCTGGCGTCGCGTTGGTAGCGACATCAAAGTCCTTTGGTTTGCCACCGATCAATAAGTCCCGCACAGCGCCGCCAACAATGAATGCCGAGTAGCCATTGTCGCTAAGCCGTTCCACCACCGAAACGGCAGCGTGCAGCAGCAGTGATCGATCGATTCGTTGGTCTAACGGTAATTCAAGCACGGCACGACACCGCCCGGGACTGGGTCGAGAAGTCGGTTTTAAGGGGGACAAAAACAAACTGGGGGAAGTTGCCTTCCCCGCCCAGGTCTGTAGTGACAGATATTATTTTTATTCGGCCGCTTGTTATTATTTCGACTCTGCCACAGTTAATGCATTTCATATGCCAGCGGTAATATCCTGTTTTATTTCAGTTACTTATGATTTTTTTTGACCAAAAAGCGTCGCGCGTGTCATAAAAGTGTTACGAAACTTTACCTTAGAGTGTTACGTAACTTCGCAGGTGTCAGGCTTGTTTCTGTGACTTTTTTCGAGAGCGGGGTAGATCAAAGCGCTGTCGTCGTTCCCACAAGCATTTACGACTGATTCCTAGCTTATGCGCGAGCTCGGTCTCATTCATTGCATGTTGGTTCTCGAGGACAAAGCGCTGGAAATAGTCCTCAAGCGACAGCTCGTCATTTGCTGTTTGATCCATACCTGATGGAATGTCGTCGCTGTCAGAGCGGGTGAAGGCCTTCAGTTGGACCGGCTCACTAGCCTTTTTTGCGGGTAGATCTAAGTCATCAGGCTGAATAATGTCATCAGCCATAACGAGAGCACGTT
>MDTB01226670.1_pt1 | contig 10675 bp, 13 predicted proteins | sample 811161 | NCBI WGS metagenome assembly MDTB01 (sample SAMN05326650, study PRJNA326480) | marine metagenome | isolation source: seawater | place: Mediterranean Sea | collected 2009 | reverse complement strand
TGCACCGTCGTTTGGTGGTACAGCAAATGATTCACCAGCCTCTGGACCACTATTTTGGAAGTGAAGGGAACTGGAAAGGATAAGATTGCTGCCCGACTGGACAAGATCAACTTCTAAGACTTGTTTATCAGCATATAATGTACCGGAGACAACGACATCGCCTTTGAACAGTGCAACGCCTCTTGTGTTTGAGTTTTTTAATCCGACATTTGGTGAATGAACTAAAAAGTTAACATCCTTTTCCGCTATTGCATCACTATCATCGTCTAAGAATTTAATTGTATCAGCAGATGCATCGACATGAATTGCTCTTACGTTGGCTCCGTCACCACGTACTTCAAAATCAAGATTTGCATTGTTTTCGTTAATGATGACACTAGTTGCGTTTGTTTTTATTGTATCGATGCCACCAGCAGTAATTTTTATGTCATCAGTGTCAAAACTAATTTTTGTGTCTGTGTCGCCAGTGTGTACAATGTCTCCAGGTACAGTAAGGGTATTTCCAACGTCAAGATTACCTACAACATTGACTGTCGAGTTCGTAACTGTAGCATTTGGAGTTATCGACACATGCGTAACAGGAGTCCCAGCGGATGCTATGTCGTTTCCAACCGTAAATGTTTGGTCTGCATTTGCAGTAATTTGCCAGTCATCTCCAGCATCATCACTGTTATCTGCTTGTAGTAATATTGATGCAGCTGCATCGTTGGCCGCGGTTACACTTATGCTGCCACCATCGACATCAAGTGTACCATCAAGTTGAAGTGTACCACTTTCATTTAAGTTAGCAACTTCTGTTGCTCCACTCTTAAAAGAAAACGCGGATGTGCTGTTACCATCTTTGTCAATAACAAAATTAATGTTATCATCAGAACTAAGTGTAAAGCTTTCACCAGGCATGGCAACAAAAGCAGAGCCGCTCAACGTACCACTTAATGCAACAGATCCTCCAAACAAAACCTGAGCCTTGTGTCCATGAACGCCGTTCTTTGAACCTGAAACAAAAAGCCAAGCATCCTCACCGACGTTTGTCAGAAGTTGTGCTGTCGTTGCTCCCTGATCGTTTGTTGCTGCACTAGCACTGTAAATAAGCAAAGAAGGTTTCGACGTTGTATCGGAACCTGAAGCAATAATTTGTGTAGTACGAATTTGTGAACTTCGAAAATCTCTAGTAGCCATTTTTTAACCCTATGTAACTAAACTGAATATAATTATTCGTTATCCTTGAACTGAGCATAAATATCTTATTGTACCGGTAAATGGTGCACTTGTTATGACCGTCATACCTGTGACGGTTATGTTTGTAAAAGTTACGCCGATGTTTCCATTTCCATCATCGCTGCCATCGCCATCAACGCTGATTAACTTTACGATTGGTGGTGACGGAAAATCAGCAGCGTTAGAACCGGTTGATGCAATAAAATTTATATTTCTTTCCGTATGGTTTGTAAAAGAAACAGACCCTTCTTCGATCGATCCACGAGATTGGCTAGCCATAGTTAATCACTCCCGATTTTAAACACCTGTACGTGCACCGTTCCACTGAAGGGTGCCGAAGTTTCAAAAACAACAAACGTGGTTGTTAATTGTGTAATAAAAATATTTACCATACCTTGATTATCGTCAGACACTTCAGTCGATAATTGAACGGTTGGTATCTGTACATAAGGTATTTGAAAATCATACCTTCCGCTGGTCTCTCCTGTCATTTGAATTTTTTTTGATTCAATCGACATTGCTTCGTCAGATATGGTAAAAAATCTCGGCGTCTTTCTAATTCGAGGATACACCTTCCTAAACCTTTGACCATCCCGTCTTCTAAATGTTGTAAATCCCATAATGGTTCTCCCTTTTATCTAATTATTCGTTAAGAGATTAGTTCTAGAGAATATTAGACGCTTCTGAAGCGAGATCTGATCTTTGGCCTTTTTCGAGATGTACATGGGCCGCACGTTTAGAATTTTTAAACCTATCGATTACAATAGACAGACCATTTGATCTTTTATCAATGTAAGGTGTATCAATCTGATCAATGTCACCAAGCAAGACTATTTTTGCATTTTGACCTACTCTGGTGATGATTGTTTTAAGTTCATGAATCGTAGCATTCTGAGCCTCGTCAACAATGATAAAACAGTCAGAGAATGTTCTACCACGTATATAAGGTATTGGCGCAACTTCAATAAGACCAGATACAACCATGCTTTCAAAAACGGATGCATCGTTAAATGCCTGTCTTACATTATCAACTATCGGAGCAAGCCATGGTGCCATTTTTTCTTGCATATTTCCAGGAAGATAACCTAGATCACGCGATCCGACATGCTGTAGAGATCTTGTAACAATGATTCTTTTTTCTTTAGTGAAACCGTGCTTTTCTAATTGTTCTGAAAATTCATTTCTATTTGTCTGACAAAGTCCTGCCATTAAAGCAAGAAATGTTTTTCCAGAACCTGCTAATCCAGTTAATGTAACAAGTGAAATTTCCGGGTCAAGAAGAGCATCGATCGCAAATGTTTGTTCTGCGTTCCTTGGTTCTATTGCTGGATTTTGAATACTCGTATTTCTTAGGGCCGTAAGATGGCCATTTTTATTTGTTGCTAGAAAACTAGATGATTGATTTTTTCCGACAACACACATGTTTTCATATATCTCTATACCGCTTTCTAAGCTAAGGCTATCTATATCAATATGTTTGGCGGCATAGAACTTGTCTACCAATTTTTTTTCCATATTTATAGTTTCTACACCTTTAAATTGCCCAAGCTCTGGTGCAATGTGATCTTTGTAGTAATCTTCAGCCCACACTCCTAAAGCATCGCACTTAACACGGAGGTTTATATCCTTGGTAATTACTGAAACTTTTCGATCAGGATAATTGTTTTGAAGTCTCACTGCGCAAGCGATAATCTTGTTATCGTTTCTTGAAATGTCCAGATCTACTTTTTCATCTGCCACTAGTGCCTTCACATCAAACGTAATTCGTAGATCATTTTCTTCTACAATTTTCCAAACGCCATCTGTTTTTGCCAGCCTTAATTCATCCAAGAATCGATTTACGTAACGAGCCGACTCACCGATGACCCCTGGTTTTTCCTTGAATCTATCTAATTCCTCAAGAACTGGCATCGTTATTACGACGTCGTTGCCAGAGAAGGCTTCAATGGATTTTTTATCATATAAAAGAACACTGGTATCAAGGACAAAAATTTTTCTAGACAAAATATACTCCGTACATTTTAGGTTACTATGTTATTATTACAATTGTTGGAGGAAACATAAACAATGAAAAACAAAAACAGTAATTTAACTTGCTTTGCAACCTGCAAAAAAAACGATCTACAATGTGCAAATAAAGAATGCAGAGCATGGTTTAAATCAAGTAAATATCGAAACTGTGCAATAATAGCATCTGAAGATGGTCCGATGACTCTACAGAATATTGGTGATTTATTTAAACTTACTCGCATGCGTATATGCCAGATCGAGAAAAATGCCATATCAAAAATTAGAGATATGATTACATAGATAAATATACAAAAAAAAGGGTTCATGGAGAACCCTTTTATATCTTTGCAACAGACAATTGATTATTTCTCTGCTTTTCTTGCCTTGTCAGCCTCAACGGTCATTTTTACAAGATCCGCGGCCTCCTTCTTTAATAGTCTGAGACCCTTACGTGCACGAACACCAGCTGAAGCGTTTCCTCCGGCGTTCTTATGTACATCTAGGTCGATAGATTCAATTAGGACCTTAATTTCGGCCCATTTATCAGCAATGTTAGACATGTAGCTTCTCCGTTTTATTTGAATTTATGAGATTATTTATTTCTCTCATCATTTTATTATCCTCTAATTCTAAAGCAAGTAAATTAATAATGTGCAAAATTTGCTGCTGTGACACACCAAAGTTCATAATTTCTTGCACGATTTCCCTGGCAGCTGCATTGCCAAGTAATCTGGTTTGTTGATTTTCACCAATGTTTAATTTTTCTTTTTCACTCAAAACGCTCTCCTATCTATGAATGGTTCAATAGCATATCTGTTATCGCCTTTAAACCTTAAAAGTTTTCCTTCAAAGCCTTCTTCAATTACGTTTTTTTCAAGTACTATAAACTGTTCCCATTGTCTTTCCTGCAAGATAAACAGCGCATGTTCCCAGCTAGGCGTGTCACAATCATAATTTTCAAGAGTAGTAACAACAGGGTTTGGAAGCATCATCTTAATATCTTCTTTTGATAATACCGTAATTTCTGCTCTATTGGTTGCTATCTCTGATCGGCATACATCAACGACCTTATGGATAACGCCACAATTATTGCACTGTGCATACTTTTCTTCTAAAGTGTCTGATTCATCAATAACAGAAAAAACCACAAACTCATGCGCAGGTGCATTAGGTTTATTTCTATACTGGGGCAGAACACATAGACATTGTATATTGTGCTTGATCCCCTTTTTCATTACAGTTTTTCAATAAATCGAAAAAAACATCCTTTCGTGGTCTCTTCAAGGACATTAAGAATGGCCCTGACATCACGCTCGCTTATATCAGTTTCTGCCTTGTTTAGAATTTCAAAAAGATTTGTTTTATTTTGATCGCAAACGAATTGCATTAGGTCCAAAAGTTCTTGTTTATTGAGTCCTTTACTCATTTTTCTCTCCTTGGTAGATATAATTTTGTGTCTAAAAGATTTTCTACGTCATCAATTAGCTTTGTTATGATTGTATCACTGTGTGCAGGAATATAAAATTTATTATTACCAGTCGTCATGGCAACAGTCCCTTTTTTGGTCATGTCACCAAATATTTTCGCCGCGTGGCGTATGTTTATTTCAACTTCGTTCCACTCAGAAGAGTTAGGTAGCTTAACTTCACAAGAGTTTCCTTTTAAACAGATCAATCGTTTTGCCAGTAGCTTTCTTTTCTCATCTTCAGACTGATCTATTTTTTCATAAAGTTTTTTAATTTGGTTTGATGGATCTTTAGAAGGTACAATTGTAAATGAGTTGTCTTGAACTGTAACAGAATCTGATAGGCCAAGTCTCTCTTCATCATAAGCAGACAGTACATCTCCTAGGTCTGATGACATTGGTAGACCACCCACAACGCTTACCAGATCAGCAATGCTATTAACTGAATCCAAGTCAAAACCAAATTCTATTGGTATAACATTTGTTATTCCTCTATCAAAATTTTCTTTTAAAGTAAAAACTACGTCACTGTTAAAAGATCTGCACAGCAAAAAATACGTAGTTTCCTTTGATTCAAAACTTGTATTTAGTAGTTTCATAATTTCAGATGGCTTAGACACTGCACCGTTGACCATAAAAAACTTACAGTTTTTAAAGTTACCACGAACCTGGGTAAACTCCGGACAAACGCGAAGCCTAATGCTGGGATTACTTTTAAATTTAATTATTGGTTTTAAAAGCGGCTCTCTTGTAACCGATATTGATAACTGCGGATTGCCGTGTTTACGAATGTTTTTTAAAACAACATCTGTATAATTACACCCTATGTTCTTGGAAACATGTTTTAATATTAGGGATGACGACATACGAAATTTTTTACTTCTTTCGTATGCATAGTTTTTTGTAACTAAATTTAGAAAAAAATAACCTATTCCGCTATATATTTTTTCGTAGTTACAAATGTTCTCAAAAACACTTCTAAGGATTGCCCTGTTTGCTTCGTTTGGTACAATGTCTTCTATAGTTGAAGGGATGCTCCACAACTGGTTTGTCTTGATTCTGTTGTCAACTATAAACTTATCTGTCTTTACAAAAAAATCACAACACCTAACAAAATCTAGCCTAACTTGGTCAGGCTCAATTATGTCAGTGAAACCCATTTTTTTCTCTAGTACCAACGATTCCACTTAATGCAATTGCGTTGGATATAGTTTCGATAAATGATTGAGTCATTTCAGACGCATTTTCTGCCGACTCTTTTTTCTGTTGCAACTCAACAGCATAGGCAGTAAATTTTCCAAAAATACCAAGCACTAAAAGAGATATTGAGTACCAAAAAGCAAAATGATGAATTGCTATCGAGCCAATGATTAATATCTCAGACGTTCCAAAAGTTACTTTCAACTGTCCCTCCATAGATTATTTGAGGCATAAGTAAGAATCTCTTCAGCAGACTCTTCATTATAACCATAATCATCCATAAGCGTTTGTATCATATCTGAGTACTTTTTTTGTTGTTCATCGTCGCGAGTCTTGGACTTGGTAACAATTCTGGCCATATCTTTTACAGAATTAATCAAGTATGATTCTATTGCTTCCTTAAGAGGTTCGTAGCAGGTGTAATCAACCCTTTCTTTTCTTCTAAGCTTTGCGAACATATATGCCGTAACGTCGGATCTAAAACCTTGTTTTGCAGAACCAGTAATCCCAATGACTTCTTCAATAGATTTCATAAACTTTTCATCCGGAGCTCTTTCTTCTTTTGTTATGGAATCTTTCATTTTTGACTTTGTTGTGTACGCTTCTGCGTTGTCTAGATACGTGTCAAAAAGTGCCTGCGCTTGTTCCTCGTATGCTGTAATAAAAGCCTTTGCAATTTCTGTTTCAAGAATCCTAAGATACTCTTCTCTGATGGTTTGCTGAATTAGTTCTAGACATCTTTCTCTAAAATCATTATCAACAATTTGTTCTTTGACCATCTTTGTGATTGATTTTATAACACCGATAGGAGTTACACAGCCTTTATCTGAATCGCACAAAGCGTGATCGATTGATTTCATGATAAATCGAGTCGAGATACCAGTCATGCCTTCTTCACGGTGCTCTTCCCTTAGATCATTTACATCAATTGCTTTTACTCTGCCTTTTTCTATAACTTCTTCACCATTGTAAATCTTCATCTTAGTAAGTAGGTCACATTTTTGTGATGCTTTTAAACGGCTCATGACAGAGAACATCGAAGCGACCTTGATTGTATGCGGTGCTATGTGTGCATCAAAATCCGACCTAGAAAGTATTTTTTCGTAGATCTTACACTCTTGATCAAGCTCTAAGATATAAGGAACGTTTATTTTTACAACTCGATCGAGAATTGCTTCGTTAGTATGCTCAGATTTAAATCGATTCCATTCCGACTCATTACAGTGAGCAAGGATAACGCCATCAAAAAATAGCATGTCGTGCTTTCCTGGAGAAGGAACACGTTTTTCCTGTGTTGCAGTAATAATCGTATGGAGAAATTCTATTTCATTTTTAAACACCTCGATAAGCTCAACAATACCACGGTTACCAATATTGAAAGCACCGGTCAGATTCAATACTCTTGGATCATCTTCCGAATACTTATCAAGCTTTGATATATCTTCCGATCCAATTAGTACTGAAACGTCTTGTGAGTTAGCATCCATAGGAGGCACAGAAGCAATTCCCCTACGACCACGTTGTGAGAATGTAGATTCCACAACCTTAAAATTTTCATATTTACCATCATACTCCTCCAACAATGTATATCTGGCAACGGGAGATATATCGCCTTCGATCTTTACCCCTAATGCCTTTTCAAAATCTTTTCTAAGACCTCTAGGTATAAGCTGCAGCGGCTCTCCTCTCTGCGGGTCACCTTCAAGGTGATAATATTTTAAACCATCCAGAGCGCTTTTGATGTGTTCCGTTAATGCAGACTTACCAGCACCAACCGGACCCATTAAAAGAAGAACCTGACGTGACTCCTCGCCACGAAGCGCAGCACCTTTTAAAAACCGCATCAACTTTTCAATGACGTTTTCCATTCCAAAAAATTCATCTTTAAAATAGTCATAAACTTTAATTGAATCGCCATTAAAAATCTTTCTTTTCCGCGGGTTTTCTGAAGACATTTCTTCAACGCCGGCGTCAACGATTGCATCGTAAAGGCGCTTATGCGATAGCTTTGAAATGTTCGGCTCATTTTGTACAAGTTCTACATAATCAATTAGTGTACCACTAAATTTAGCATCTTTTTTCTTGCCGCGTTGTTGGTTAATAAGTTTAAGGAAATCTTTTTTATTCATTGTTTTTTCTCCTAAATTTCGAATGGTGCATCATCTACCATGGTTATAAGTTTGACGTCATTTTTCCACAAAGCCTTAGTGTGTTTTACAACCTTTTCTGCATGGTTGATTTCTAGGTCTCGGACACCGTCGTGCTCGTGGTATAGTATTAAAGTATCATCCTCTACAAAGTCAACGTAAATAACTGGAATGGAGTTTGCTCCAATTTGTTGCAACAAAGTTTGCTTCACGTGCTTCCAACCATCTTCATCAGATACCTCATCTATTTCTATCATATCATCAGTATCAGAATAGGAAAATAAATTTAATTCTTCGCAGTCTTCCCTTGTCAAATATTGCCTAAGAAATGATTCATCATTATGAACTTCTCTAGCTATAAAACATTCTTCAATGCCGTAGCGTTCATAGATTTTATTAAAAAGATGAAACCCAATATGGTAAGGATTAATGTTTGCAATATGTGGTCTAACAACCTGATTGTGTGACTTAAGAAAAGGAATATGATATTTTTGAGGTAAGTCAAGTTCGTTTAAGATCTTGAAGTGCCAAAAACAGGCCCAACCTTCATTCATGATTTTTGTTCTAATCTGTGGCATAAAATAGTGAGCCTCGTCACGAACTATTTCAATAACATCTTTTTCCCAATTTTTAAGGCCTCTTGCATAGGCATTTACGAAACCGAGTACATCATACTCTGCTTCAATAGGCAATTGATTAAACTGTCTTTCAGTTATTTCACCGTTATCTAAAGCAGCTTTGTTATTTTTTTGCCAAGTTATTCGTTCTTCCCGGATATCCCTTATATCATGAGGTAATCGAGGTACCTGATAACTAAGTGCATGCGCTGCATCAATAAGTCTTTCCACTTTTGCAATTCCAATGCTTGGATCTTCAATGTAAGACTGTATTCTTTTTTTCGCGTTTCGCATTCTTGGAACAACAGTATCTGCACGAGTATACCCAAATGTGCGGTTGTTTTTAAAGAAATCACTGTGACCGACACAATGGGCCATAATAAGAATCTGTAGATACAGCGGGTTTTCTTTCATTAGATAACTAATGCATGGGTTAGAATTGATGATAAGTTCATATGGAAGCCCGGTCATACCTAATTGATACCTTTGATGCTGCACTTCAAAAGATTTACCATAAGACCAGTGTCCATAGTGGGTAGGCATGCCGTGATAAGCCATGTTCCCAATCATCTCAAAATAGTCACAGGTTTCGTACGTAATCGGATACCAATCTAATTTGTGCTTTTTTGCTAAATCACAAATTTTATCATCCCATTCCTGTAAGTCCTGTAAAGACCAATCACTCATAATTGCCCTCCAAAGAAAGATTTAAAAGCATTCCAAACATCATCTTTTTTTGTAAGCTTAACAATTTTAAATTTATCATCGCACATATAGTCCAGAACACCAGCTAGTGTGTTTGTATGATCAACAACCCACTTGATGTCATCGAGCGCAGGCTCGATCTGACAGTAACCATATAGCTGGCACAATTCTTTTAACTTGTTGCTAGCTTCGACTGTAGCGTCCATATCAGAAAGCCAATTATCACCGTCAGAACAATGAAATGTATAAATGTTCCACGACTTAGGGTTATATCTTTTCTCAGCCTGTTCGATTACATAATTTAGTGCAGGTGAAACAAGAGTACCACCTGAGCTACCGCGGTTGAAAAACTTGTCTTCCTCTACTTCGTATGGCTGGGTATCGTGAGAAACAAAGACTATTTCAGTCTTCTCATATTTGCTTCTAATAAAATGATACAGAAGAAAGAAAAAAGATCTTGCAAGGTATTTCTTGTTTTTACTCATTGATCCGGAAACGTCCATCACAAAAAATATGCAAGCATTTGTGGCATACTTAACATCTTGTTTGATATGTTTGTACCTAAGATCATTCTCAATAAAGGAAAAACTTTCACCTGATTCTGGATCATAGGTGCCAGATCTTTCTGCAGCTTTTTTTCTCTTGATTCTTCTTTTCGCTGTTTCTTTTTTAGAAAGCCTTGGCCTAATGCCTTCGTTTCTATAGCCTTTTCTTCGATATTTTGCGGACATAATTTCCCGCATCTGTTTCTTTTCAAGCTCAGGCAAATTTAAATCTTTAAAAAGATATTCTGTGAGTTCCTCTAGGGTTACTTCAACTTCGTAGAACTCTTCACCTTTTTTGTTACCGGCTTTTTGCCCGTCACCTTTCTTTTTCTTCTTTGATCCTTTGGCATATTTTTTGCCTTTCTGAATATCAGCGTCTCCACCTGCACCGGCCTTTTGCTTATTGGTGCCATAGATGAATTTATACTCTTTAATTCCCTTAACAGGAATCCGGATCTTTTTTTTACCATTTTGTCCGATAATACTTTCTTCGGCAACTATATCATGAATGCCGTCTTTGATTGCTTTCTCGATCTTCTGTTTGTGCCGACGACGATCACCAGCTGATCTATCTGCATTTGTACTATGATGACTAAACACGCTGCCCATGATCTCTCCATTCAATCTATAATTATAGTGAAACCTTTTATTAATATAATATGGGCAAATTTTATTTTGTTAATAGAACCTGGGATTGAAATAGTGTTTCCAGGCTTGCTTGGGGCGGGTCTCTAAGTAGGTAAAGTTATTATCGTTTGCGTATGCTTC
>MDTB01203016.1_pt1 | contig 10675 bp, 11 predicted proteins | sample 811161 | NCBI WGS metagenome assembly MDTB01 (sample SAMN05326650, study PRJNA326480) | marine metagenome | isolation source: seawater | place: Mediterranean Sea | collected 2009 | reverse complement strand
CTCCAAGCTTAAGTTTGGATGTCTCTTCTTTACAATTTTCCAGTTATCTAAAATGAGTTTGGATTTTTTTGATTTTTCATTATTAAATCTTCCATTTTCATTTATCTTTAGAATCATTTGATATCCATTTTTTAAAAATTCTTCAATAATATCGTTTACAGTAAATCTTGGATATGAAATTCCTGAATAATAGAAATCAATCATCTTTTTTTTTCTTTCGTTATGAAACTTTGAAACATACTTTTCATATTCAGCATTATTCATAAGTACGTGTCCCCAAGGAATGCCCGTAGATGAGTAGCGATGAGGTCCTAGATAAGAAAAAAAGGATCTATGTTTGAAGTAAACTATAGAATTTTTTTTTGAGGCTAATTTAAAACTTCTTACAATATCCGATAAATTTGAAATGTGTTCTATTGCCTTACAATAGATTACATCATATTTTTTTTTCAACTTATGTAAACTGGTCGCTCCGTAAGAATAAAATTTCATTTTTTTCTGCTTTTTATTTCTTGTTAATTTTACGTTCCCAGGTCTCATTGAAAAATCTTCTAGGGACAATCTACTTAAATAATCAGAAATATTAAATTCTATTTGATTGTTTAAATATTTACTCAAATTTAAATAGAGTTTATCTCGATCATGTTTTTGCCAGCTTGTCGTATGTTCCCCGTCATAAAATGGATCAGTGCCATCGCATTTTCTTAAATTTGTGAAATTTAAAATTAATCTTGGAACTGTGCCATTACCAGTGCCCACATCTAGCAAACTTTTATTTTTTAAGTTATAGCCAATACTATTCATTAAATATAAAAACTGGTTGACTTGTAGCAATATTCTGCCCTTTTCAAATTTATTAATCGCTCTTTCTGGAGGAGAGTCATAATATTTTGTTCCCGGTGTGGTAGGAGTTAAAAATTTTAAGAGATTTTCTTTTATATCTACTTTAAAATTTTTATTATCTATTTTAAATGTTTTTTTCATTTAATTTGATTTTTGAAATATATTACTAAATTCGTTAAACGTAATGATTTGAAATAGATTAAAAGATGTTTTTAATTTTCCCTTAATAAGCATTTCATAATTTTTTTTTACGTTTTTTTGGTCAAATATATCTGAATTTAAAAAACTTAGTGAATTTATTTTATCCATTAAAAAATCTTTTAATTCAAACTTTAACCATTCTCTTTGAGGGTCGGCAATAGCTTTTTTGTTTTTGGATAAAAATCATTTAAATTAAAATATTATTTAACAGCTAAAAAACCTTCAAAGTTTACGAATTTTAAAATAGTAACAATGTCTTTGAATCCCGCTCTTTTTAACATGTTTTTATTAGCTTCACTGCTAAAGGGATCCATTTTTCCTTTAAGGCTTTTTGATTTTGACATAATTTCCATAGGTGAATAACCTTGCTCAATTTTATAATCATTATAAATTTGAGTAGTCATATCTTGAAACCTAGCATCCGGAGCTCTTACTTTCTCAAACATGATAAATGCACCGCCCCAATCTAAACTTTTAAAAATTTTATTAAATAAATTTTGTCTTTTTTTTGGATTAATAAATTGTATCGTATAAAAAGAGGTAAAGAATGAAGATTTTTTAAATTTTATCTTTTCAATTTTTTTGTTAATAATTTTAACATTTTTATTATCTCTGTTGTTTTTTTTCGCTATTAAGCACATATCTTTAATTTCATCGATACCGTAATAATGATGTCTTTTACTTTTATTTTTTTTTGATAATGATTTTAAAAATGTGCCTGTAGAGCATCCTAAATCATAAACATTGGTACTTTCCGCTAAAAAAAAATCTGAAAATTTGAGAGCCACATCATGAGACCAATCATAAAGAGGTACTGATTTTTTTATGTGCACGTCAAAGTTTTTTGCGGTTTTTCCTGAAAAACTCCAGTTTGCATCTTTGACAGTGATATTATCACCTGCTTTCATTTTTAATTTCATTTAATGTAAAAAAATTTATACAAAAATAATTAATAAGTATATAAATTAAAGGTGTAAACTAATTTAATTAAAAAATGTGTGGTTTCTTCTTCTCGAACAATATTAACAAAGGCAAAGATTTAGCCAAAATTAGAGAAATTGAGAGAATTCTTAAAAATAGAGGACCTGATAATAGAAAAACTATATTTCTTAAAAAAAGCGTTTTGTCATTCAGCAGACTCTCAATAATCGACAGATCAAACAGAGCTAATCAACCCTATTCAGATTTTAGTAAAAGATATTTTTTATTATTTAATGGTGAGATTTATAATTATCAAATTTTAAAAGATCAGTTAATTAAGAATGGTATAAAATTTAAAACTAAATCAGACACTGAAGTTCTTTTCAAACTACTAGTCAATTTCGGTATTGATGATACTTTAAAAAAAATTGAAGGAATGTTTTCGTTTATTTTTTATGACAAAAAAAAACAATCCTTAGTTGGTGCAAGAGATCATTTTGGACAAAAACCTTTCTATTACTGCAGGTATAAAAAACGTATTTTAATTTCTACAAATATTGGATGTATCAAATTATTTTTGAAAGAAAATGCAATTGATAAAGATGCAATTAAGACATATATTTCTACAAGAGGTCTTCACAATCCGCAAAATACATTTTTTAAACTCATAAAAAAACTGAGAGCTGGTCATAAATTTAAATTAGAAAATGGTAAAATAAAAATATCTAGATATTTCAATCCAATAAATCTTTTTTCTAAAAAATTATCTGACAGATATAAAAAGATCTCTCAATTAGAGAGAGAAGAATTACTTAGTAATAAAATTTCAGATTCCATTAGATTAAACCTTTTATCAGATGCCCCTATCGGAGTATGTTTTAGTGGAGGAGTAGACTCAACATTAGCATATTACTATGCATCAAAAGAAAAATATAATTTACCAATATATTCTAGTTTTTCAAAAGGAATAGAAAAAATTACCTTTAAATATATTCCGAAGTTAACTAAAAAACTTAAAATTAAAAAAACTAATTACGTAATTAATGAAAAAAATAAATACTTGTTAGAACTTTCTAAATTAATTAATTACTCTAAAAACGTCGCTACTTGGGGAGGAGGACCCCCAATGTCTTTTCTTTGTAAAAAAGCAAGAAAAAATAATTCTTTAGTTTTATTATCCGGAGATGGTTTAGATGAAATAAATTTAGGTTATTTAACTCATCAAAATTTAATAAATAGATTTCGCGGTAATCTTTATGATCAAAATGTAGCTTTTCAAATAAATCCCCAGTCACCTTTTTATGCATCAAAAGCATGTAAAAAATATTCAAGTTTTTTAAACAAAGAAAGAAAAAATGACCTTAACAAGATAAAAAAAATATATTTAAATAATATTACAAAAAAAGAATTATTCATTAAAAGTTTGATTATTCAAGATTTAGGTATTTTTTTACAATCATGCACGCTACATCACTCTGATGAGTATTCAATGTTCAATTCTATTGAAATGAGACAGCCATTTATTAATATAGAGCTTATTAGATTTTTAATTAATCAACCAATTAAATTTTTATTTAATAAAAAATTAAATAAACCTTTGATTAGATATTTATTTAATAAGAAAATAGGAAAAAAATTTACAGATATTAAGAAAGAAGGGACTAGAAATTATTCAAAATATATTTCTAATAAAAATTTCTGGAATTTTGATAAATTTCTTACATTAAAGATATTTAAAGTTAATATTTCTAATATTAAAGATTACAGAATAATATTTAATTTTATTAACACCGAAATTTTTTATAGAATGTGTGTATTAAATTCCTCAAATTTTGATACTATTGTTAAAAATAAATCAATTTTAAAGCGCTAAGACTCTATATTGTTAATTAAATACTTATTTAACTATATATAGACCATTTTTTTCTTTACCGTTCAATTAATGAACGCTAGTATGTTCAAAATTTGAACGGAAAAAAATATGGATAATAACGATCATTTTGAAGTTTTAAGAAAAATACAAAATAAACCAAATTCATCTCAGAGAGAACTCGCGGAGGAATTAGGATTCAGTTTAGGAAAATTAAATTATTGCCTCAAAGCTTTACAAAAGAAAGGTTTAGTAAAGATTGAGAATTTCAAAAAAAATCCAAAAAAATTAAACTATTTTTATGTTCTTACACCAGCTGGAATTGCTCAGAAAACAAAACTTACTATTAATTTTATGAAAAGAAAAATGAAAGAATATGACGAGTTAAAAAAAGAACTTAATAAAAAAGACTAAAATGTGGACAATTATAAAAATAGATAAAAGTAAATTTAAACTTCTTAAAAAAGATTTTGAAAAAAAAACTGGAGAAGAATTTATATTTTATAAACCTAAAATAAAAGTTTCCAAATATATAAAAAATAAACTTTTAGAGAAAGAATTTGATCTTTTAGGAAATTATGTATTTTGTTATAATACCTCCTTCAAAGAGAAAAAAACTATTAACTTATTAAGATTTTCAATAGGATTAAAATATTTCTTACAAGGATTTTTACATTTACAAGAAGACATAACTAAGTTTGTAAATAAATGTAAAAAACTTGAAAATATAGATGGCACAATTTCGGCAAGTTTCATTGAAGGTGAGAAAAATAAAACTTATGAGTTTTTGTCAGGGCCATTTGCAAATAAATTATTTACTATTCTTGAATTGAAAAAAGACAAATTAAAAATATTATTAGGTGCTGTTGAATCTTATATTGATAAAAAAAAATATCTATTTCGATCGACCTGATAATTAGAATAATGAAAGAAACTAAAATTGTAAAAAAAGAATTTTTTACAAAGTGCGGAGCTATGGTTAATGAATAAAAATCTAGTAATCATTATTCCAGTAAGATTAGGATCTCGTAGATTAAAAAACAAAAATATTTTGCCAGTAAAAGGCCTTCCAATGTTTGTGTATGCAGCCTTAAATGCAAAAAAATCAAAAAACAAACCAACTATCTTTATTTCATCTGAGAGTGAAAAAATAAAAAAATTGTGCGATAAATTTAATTTAAATTTTATAAAAAGACCAAAAAAACTATCTTCCAGCTTAGCAGAAAAACAAGAAGCTATAGTTCATGGAACCCGTTATATTTTGAGAAAATTTAAGTTTAAGCCAAAAATAGTCGTCTCTCTTCAGTGCAACTCTCCAGAATTTAGCTCCAAAGATTTTGATAAAGCTTTAAATGTCTTTAGAAAAAAATTTCCTATGAAGGAAAAAAAAGAATTAATATCCGTTGGCTTTGACAACTGTCAAAATGCTGCTTTTAGAATTATGACTTTCAAAGCCGTTTTTCAAAAAACCTTAAGTACAAATATAATCGTTTTTTTTACAAACTATTTAGACATTCATACAAAGCAAGACTATAAAAAAGTCATTAAAAATATTAATGAAAAATTATAAGTGTGCGATATTTATTTCTGATGTCGGTTTTGGCCATATGGTTAGGCAGCGACAAATAATTTTTGAACTCTTAAAAAAATTTAATAAAATCTCTATAACAGTATTTCATGAAAAGAATATAGATATTTTAAGAAAAAATTTTGGCAATAAGATTAGTTATGTAAAAAATTTTAATAATATTAGATTGAAAAAAAAACCAAGCGGATTATTAAATTTAAAGAGTACAAAAAAAATATTTAAGTCCTGGAAAAAAAATTCTGAAAAATTCTTAAAAAAAAATAATGTTATCCTCTCTAAATTTGATTTTTTTATATCAGATTTAGTTCCAGAAATCTCTTATTATGCTACCATAAATAAAAAACCTTGCTTCTCAATCTGTCATTATACGTGGGATTGGTTTTTCAATAAAATTTTTAAAAAAGATAATTCAGATATCAGAACAATGAGAAAATATACGAATTTGAGTGATAAGATTTACTTTCCCCCAATGACGCATTCAAAAAAAATTAAAGTCCCTAATAAAGTTAAAAATGTAAATTTTATTGGAAATAAGTTTAAAAAGAAAAAATTAAAAGGAAAAAAATCTAAAATCTTAATAATGAACAACGGAACAGAAGTTTTATCTTCAAAAATTAAAGGAATAATCCCTGAATTGTTTAAAATGAAAGATTATAAATTTTATATCTCTACATCAAAATTAGGAAATAAATTAAAAAAAGAAATTTCTAAAAATAATCATGTTCATCTTATAAAAAATGAATTAAAAAATAGTTACAATTACATTCCTCGGATGAATTATATTGTTGCAAGAGGAGGATACAACACAATTACGGAATGTTTATTGTCTGAAAAGCCTACACTTCTTGCTGAGGAAAAATTTAATCCAGAGATTAAAGAAAATTTAAAATATATTAAAAAAATAAGTTTTTTTGAAATTTTAAAAGATAGACATTGGTCACCAAAAATTTTTAAAAGAAAATTTCAAAAATTTATTTTTGACCAAAAAAATTTAAAAAAAAAACGAAAAAAAAGTTTACCTTTAAAAAATAATGGTGCTAAAGTCATTGTAAATGATATTAAGAGATATTTAAAAAATTATGACTAAAATAATTGCAGAGCTTTGTCAAAATCACAATGGAGACGAAAAAATTTTGCAAGAGATGGTTCATTCTGCATCGGAAGCAGGAGCAGAATACGCAAAGATTCAATCAATGCATTCATCTGAACTTACTCATAGATTGAGATTTGATGATGGTTTAATAGAGGGGGGGAGAGTTAAAGTCATTAAAAGGCCCTTTAAATCTGAACTTGAAAGGCTAAAAAAATTGGATCTAAACGAGAAGCAACATCAACTTTTCTTAGAGTGCTGTAAAAAATACAAAATAAAACCTATGACAACTATTTTCTCACTATCAAAAATTGAAATGGTAGAAAAATTAGGGTTCCAAACTATAAAAATATCAAGTTTTGATTGTGCATCTCATAGACTTATTGAGGAAGTCTCAAAGCGAAATTTTAAGCATATCGTAGTCTCCACAGGTGCAACTTTTAATAGAGAGATAAAAGAAACAATTAATATTTTGAAAAAGTCAAATAAGACACATACTTTACTACATTGTGTGTCTATTTATCCAACTGGAACAGAAGACGCAAATCTCTCAAGGATTCATTACTTAAGAAAGATTACACAAAAAGTTGGTTTAAGCGATCATTCAAATCCAGATATACATAAAAACATAATACCTGCTTTGGGAATATATTTAGGAGTTAATTTGATTGAAAAACATTTCACTATTCTTGATAAAGATAAAACAAAAGACGGGCCTGTTTCCGCCAACCCTGAACAGCTAAAAGAACTAGTAAATCTATCAAAACTGAATAAGCAAAAATTAATGGATTACATTGAGGAAAACACAGATGATTATAAAATTTTACTCGGACAAGAAAATCGCGATATGACTCAAACTGAGCTTTTAAATAGAGATTATTACCAAGGTCGATTTGCTAGCAAGGATAGTAAAGGAAATTACGTTTTTAATTGGTCTAAAGATACTTTATAAAAAAAAACATTGAAGCTTCTCAAATTTTCAAAATGTCCTATTTGTAAAAGTCCTAATTTTAAGGCGGCTAAACCTGGATATAAAAACATGTATTCAGAGCAAATTTCTCAAGAGTATAAAATAGAAGAGTATCAATTGATAAAATTGTTGAAAAATGTTCAGTGTATAAATTGTGGTTTAATTTATAAAAAAAAATGGTTTAGTGAAAAAACATCTAATATTATTTTTAATAAAATTATTCCCGTTCACCCAAAAGGGTGGGACATAAAATCTAAAAAATTTAATTTAAACTATTTTAAAAGAAAACTAGTTTTATTGAGATTTTTGGTCAAGAAAAATAAAGAATTAGAAATTAACAAAATAAATCGAGAATTAATTTCGATAGCTGACTCTTTAACAGTGAAAGACAAAAATAAAAAAAAAATTAAGAAAAATTTAATAGTTTCAATAAAAAGAAAAGAATTTAATAAGATTGTTTTTTATTTAAATAAGATTAAAAATTGTTTCTCATCCCCAGAAGAATTTAAAAGATTCAGAGGTTTTAATTCTGTTAGTTTAAGAGAACATATACAAGCCATTGTAGGAAAATTAGAAAATTTAAGTGAAATGGGATGTCCATTGTGGGGAAACTTAAATGTCATGAGCAGAGAAAAAATCAAATGTAGCTTTATTAAAGGAAGATCGTCACAATTTTGGGGCTATAAGTGTAAAAAAAATAATTCGATTTGTCACAACCAACTAAACAAAAAGGTAGTAAAGTATAATAAAATTCCCAATCTTAAAAAAAAAATAGATTATTTAGGAGCTTATCTGTATTTAGATCATGTAATTGATCCAATAAATCTTATAAAAAAGATTTTTCAATTTTCAAATTCTTTAGGCATTATTCTTGAGAGATCTAACACAGGTGTTCCAGTTCAACATTTTACTGGTTGGAATATTAATTCAATAAAATATTTAGCTCGTAAATTTAACAAAAATATTGATTTCTCTTTCAGACCAATAAAAAAAACAGGAAAAGATTTTTTTTTAATTTATTAAAAATGATTAAATATTTTACAAGTTATAAAAAATATTTATAAAATTTTAAAACAATACTCATTCATGAAAAGAATTTTAGTTGCTATAAAATTTTTCTTTAAAGTAAAGTTCAAAAGTTTAAATCACAAAAAAAAAGTAGTAATTTTTGACTGTGTGAATACTTCAGACTTGGTAAGTATTTTGAATCATAATGAAATTTTTATTATGTCTTCAAGAATAGATAAAATTGATACTATTTACCTAAACTGGAATATAATTTTATTCATGTTAAAAAATTTTTTTAAAAAAAGAAGAATGAAATTAAATTATTTTATAGCATTGATTAAAGAGGTTAAACCCGATTTGGTAATTACTACAGTAGATAATTCAATTGAATTTTCACTATTATCAAAATACTTCTTTGGTAAAATTAAATTTCTTGCAATTCAATTTGCAACAAGAAACGATGTCTACAAAAATGAGAAAGGAAATAATAAAAATTTATTTTTTTCAAATTTGATTTGTTTTAGTAAATTTGATTTAGATTTACTCAAAGCAAATAGTATAACAGTTAAAAATCATATTATTGCCGGTTCATTTAAAAGCTCCTATTTTCAAAATTTTTACCACAAATTAGATAATAAAAAAAAATATGATATTTGTTATGTCAGCAAACAGATCCATAAACATAAAAAGGAAAATAAAAATAGGAAAAAACTTTTTAATAATCAAATAAAAAACTTGGAATATTTATCCAGATACGCGTTAAATAAAGATATCAAAATAATAATTCAATCAAAAAGCGAAAAAAATTCTGCTGAAATTAATTTTTATAACAAAATTTTTTTTAAAAATAATAATGTCGAAATTTTTTGGAGAAAGAGTGAAACAGATTACTTAACCTCATACCATAATATAAGTTCTAGTGAAGTCGTAATAGGTACGCCATCAACACTATTAAGAGAAGCTATGACATACAATGCTAAAGTATTATGCAGTGAATATTACCCTTTTGATAGAGACGCTCATCCTTTCGCTGGCTATAACTATATGGGAGAATTTAGTTATGAGCAGTTTAAAGAAAAGATAGATCATTTACTTCAAATTAGTTCTGAGGAGTATCTCAAAAAAACCAAATACTCTAAAAATTATTACATGGAAAACTCAAACTTGGTTCAATTGGTAAAAAATCTTGTAGATAAAAAGACAAGCACATTAATATAATATTATTCCTATTTTTAATTGACTATATGATGAAAAAAAACACTAAGATCGCTGTTATCGGATTAGGTTATGTTGGTTTGCCATTAGCAAAAGAATTTGCAAAAATATTTAAAGTTATAGCCTACGACACTAATGTAGAAAAAATTAAACAATTTAAAAAACGTAAACACAAAAATTTGTTTTTTTCAAATAATCCACTTGTAATCGAAGATGCGAATATATTTATTGTTTGTGTTCCAACGCCAATTAAAAAAGATAAAACTCCTGATTTAAACTCATTAAAAATTGCAACAAAAACAATAAGTAAATCATTAAAGAGAGGTGATTTGGTAATTTTTGAGTCTACAGTTTATCCCGGATTAACTGAAGAAATATGTATACCAATACTTAAAAAAGAAAATAATCTTAAATTAAATAAAGATTTTTATGTAGGTTATAGTCCAGAGCGTATTAGCCCAGGTGACAAGAGTGATCTTACAAAAATAAATAAAGTTATTTCAGGCAGTGATATTAAAACTACTAATTTAATTTACAAACTATACAAAAAAATAATTAAGGCTAATTTGTTTAAAGCAAGTAGCATAAAAGTAGCTGAAGCATCCAAAATAGTAGAAAATGTCCAAAGAGATATTAATATTTCTTTCATGAATGAAATCAGCTTGATTTTCTCAAAATTAAATATTGATACCCAAGAGGTTTTAGATGCAGCAAGAACTAAATGGAATTTTCTAGATTTTTCTCCTGGATTAGTAGGTGGACACTGCATATCTGTTGATCCTTACTATCTCACATACAAAGCCAAACAAAAAAAATATATACCTAAAGTAATTTTATCTGGCAGAACTATTAATGATAGTATGGGCTTTTACGTTGGTAATATAATCAAAAGAAAAATTAAAAAAAAATACAAAAAAAAAAAAAATTAATTTAGGTATATTTGGTCTAACTTTTAAAGAAAATACTAAT
>MDTB01142418.1_pt1 | contig 10675 bp, 4 predicted proteins | sample 811161 | NCBI WGS metagenome assembly MDTB01 (sample SAMN05326650, study PRJNA326480) | marine metagenome | isolation source: seawater | place: Mediterranean Sea | collected 2009 | reverse complement strand
TGAACTTGCTTCTTGAGCAAGCCATCTCTATCACAGTGCCTCAGATCGCCAAAATCTGGTGTGCCGCCGTTGTGAGGCGCGAATCTTTCCCCAGCACTATGAGAGCCCATGACTTCGCTGCGAGAGTTCGTCTGAGACTCTCTCTGTGCTTTGGCTGTTTCGCGCACGGGGCTTATCATTCGATGAACCCCGTAGTGGTCAACCACCACGCCTTGATCACTGGTAACAGCCTCTTCAAACCCAGGCGACGCACTGCGCACACGGAGACGGGGCGTGGTTGTGGCGGGGCGCAATACGTCGCCAGGGCTCGTTACAATAGTGTTTTGTTTTGTGTCCTTGTTGCGCTTGTGCCTATCCGTGGGGGTGAAGGCGCCTCTTGTGCGTGGAGAGGACACCATGCTTGGACCCGATGCTTGAGGAGTGCGTAATTGCGGCTGGTAGCCCTTGTCTTTGTTGCGCAATGACAGCCCCATTAGCGACAAGAAAAGCTCCAATCGCGCCCTCAGCTTCTTCTTCCAACTAGACGCGAAGAGATCACTGTAGAGCGGCTGACTCAGGGGATCGACACAATCCTCGAGTCCCTCCGCAAGGCGATAGTCTTTGCTGCTCTTCAGCGTAGCGACTGCCTGGGCGGCCACTGACCCTGGGCTCGTAATCGAGATTGATTTCAAGAATTCACGTAAGTGCGACCTTCTGCGCTGGGTGTGCGAGTGAGCCGCTTCAGAGTCTTTTTCGCTATCTTCGGAGGCTGCCTCGGCCTCTAGCGCGGCGACCAAAAAGTACACATATAGGCTGAACTCAAGACCTAATCGAGCTACATAGGACACGGCCGCATTGGTCACGTCTTGTTCGTTATTACTTCTACTTAGAGTGCCAAAACGAGTGTCAGCAGGCATGAGCGACACTGCGACGCGCCAAGGGAATAAAAATAGGTCTCCGTCGCCACTATCGAAGGCTTTCACGATGGCATTAGACAGCACAGAGCGTTCTGTAGAGCTGAACTGGGCCGCTTGAGGCTGTCCAGATCGCTGCAAGGGGGATCCTAGGCCCAAAGAAGACAAGGTGTGACTACCACTCCCGATGCCCCCCTTTTTGGGGGTGCTGCTACCAGTAGAGTAGGGATGGGGGTGATCTCGAGGCTTGCCCACAATTGGAGGGGACATGGTACGCGCTGCGCGATGGGTACCGCCCCCGTTACCACTAGCGCCGCTCATCCCTCTCTCCCTTCCCCTGGCGCCAGATGCAGCTGAGTGGGAAGGACTGAGTGACGTCTCTGGACTGGCGGTCATGTTCAAGCGGCCGAGCACATCACTTGTCTGACTGGTCATCTCGTTGATCTTTGCAGTGATCAACTCAGCAAAGTCAGTCTCCATACCCACACTCTTTAAGTCAGAGATGGTCAATAATTCTAGCACGGAAAGCTTCGTAACGCCGCCGTGCTCCAACAAAGGGAGCAAGTGCGACAGACCGTTGGCCTCAAGCCATGCTGACAAGCGGAGGTACTCAGCCGCTTCCGTGCTTGCACTTGGCTTAGCTCGCAACATACTCGGTAGGGTTGACACACCGTTGTCTTCGCCATGGCTATTATCGACCTCATGTGTGCCCTCAGCACGTGTCTGGACCGGAAGCTCATCTCCAGCCACTTCTGCATCTTCACTCTTCACAGCCGTAGTACTTGTAGTGGTGACGCTCATGCTTGCCCTCACGACCTTATCATGCTGAGCAGTAGGGTGTGGCAGCTGGTGTCCCAGATCAGGGTCCATGAACGCCTCATTATAAAGCCGACTGAATATGTCCCCCCCCGGTCGCGGGTCTACTCGATCCACCCCCTTGTGCTCCTTGTGCGGCGATGCTCCACTGGGTGACAAATTAGCACTCATTTGACTCATTCGACGATGCGTCTTTCCACCTAGGGACGCCGTGGAGGGATCCTTCCGCAGAAACTCCCTGGTGTTCACGGGTCGGCCGATAGTCCGACTCTTGGGCTGGTTGGTATTGCCCCATGGTAGCTTTCGACCCAGTTGCTCCACCGTCAGAGACTTCCGCTTCGAAATGCCCTCACTTCGTTTTTCTGCCCGACTTTTGGGAGGGGAGGGAGATGTGTGGTCGTGGATGGAGGTCGTTACCATCCGTCCGAACGGCGGCCGCTTAGTGCTACTCGACGGCGCGGGCGTCTTTGCTGAGCGAACAAATTCGCGCATCGCATACTTGTACTGGCCAGATGAAGGCGGTGATGTCACGGCTTCTGCAGCCTTGGAGGGGGGAAGGTCTTCACTCCCTTTGCTCTCCTCCACCGCATTGAAAACAGACATTATCGCACTTTTCTTCCCCTCGTTCTCTTCATCTACCTCACTAGTCCCTCTTTTCTGCTTACTCGACCTTTGTTTGACCCCCTTCATCGCGCTCCGTCCTGTACTTGCGGGGCTGTGCGCAATATTTTTATCTTCCTTTGAGCCTCGATTACAGTCGGCATCCAGTAACGATATAGCTTGCTTGTTGACAGCCTCAGCGTCATTGGCCACATCTAGATCAAAAGGCTCTGGGTGATATTCCTTACTCTCTACGATAGCATTATCACCTGTTTTCGTCTCTTTCTTAGGCTTCGTAGACTTCGTTGAACCCCCGTTCACTTTGATCTGCGGCTTGCTGTCAAGAGGCGACTTCCCTAGCTTTACAGACGTTGTGTTTTTCCACACTGGCTGATCCAAGGTAGTTCTAGATCCGATGGACTGTTTACCTAGGCCTGGCCCTAATCGCCTAGAGCTCTTTCTCGGTGGGCCCATCATCTTGTGGCGACTTCCCTCAAATCCTGGCCACTCTAACTTTATCTCAGAGATATGCCAACTTTGACACACAGTTTATTATAGAAGGATACCAGTAAGCAGATTGTTAAAGTATAAAATAGACCTCCTGCATAGAAAACTTCTGAAACTTCCGAGATCTGTGTGGATGTGTGGTCAAGGAAAGAATAAACAATGATGCGAGCTGGCAGGAGGTTAATCGCGGTAAGTAGTGGCTTTAACAAGAGATATAGTTTAGCCCCTTCACAGGTTACAACCCGTGGGTTGGCCGGGGGAGTCGAGTGGCACGGTACGACCATCTTAGCCGTCAGGAAGAATGGCCAGACCGTCATGGGAGGCGATGGACAGGTAAGTATGGGCAGCAGTGTGATGAAGGGAAACGCCAAAAAAGTGCGCAAGATCGGATCGAATATTCTGGTAGGCTTCGCTGGTAGCACTGCTGATGCTCTGACACTCGTGGAAAGGCTAGAAAAGAAGCTCGACGAGCACCCCGGCCAACTGATGCGAGCTTGTGTGGAACTGGCAAAAGCGTGGAGAACTGAAAAATATCTGAGGAGATTGGAGGCAGTTTTGCTGGTAGCAGACAAAGACAACATTTTCGAACTTACAGGTAACGGGGATGTTCTTGAGCCCGAAAAGGGAGTCATGGGAGTAGGATCAGGGGGCCAGTTCGCGTACAGTGCGGCTTTAGCATTGATTGACCAGGAGGGTGTTGAAGCAGAAGAGATTGTGCGCAGATCAATGAAAATCGCCGGAGACATCTGCGTCTACACGAATCATAGCTTGAGGATTGAAAAGCTGGAGCCCGGAGACGCGGAGGACCCGGAGGACAAGCCGGAGGCATGAGGAACCAGTTACGACCATCATAGTACAAATTCACATCATTAATCACCAATATCTGCTGAGGTCCTACTTCCCTCTCTTGCTGGAGAGCCTTCTTCTCACGATGTTCACTCCTATTTCGTTACTGTAACGCGCAACCACAAAATCCTGAGATTCTTGCGCGAAGCAAATTACTTTGCCATCCCTCCCAAATCGCCCAGTTCGCCCCGCCTGGTGAACATAGTCGTCATGGGACTCGGGTAGTGTCATCATAATCACATTCGAGGTATCAGGCACATCAATACCGCGAGCAATCATGCCTGGTGTGACCAAAAGCACAGGCGATGTGCCGTCACGATAGGCATTCAGTACCTCTGCACGCTCATCTAGGGACATGCCCTCAGAGAGCGCGCTGACTTGGCACTCGCCGCGAGCGGCGTAACCAGCCTTCGTGAGACCCGACAGGACAGCTTTCTTCACACCACTCTCTCCGTGCAAGTCTTCATCATTGCAGAAGACAATGCACTGGAACCTTCCTTTCTCTAGACTTTCAGCTTCCTTAGTGACCACGTAACGTAGCATAGCGAGCTTTTCGCGACGATTGCTCACAGGAATGTACTCATGCCTGATCTGGGAGGGCATGAGACTCTCGGCCGTTACGTGCACAACCTCCGGTACTTGCTCCGTCCACCCATTCTTAAAGCAGGTTTCCGCGAAATGCTGCCTTTGTGGGATTGTGGCGCTGCAAAGAATAGTCTGCCGACTGCTTCTGTAGCCCTCCCTCTTGGCCTTCAGCTCTCGATCGTCCTTGGCTCTATTTGTGTAGACAAGATTTTCCTGCAGTGTTCCCGCTTGCGTGTCCCCCAAGACACTCTCAACGGTCTGGTACGTGCTAGAGAGCTTCTGACTCAGAAGCGTATGCAGCTCTTTCCTCGTCTCCGAGTCAATAAGGCATGCATCCACCTCGTCAAGCACGATAAAGTTGACTGAATTTAAGCGCAAACGGCCCATATCTACTACCTTCTGAAGTGATCGAGGATTTCCTACTACAATGTGAGGTGGCTCAGCCACAGCCCACAATTGCTGCCGGCGATTCTTGCTTCCTTCGACGAGCGTCATCACCATGATTTTCTTCGGACTTCCTTGTGCTAGCTGTTTGAGCACGGCAGACACTTGCTGTCCTAGTTCTCGAGTTGGTACGACTATGACTGCCTGAATAGCTGCTCGAGATGGATCCACATTAGATAGGATTGGCAGGCTGTACGCCAAGGTCTTGCCGCTCCCCGTGTGTGACTGTAAGATCACATCATTTCCCTCGAATATGCGAGGAAGTGCCATCTCTTGCGGTACTGTTGGGTGTAAAAATCCCAATTTATTACAACTATCAGACAACCACTCAGGTAAAGCTTCTCCACAGAGGTCCTTGAAGCTTCCCAAGGAGTCAGTCGAAGCAAACCTTTTTGTTGCGTTGTATTGGCTATTTCTTTTATAACTTTTCATTTTTGATGGTACTATAACATAGGAATTGCTATGCAAAATCCCTAAAACTAATAAAAATTCGAACAATTTCATCATTGGAGGCGTTGTGGAGCAAACATGAGCTCAGAAGCTCACTGTGACTTTTGTCAGCCACGCACGCCACCTATGTCGCTCTATGCCGTTATCGTCCTATTTTTGGCAACAATAACCCTGAATTTATCATATTTAAGGCCGTACTTGAGACGAAACATCGATATCAGCTGGAATACTGCCTCAAAGAGAACGCTTTCGTACTTTGCTAACAAGGGAGGTCGACTGTCTCGAGGAGTTGCCTTGGCGGACAGTAACAGTAGCGGTAGCGCAAAAAGATCAAGAAAAAAGGGAGACAAAACCTGGAGACCGCTCAGCAACACCTGGCGGGTATACAATGTGGAAGTGCTACTAGAGGATGACCCGGGCAAAAATGACTTGATGTTGCATGAGGCCATAGTGAGCTCCTTAGCGAAGCTATTGCGACTATCACAAGCAGAGAAAGAAGCTTTGAATGCTTTCGTCGACAGAGAGAAGTCATGTGACGATAATGGGGACACTTTCTCAGACTACAAACTGGAGATCATCAGAAAGAGCTTCGACGGGCGCTGGAAGAAGAAAGGACAGCCAAGTTTTGTGTACACTGTCGACGTCACACTGCCAATGGATGTAGTGAAGCGTTTGAGGCTATCGCCGAGTAGTGGTCGTTTAGATGATGTTCAACCTGGTGCTGCTCGCTCAGACCCTACTTTTAGTGAAGCCGGAGTCTCGCAGAGAGAGGCCGAAAGAGAGAGAGTGATAGTCGTTGGAGCAGGCCCTGCCGGGTTATTTGCTGCGATAGAGCTCATCAAGGGGGGCTATAAGCCAATAATCGTAGAGAGAGGGCAAGCTGTTGAGCAGCGCGGATTAGACATTGGGGCCCTCATGGGCCGTCGGCGCATATTGAACCCCGATAGTAATTTGTGTTTTGGAGAAGGTGGGGCAGGAACGTGGAGTGATGGAAAGCTGACGACACGCATAGGAAAGAATTCCGAGGATGTGCGGCAAGTGCTCGAGACGCTCGTGGCTCATGGGGCGCCGGAGAGCATTTTAGTTGCAGGCAAGCCACACTTAGGCACTGACCGCCTGGTTCGCATTTTAAAGACTTTACGAGAGAAGCTTGTTGAGAGTGGGGCACAATTTTACTTTGGTAGTACTGTCACTGATGTGCTGGTGGAGGATGGCCATGTACAGGGAGTTACAGTGAGTCCAAGCGCGCCAAGCACGCGGAGGAGGAGACCCGGCGCAACGGGTAGCGGGGAAGGAGCCATGGAAGCCAGGGCTCCACATGATATGTCCGGTAGTGATAGTGGTCTTGCAGAGAACACAGTGATGAAGGCTAAACGCGTGGTACTAGCCGTGGGCCACTCTGCGCGGCTCTTGTATGATCGTTTGCTTGGGCACGGCGTACACATCGAGTCAAAGCCTATCGCGGTAGGGTTTCGAGTGGAGCACCCCCAGGAATTAATCAACGGGATCCAGTACGGGGAATTCGGTCGCCTTTGTGACAACGGGAAGGGGCCAGTGCCGGTCGCGGACTACCGATTGGCTGTGCAGGTGCAGGCAGGGAGCGGGAAGCAGGATGGTACCGAGAAGGAGAAGGCAGCGCCGGACCGTGAGCGGGCTTGCTACTCCTTCTGCATGTGTCCTGGTGGGCAAATTGTGCCAACCAGCGTCAATCCAGACGAGCTGTGCATCAACGGCATGAGTTTCTCTCAACGGCAGTCCAAATGGGCAAATAGCGCACTCGTTGTGGGTGTAAGTCCAGAAGATATGACCGTACCTGTGCAGAAGCGAGGAGATAGATACGAGATTTCTACACAATATTCCAACTGGGAGACAAATAATCCTCTCAGAGGTGTCTTCTGGCAGGAGTTTCATGAAAGGAAGGCAGCGCTCATGGGTGGGGGGGACCTCGTGGTACCGGTGCAACGGGCTACTGACTTTATCTCGGGTGCTCTTTCTGAGCCTGATGCGGACACAGGACAGTTCAGCTCAAGTTATCGCATGGGTGTCAAGTCTGCCCCTCTACATGAATTGTACCCGGCCTTCGTCACAGAGGCGGTGCGCGAGAGTTTAGTCGAATTCGATAAGAAAATGCCAGGCTTTCTGTGTCACGAGGCGATCTTGCACGGGATCGAGTCGCGCACGAGTGCTCCAGTACAGATAACAAGAGATCGTGTGACATTGGAGTGTGCGAATCTTATAGGGCTCTATCCAGCTGGAGAAGGCGCAGGGTACGCAGGAGGCATCGTCAGCGCGGCCGTGGACGGTCTTCGCGTTGGCCGTGCTGTGCGGGGGGAATACAGTACGCGAAACACTGCATCCTTCGACACCTACTAGCAGATTTAGTATATCTGTAGTAGGCGGTAGGGGAAGGAGCTACAAACCTTGCCCACCCGGCTACCCCCTCTACAGTGAAGATGATTTAATTATTATATCTGTAGTATTTCGATATATTGCAAACATTGCCAACACTGGAACACAAAAAAATACATGTCGAGTACCGTCACCCCTCGTTGGAGTCTTGTGAGTCACTATCGTCCTCGTCAACCATAGCATCTTCCCGCTGTGCCTCCCGTTTTTCATCCAACTCAGGGGTATGCAACTTCAGAATCACCTTGGCACTGCCGAGGGTGACGAAAACCTCATCCAGTAAGACCCCACTCAAGGGCAAGCTCTCTCGGAGCGCAGATGCCTGCGACTTCTGGCTCTCCTGCGTCCAGGCCTGCATGACGTCATTGAGACTGAACTCGAACAGGCCAAGCAAGACAGCGGGACCCCCACCCACTTCGATGTCGCCCAGCGGAGGAGTAACTGAGACCTCAACCTTCAGGCGGCCCTTGGCCCCCAGCGAGACCTCGCTAGGCTCCGAGGCGGCAGCAGTATGGCCGACGAAATGCAGCGTTTCGCTTCCAAGTTTCTCCTTACTGTCCTTCTTATCATCGCCTGCAGAAGTAACACGCAAGTTCGAGGCAGCAGACGTTTCGGAAGCACTCACCCATACAGGCTTCGATCCCGCGAGCCCAGAGAGGTCCTGCCCATCGCGACCGATTGCTAGGGCGTATGCGGTCGCCTTGGCTTGTATGGCACCGTTCTGACCCCGTGGTACTCTTTCTGCCGCATCGATTGTGACGGAGAGCTCGCGCACTTCTATCCTGAGGCGTCTCTCCCCGTCCTCAGCCACCCACGGCATCCCCAACAAGGCCTCCTCCACCTCCTCCTCCTCCCCCCCTCTCTCCTCATCCAAGGCGTCGCCGTTCTCTTCCTTTCTTTCCTCCTTACCATCACCTATAGCACTCGCGCTCGCCAGGGTGCTCTCCCCGTCCAGTGACTGCGAGAAAGCTTCTCCGAACACTTCAGCCGCTGCCGCAGCTTGCTCCCGGGCTAGGTCCTCCATGAGCTTGGCCTCGTACTCGGCTTTCTCTTGCGCCTTCCTTCTACGCTCCCTGCGCTCCTCCTTCTCTCTCTTCATCGCCTCCTTGAAGATGCGCTTCTGCTCTTCCATCTGGGCAAGGGTGACGTCCCGAATCTCGTCCTCGCGCTCTTCAATCATCGCTTCTACATCGTCATCTGTGACTTCCTTTGGATGAATTGTAGAAGCTTTCTCCTTACGGTAGGCAAGTACTCCACAAACGATGGTCGAGAGGCCCATCCAACCCCCAATGACGGCGCCGTTCAGGCCATCAAGAGCTGTGGCCATGAAGTCGAGAGAGAAGACGACGATGACAAGGAGCGAGGAGATGCCGTAGAAGGCGCCGAGATACATGAAAAATTTGTCTTTTTCTTCATCTAAGCGAGCGTTGATCAGAACCAGCTCTCGACGCTCTTCACGACGGCGCAACTTTTCTTTATCCCAGACCTCCTCTGTCGCTTGCTTTCTGGCATTCTCCCGCACAGCAATGAGCATCCTCTCATTTTCATTGCGTCGCATCTCGCGCAGCTTATCTCGAGCATCCTCGCGGGCATTTTCTTCTTCCACTCGTGCCCGTGCCTTCTGCACTTCCCCCACACGCTCTCTCATCAGACCTTCCACGTGCTCAATTAATTCCTTGTTGGCATTACGCCACATGCTTGTTGACGCCGAGCGTGACGTTTGAAGGAGATGATCATAGATACCCTGCAGCTGCGCTGCGTTCATTGCGTCCACGCGTTCGTCAATGCGGGAATTGAAGTCATTGCCGAACTTGTCCTCGGCCAACGCCTCTTTGATGAATAGCGCAATACTTGCAGGCATTCTGGATGTAGCGTTCTACTGTAATATAAATAATCTATCCTAGAAATTCATGGTATACCAGAAGTTTCGTAAATTAACATGAGACAGACACAGTCGACATATTTACTCGAGCTTGTTTTTGATGTCAAAGTGTAAGGTATATTTCAACGCGTATACTTACACTTGTAGGGAATTTTACTATGTTCCCCGCTTCAAAGCTATTTTTTTTCGCTTTTATGGTAAAGTAAGACTTAGAATACTCTATTGAGGGTCATAATACACCAAAGAGGCAATTCCCCGAACTCGAGCAACTGAAGCTAACGTTCGCAGAGCAACTGAAGCTAACGTTCGCAGATAACTTACAAGCTAAAAATAAAAACAATTCATCACGTTCGCAGATAAAAGATCAATCCTAAATTAAGCAAAATATGCAAGGTCAAGATTTGTCAGATGGGTTTGAGGAAGTGTTCCGCTTTTCGCATCACATGTCTGATGTCCGAGGATTCAAAGTAGTCGAGACCCAGGAAGAGAATGACATCATGTCGAATGACCGCAAGGACTCATACTTGTCGTGGGATATAGGAGGGCTAGTGCTATGGGAAAGGTGGCATACAAATAGCACGAAGCCAGTAGTGAAGAGGCAGGTGCGATTTCCAAAGACGACACCAGGCTTCATCACAGCCGTGGTCTTTGTCAAGCCTCTAAACCTCTTTGTTGCCGCAGCATTGGATATGTCTTTCAAGCTATACACACGCGATTTGACTCTTATCAATTCCATCTCTCACGAAGAGCGTGCCATGCTAGCTATGGAATATCATGAAGGGAGACAAGTGATCCTCATGGCTGGGGCAACGGGGCTGAGCATGTGGCGTGTGTACCGGACCTCCCTAGCCAACATGGAGTTTCTCATGGAGCGCCTGTACAAATTCACGAGCTATGGATTGGCAGACACATGGATTTCGCGAATGAGTCTGGATGCAGTGGCTGACCATGTTTATGCCTTCGAGGGGAGGAGCGCGTATATCATAGACCTAAATGGGCTCAAGGGCAAGTTTGCGCTGAAGGACATCCACGAGAGCACTGTGACATGTATTTGCTGGTATAAACGGTCTCAATTCTACATGACGGGGTGTGTAGGGGGCGTGATCAAGTGCTGGACAGCTCTGCACTTCAAGAAGGCAGGCATCGAGGGGGTAAGGCGGCAACAACGCCAGCCACAACTGCAGGAACAGCAGCAAGAGCATGGGGAGGGGAGCTCTGACAACGAAGAAGGGGGAGAGGAGGACAG
>MDTB01067477.1_pt1 | contig 10675 bp, 10 predicted proteins | sample 811161 | NCBI WGS metagenome assembly MDTB01 (sample SAMN05326650, study PRJNA326480) | marine metagenome | isolation source: seawater | place: Mediterranean Sea | collected 2009 | reverse complement strand
TATTGATGGAATTTTTGGCGAGCCGAGAAGGCCAACGGCTCTACGCTGAGAAAAACGGCGAATATCCTGTAAATGCTGACGTTTCGCCTAACCCGCTGGTAAAATCTTGGGGAAAATTTAAGCAGGATACCCTAGGTTTAGGGCAAATTGCGAATTTACGGGAGAGTGGGGTAAGGCTGGCCGATGAGGTTGGTTATAATGACTGAGAATTTTTAGTTTCATAGCCATATGTTTTCGAGCCGTCTTTCTCTAAATCGTTTTGGGTTTTGGGTAACCGGTGGGTTTGCTTTAGCTATGATATTGTCGGTTCCTGTAGTTTCGATAATGTTTGTAGCAGCACAACCGAGCGGAGATGTTTGGGATCATTTAATTGATACCGCTCTTTTGAAATACATACACACTACGGTTTTATTAGCGGGTGCGGTTGGCCTTTTGTCATTGCTTTTGGGAACGACCACGGCTTGGCTAGTTACGATGTGTAAATTCCCAGGATTAAAATACTTTGACTGGCTATTGCTTCTTCCCCTGGCAATCCCATCATATGTTACCGCTTACGCATACACTGATCTGCTCGAGTATTCTGGACCATTACAAACATTCCTCCGAGAAATATTTTCGTGGGAAAGTCCCGCTGATTATTGGTTTCCCGAAATTAGGAGTTTGGGAGGCGCCATTTTGGTTATGGCTTTTGTTTTATACCCCTATGTTTATTTGTTAGCGCGAACTGCATTCTTGGAACAATCAGCAAATGTTTTGGAAGTAAGTAGAGTCTTAGGTCGGGGACCTTGGGGAAGTTTTTTTAAGACTTCATTGCCGACGGCTCGCCCCGCAATCGCTATAGGCACATCGCTTGTTTTGATGGAAACTTTGAATGATTATGGGACGGTGGATTTTTTTTCGGTACCCACGATGACATATGGATTAATTGATGTTTGGTTGGGTATGAATAACGTTGCTGGTGGAGCTCAGATTGCAGCATCACTATTAGTATTTGTACTTTTATTAATTATATTGGAGAAGTTGGGCCGGAGGCGGCAGAGGGTTTATCAAAAAGAGAGTAGTCGTTTTGCTGTGTTGCCTACGTATGATCTAAAAGGGTTCTCAGCGTTTCTCGCATTCTGCAGCTGTGCTCTGCCAATTCTTATAGGGTTTGTTTTTCCAGTAATTATTTTGGCCAGACTAGCTACAATTTATTTTGAAACCTCGTGGAATAAAGGGTTTCAGGAGTTGGTGCTAAACAGTTTTTTCTTATCTTTTCTTGCTGCAGTTATCACATTAATGATTGCCATTTTTTTAGGATATTGTCGCCGAATAAACAAAAGTCGAATGCTCGGTGCTGCAATAAAGATTGCAAGTCTAGGGTATGCAATGCCAGGTGCAGTATTAGCAATAGGGATACTTATTCCTTTTGCAGCTTTTGATAATTATTTGGATGGTATTTTTAGAAATTGGATCGGAATTTCTACGGGGTTGATTTTTAGTGGAACCTTGTTTGCATTAATATTTGCCTACGTTGTTCGCTTTTTGACGATAGCGCTTGGGCAGATAGAGAGTAGTTTGGAGAAAGTTTCTCCCTCTATGGATATGGTTTCAAAAACTTTGGGATATTCAAATAGAGGCACTCTTTGGTACCATCATATGCCTTTGCTCAAGGGCGGAGTTTTTGTTGCTTTGATTATAGTTTTTGTCGACTGTATGAAGGAGTTGCCGGCCACCTTAATTCTTAGGCCTTTTAACTTTGATACCCTGGCAATTCATGTTTATCAATATGCCTCTGATGAAATGTTAGGAGAAGCAGCACTAGGGTGCCTTTTTATAGTACTTGTAGGCTTGATGCCTGTATTGTTACTCAGTTCTATGCTTAAAAAATCGAGATCAGTTGGTATGTAATAAGATGCTAGTTACTTAAAATTATAGAATAAAAGCAAATCATGGTTCTGAAAGTAAAAAATATTCAATGTAGTCATGGCGATGAGCTTGCAGTGAGAGGTGTCAGTTTTTCGGTCGAGAGAGGGCAAACTGTGTGTTTGGTTGGTCCAAGTGGTTGTGGTAAAACTACAATCTTGAAAACCATTGCGGGATTTCACGATCCACTAGTGGGAGACGTGATCATCAATAACGAATTAGTCTCTGGGAGAGGAGGTTATGTACCGACTCAGGAACGAAAGGTTGGTATGGTATTTCAAGATCATGCTCTTTTTCCCCACCTAACGGTAATGGATAATGTTAGGGCGGGTCTGTGGCGAAAAAGTAAAATAGAACAAAAGAAGATAGCATCTGATTATTTAGAAATAATGGGAATTGAAGCCCTAGTAAATCGATACCCTCATCAATTGTCAGGTGGTCAACAACAGCGAGTCGCCCTAGCGAGGGCTTTAGCGCCTCGCCCATTGATATTACTTATGGATGAGCCTTTTTCTAGCCTCGACCTAGATCTCAGACTGCATATGAGTCAAGAGATTTCAGAACTTTTGAAAATTTATGATATCACTTGTGTCATGGTTACACATGATCAGCAAGATGCTTTTGTTATGGGAGAAAAAATAGGAGTAATAGCAAAGGGACAACTGCTTCAGTGGGATACTCCATATGATGTGTACCATAAGCCAGCCACACGAACCGTTGCAACTTTCATTGGGGATGGAGGTTTCTTGAATGGAAAAGTTAACGAGAACGGAAAAATTGAAACAGACTTTGTTGAGTTACACACTCACACGGACTCACCATTGAGAGTAGGCGATGATGTCGATGTGCTTGTTAGGCCTGAGGACGTGGTTTTGGATGACAAGAGTTTACTATCAGCCAAAATAGTAAAACGCACTTACAAAGGGGCGGAGATTATCTATACATTGAGCTTAAATAGTACAACGGAATTATTAGCGTCATTGTCGAGTCACTCTTATTTTTCCGTTGGTGAAGAAATAAGAATAGGATTTCAATTGGACCATGTGGTCGCTTTTAAGAAATGAATTCTTTTTAATGCTATAATTAAAGCCAATCATCCTAGTTCCGTTTTCGTGGTTCATCTGTTAGAAAATCGTATAACCTCGAGTCGCGTCAATGGCCGTTACTATATTAATCTTATTCCAAGCCTAGTCATGTTCTATGTTGCTTGATAATCATCGGATTAAAGTCTGATCAGGGTCGTGTATGTTCAAAGCATTCGATGAGATGAATTTTATCTTTCTCGTAGTGGGGGTCGCGGGTTTCGTAGCCGGTGCAAATATGAGAGTGTTGGATCCGCTACTTCCACTCATCGGATTAGATCTGGGAGTAGAGGCAACTACGTTGGCTATAGTATTGACTGCTTACTCGTTTTCTTATGGTATGTTTCAATTTGTCTATGGGCCACTTTCGGAGAAGTACGGGAAAATAAAAGTGATGTTTTGGGCAAGTGTTATTGCTGCAATCATGTCGTTAATTTCCGCTCAAGTGAATTCGGTGACACAACTTACCATTCTCCGATTTTTTACCGGTGCGGGCGTTGGAGGATTGATTCCGCTGGGGCTAGCATGGGTTTCAGATAATACGCCTTATGTTGAGCGACAATCTGCTCTTGCTCGACTAATTGCTTGCGTGATGTTAGGCACTATTTTTGGTCCTTCAAGTAGTGGTTTTATAGCGCAGATATATGGCTGGCGAGTGGTGTTTTTCATGTATTTTGCTCTTTTTCTACTAAATGCAATCATGTTGCTTTTTATTATTAAGGCCAGGCAAAAAATAGACATCTCATTGCCATTAGACAAAAACTGGCAATTTTCGAGCCAACTCAAAATACTTAGGGATCCGTGGGTAAGAATTGTTTTATGTACCGTTTTTCTGGAAGGAGCATTATTCCATGGAGTTCACGCTTTTTCGGGAACGTTTCTGCAAGAGCGATTTGATTTATCAATGTCAGTTTCAGGACTTTTGGTGGCTACCTTCGGCATAGGAGCTATTTTATATACCTTTTGCGTAAAGAAATTAGTGTTAATAATGGGTCAAGAAGGACTGGTTTTAGGAGGAGGTTTCATATTGTTTATTTGTTATATTGCGATGCCTATAGTGCCGGATTGGCGATATTGTGGTGTAATCATCTTTTTAACAGGTTTTGGATTTTTTATGTTGCACAACACTCTACAAACTTGCTCGTCTGAAATGGTGCCAGCCCAACGCGGGATTGCTTTGTGTATGCACGGATTTAGCATGCTTGTAGGTACGTCCGTTGGAGTTTTTTTGAGTGCATATATTATTCGAGTGAGTGATTATTTTTATGCCTATATTGTTTCAGCTATTGGGTTAATATTTTTAGCCTCAATTTTTAAAACTTTTTTGAAAAAAAGAAATCATAAGGTCAACAGTTTTATTGAGTTTTAACAAGAATCGTTGACTTTTTTTAATGGTTGTTTTTAATATGCAAGGATTACTTAAATGTTTTTGAATACTGACAGTATTGCCAGTTTAGACACTGAACTTTCGGAAGCGATGAGCCGGGAGAAAATTCGACAAGAAAATCATCTGGAATTAATCGCCTCTGAAAACTATGCAAGTCCACGAGTTTTGGAGGCTCAAGGTTCAGTTTTGACAAATAAATATGCCGAGGGTTATCCCGGAAGGAGATACTATGGTGGTTGTGAGAATGTTGATTTAGTCGAGTCCCTTGCGATAAAGAGGTGCCGAGAAATATTTGGAGGCGATTTTTCTAACGTGCAACCACATTCTGGCGCTCAAGCGAATGCAACGGCATTCCTCGCAACATTAAAGCCGGGCGACAAGATCTTAGGGATGTCGCTTGCACATGGAGGCCATCTTACCCACGGTTCTCCAGTGAACTTTAGTGGAAAGATCTACCAGCCAGTGTTTTATGGTTTGAACAAGGATGAAGAAATTGATTATGATGAAATATCAAGGCTAGCATGCGAGGAGAAGCCAAAACTAATTATCGCTGGGGCTTCAGCCTATTCTCGCATTATTGATTGGCAACATTTCGCTGAGATAGCCTCATCGGTGGGGGCCTTGTTTATGGTTGATATGGCGCATTATTCTGGTCTTATTGCAGCAGGAGTGTATCCCAGTCCAATCCCTCACGCCGATTTTGTAACAAGTACAACTCACAAGACACTACGAGGACCCCGGGGTGGAATTATCATAGGAAAAAAACAATTTGAAAAGCCAATGAACTCAGCGTTATTTCCAGGTACTCAGGGAGGACCTTTGATGCATGTAATCGCCGCGAAAGCGGTAGCATTTAAAGAGGCATTGTCCGAGGGATTTAAAAGCTACCAAAATAAAGTAATTGCGAACGCGAGAGTAATGGCTAACGATCTTTCGCGACGTGGACTTAGGATCGTTTCGGGTGGCACCGACTGCCATATGTTCTTGGTAGATCTGAGATCAATATCCATAACAGGTAAAGAGGCTGAAAAAATACTCGGCTTAGCACATCTGACTGTTAACAAAAACTCTATCCCAAATGACCCAGAATCACCATTTGTAACCAGCGGTATTAGAATAGGAACTCCTGCAATAACGACCCGAGGGCTGGGCAGTGAAGAATGTCAGCAAATCGCAAATTTGTTGGCGGATGTGCTACATTCTTCAGGAGATGCCCAAATTATAGAAAAAGTGAGGGTAGAGGTTGAGCGGATATGTAAAGCTTTTCCGGTCTATTCAAATGTTCTTTAGAGTTTTTTGCTAGGATCATGGCGACCTAATTAAGAATAGAAAGTTTATGCCAAGGACTGGGGAAACTTGAGGAAATAATGGTAGAAACCTATGAGATGTCCTTTTTGTAAGAACACTGAGACCCAAGTCATAGATTCTAGAGTCTCTGACGAAGGGGAAAGTATTCGTCGGAGAAGACGGTGCACTGAGTGCAATAACCGCTTCACTACCTATGAAAATATTGTTTTAAGAATGCCTCAGATCATAAAATCTAATGGTCCAAGAGAAGAGTTTAAGGATGAAAAATTAAGAACAGGATTTATGCGAGCCTTACATCGTCGCCCTGTTTCTGCGAATTTGGTTGATGAGTCAATTAATCGCGTAAAAAACCGATTACTGGCATCTGGAGATAGGGAGGTAAATTCCAGGCGAATCGGGGAGTTGGTTATGAAAGAGCTTCACCGCTTGGATAACGTTGCCTATATTAGGTTTGCATCGGTTTACAGAGATTTTCAGGATGCTGACGATTTTCAGGATGCCATCAAGGAGGTACAGAAAATACCGGGTAGTAAACAACGGATGACGGATTAGTGGAAGAGAGTGTAGATCAAGTTTGGATGAAAAAAGCAATTGATCTCGCGGAGAAAGGGCTTTTCTCAACGACTCCGAATCCACGCGTGGGATGCGTCATAATAAAAAATAATGTTTTAGTGGGCGAGGGTTGGCATAAAAAAGCCGGTAGACCACACGCGGAAATCATGGCATTAAAGATGGCTGGAAAAAAAGCAAAAGGTGCGACACTTTACACAAATTTGGAGCCTTGCAGCCATCAGGGGCAAACCGGTCCTTGCGCAGATCAAATAATAAAAGCAGGTCTTTCTCGAGTGGTTTGTGGAATGAGCGATCCAAATCCTAGGGTTGACGGAACGGGAAAGAAAAAGTTAGAGCAAGCTGGGATATCTGTGCAAATGGATGTCTTGAACGAAGAGGCTCTGAACCTTAATTTGGGTTTCGTTAAGAGAATGAAATATGGAAAGCCATGGATCCGTCTAAAAGTAGCTGCTGGTTTAGATGGTAAAACGGCTTTAGAAAATGGGCAAAGCAAATGGATTACCAGCCTTGAATCGAGAGTTGATGTCCATAACTGGAGAGCTCGATCTTGTGCGATTGTTACTGGTGTTGGCACTCTAGACGCTGATGACCCACAATTAAATGTTCGCTTAGTAGATACAGATAGGCAGCCTTTAAAAGTTATTACCGATAGTAATTTGAGGGTTTCTAAAAAATCTAAGATTTTTAAAGAGGGTAACGTTCTCGTAGCTACGGCTTGTGATGATCACGATAAAATTAAAGAATTTATAGATTTGGGCATTGAGGTGATGAGTTTTCCGGATAAAAGAGGTAAGGTAGATTTAAACGGTTTAATGAAGGAGCTCGGTAGACGACAATTTAACGAAGTGATGGTGGAAGCCGGTAGTCGCTTACATAGTGCCTTTTGCAAGGATAAACTAATAGACGAATTGCTGATTTATTTTGCCCCAAAGATTTTGGGCGAGAGAGGGAGTGGGATGTTTGACCTTGGTCCTGTTGTAGATATGAAAAATATTTTAGAGTTCAATCTTCAAGAGGTAAGACAAATTGGGAATGATATAAGAGTTCGAGCACGGCCAGTTAAAGGAATCTAAAATGTTTACTGGAATCACAGAGGGCACGGGTGTTATTGTAAGTGCAAAGTTAGATCAAGACAAAAATACCTTGGAAGTTGAGGCCGGAAACTTTGATATTCAGGATGTAGTCGTTGGTGATAGCATATCGGTGAATGGCGTTTGTTTGACGGTCGTTGAGATGGGATCAGATAAACTTAAATTTGATATTTCACCTGAGACACTGCGAATAATCTGTCCTTTTAATGTTGACGATTTAGTGAACTTGGAAAAATCTTTAAAGTTGGCAGATAGATTAGGTGGTCATTTAGTCTCCGGGCATATTGACGATGTAGGGGAAGTTGTATCTATCGATGTAGTTAACGGGAATTATGAGGTTGAGATTGCATACTCTGCCTCTATTGCGAAATACATAAGTAGGAAGGGATCTATTGCCGTAAATGGAGTAAGCCTTACAGTGAACGACTTAACAAATAGCTCATTTTCCGTAAATCTAATACCTCATACTTGGAATTCAACCTCCCTAAATAAAATGCAAATAAATACTACCGTGAATTTAGAAATTGATTTGATCGCCAGGTATATTGAAAGAATCATGAGTTGTAACAGAGAGTAGTAAAAAATGGCGAGTAAAATTGTAAAAACGGAAGAAATTATTCATGAAATTCGTAGTGGACGGATGGTTATCCTAGTCGACGAGGAGGACCGGGAGAATGAAGGTGATTTACTAATGGCATCTGAGTTTGTGACACCCGATACTATAAATTTCATGGCAAGGAATGGGCGAGGGCTCATTTGTCTTACCTTAACCCAAGAGCACTGCACTAAGTTAGGGTTGCCACCAATGGTCAGAACCAATGGGTCTCGGTTAGGAACTAACTTTACAGTTTCTATAGAGGCTGCGAAGGGGGTTACCACTGGGATTTCTGCTGCAGATCGAGCGCATACAATTTTGACAGCGGTAAATAAGACCGCAGAAGCTTTAGACATTGTTCAGCCAGGCCATATTTTTCCGCTGAGGGCGGAGGAAGGTGGAGTGCTTGTCAGAGCCGGTCATACTGAGGCGGGATGCGACCTGACCCGATTAGCTGGTCTTACTCCGTCGGCGGTTATTTGTGAGATTTTAAAAGATAATGGGGAAATGGCGAGATTACCTGATCTTGAAGCTTTTGCGAAAAAACACTTTTTAAAAATAGGAACTATTACCGATCTTATAAATTACAGAAGTCGTACAGAAAAGATTGTTGAACGGGTTTTCAAAAGAGCAATTAGAACAGGTTCAGGTGAGTTTTTGTTGATTGGCTATAAGGATAAAATAACTCAAGAGGCTCATTTTGCATTGTGTCTTGGAGACATAGAAAACGCTGATGAAGTTTTAGTGCGAGTTCACGAACCTTTATCGATAGCGGACTTACTTGAGGTGGATAATCAGAATCATTCATGGAGTTTAAAAGAAGCTCTGAATTTTATTTCGGCAGAGGGGCTCGGGGTTTTAATTTTATTGCACAGAACAGAGACGGGTGAGCAGCTATTGAATCGATTTTCAGAGGAACGCAGGAGTCACGCTGATCGAGTTCCACTTAGAACCTACGGGATTGGCGCTCAAATTTTAAAGGATCTAAATATTCGTCGGATGAAACTTCTTTCAAACCCTCGAAGAATGCCAAGTATGGCGGGGTTTGATTTAGAGGTTACGGGGTATGTACCAAAAAAAAGTAACTGATTGAGGACATGAATCATGAGAAGACACACACTTATGGAGTTAGGTGAGGATAATTATAACGAATTTATTACCGATATTAAAAAGAGGCTGGAGAAAACGTCTCAATCTTTGAGTGAACTTGAAATTCTTGTCGTCGGAACCAGATATAATGAAGATATCGTCGGAAGTATTTGTATTAAAATCAAAGATGAGCTTAAGCGTCTGGGGGTAAAAAAAATAAACTCTCACACTGTACCAGGAGCTTTAGAACTGCCTTTTTTTTTGAATCAATATGGCATTAGAAAGTCGGTAGATGGGATGATAGCTGTTGGCTGCGTACTGAGAGGAGAGACTTATCATTTCGAAATTGTAGCTAACGAAAGTGCAAGGGGTATTGGATCTGTTCAGCTGCAGTTGGGAATTCCAATCATAAATAGTGTATTAACTTGCGAGAATCCAAAACAAGCCTTAGAGCGAGCCGCTTATCGTCCTTATGAATGTGTGGCAGCGCTACTAGAAATGTTGGCAATATCTGCTGAGATAAGTATTACAACTTAATTATGGCTGAAAAAAACTCTACACTTAGCAAACATAACTCCCTAATGGTCACCAGTAGGCATAATGCGAGACAGTATGCATTGTTAGCGTTGTATGAATGGCTACTCAACAAGAGACCATCGGCAGATTATTTTTCGTCGTGTAAAATTGACAACGGTAATAAACAGGTTGATAAAAATTATTTGAAAGTTATAGTTACGGGTACAATCAATAATATTTCAAAATTAGAGGAGGCAATAACTCCGGCTTTAGATAGAGCAATATCAACCGTATCGCCGGTAGAGCGAGCAGTGCTTATGATAGGTGCGTTTGAAATCATGCAACAGAAGCAAATTCCTTACAGAGTAATAATTAATGAAGCTGTCGAATTAGCAAAGGAGTATGGTGGTACTGATGGTCACAAGTTCGTTAATGGAGTGCTAGACAAGCTTGCAAAAACATTACGTCCAGATGAATTAAATGCTTGATGAATTCAATATCATAAGAAAATATTTTCAAAATAGTAATCCACAAGACTTTCTTGGCATAGGGGATGACGCTGCTGTTTTACCGCAAATAGACTCTAATAAGAGACTAGTGGTAACCACTGATACGTTGGTGGAAAATGTTCATTTTACTCCCGACGTTGATCCACGGACGTTAGGTTATAAATCCCTTGCTGTGAATCTATCGGATCTTGCGGCGATGGGTGCGCAACCCAAATACCTGCTTCTCGCTTTAACGCTTCCGGAAGCCAAAGAATCTTGGTTAGAAAAATTTTCAGCGGGGTTTTGGAATTTGGCTACTGAGTACTCGCTAAATCTGGTGGGTGGCGACCTCACTCGTGGCCCTTGTTGTGTGAATATTACAGCTATCGGTTTGGTGGAGAGTAATTCGTATCTAACTAGAAGCGGTGCCTGCATCAAGGATAATATTTGGATTTCGGGAACTCTTGGGAGCGCATCAGCTATTATACGAAAAAAATTATCAAAGAAAACATTTTATCCAGACTTTAATTGGACACGTCTTGAAAGTTTTTTGGATATGCCGTCCCCTCGAGTACATTTGGGGTTGGAATTGTTGGGAGTGGCAACGAGCGCGATTGATATTTCTGATGGACTACTTAAAG
>MDTB01015548.1_pt1 | contig 10675 bp, 11 predicted proteins | sample 811161 | NCBI WGS metagenome assembly MDTB01 (sample SAMN05326650, study PRJNA326480) | marine metagenome | isolation source: seawater | place: Mediterranean Sea | collected 2009 | reverse complement strand
TGATCGAATAAAACTTAATATTTTAACTGATGACGAAAAAGCGAAAGCAAGTTTTAAACTTTTTAATGATTATATAGCAAAAGAAACTCTTGCAACTGAAATTAACTTGGTTGAGAAAAAGGCAACAACCAAACTTCTTGATTTTAAATTAGACACATTTATTGAAAAGATTTAGCAGACAAATCTGAGAATGATTGGTTGAAGAAAGTTAATTCCCAATATAAGAATAATGGGTGATAAATCAATTCCTGCCATACCGATTCTAAGTGGGCCTATTCTACTTCTAATTGGCTCTAACAATCTTCCATAAAAACGGTCTAAGAACATTTTTAATTGTCCAATTGGATGATCATCTGAAACTTGTATCCAGCTCAAGATGATCCATAAAAACAAAGAATAGCTAAAAAGCCTAAATCCCAGTAAAAATAAACTACACATTAATTTTATATAGTCCTAGATTTTGCAATCTCTCTCGTTCAGAAGATGGAAGTGACATATTTGAGGGTATAACTAAATAGACGCCATCCTTATGAATAATTCGCATTTTTGAGTCACTTATAAAGGCTATGCCTGTAATAAAATCTACAATTCTTTGTCTGATTCCTTGATCGTTTATATCTCTAATGTCTACAGCAACAATATATCCTTCTTTGATAGGTGATCCAATAAGATGGCTGTCATTAAAAGACTTTAAAACCTTAATTTCAACTTCATCTTTTGGTTGATGGATTTTTAAATCACCCTCGTAATCTTCATTTTCAAATCTATTTTCTGATAAAGGACGCACAGTACGCGTATTTTTAGGGACCAGATCTTCAACATGCTCTGGCTGTTTTAAACCTATTGAAATTAAGAATTTTTCTAACATTAATTAAAAATCTTACTACCTATTCGTATTATTGTAGCACCATAATCTAGCGCTATTTTATAGTCATTAGACATGCCCATCGATAATTCTCCTTTATAATTATTAAAATCTTTCTTTAGCTTCTCATTAATCTTCGACATCTTACTAAATGAATTTTTAGGATCAGCATTAAAACTTGGTATACACATAATTCCAACAGGAAAATACTTTAATCCTTCAAACTGATCAAAAAATTCATCGACATCTTTTATTTGAATTCCACTTTTGTTGGGATCATCATCTACATTAATTTGTACAAAAATATCTTGATTTTGATAGTATTTATTTATAGTTATAATTTCTTTAGATCTGTGCAGTGTATGAATAAATTGGCAGCTATTCATTATTTCACGTAATTTTCTTGATTGAAGAGGAGCTATAAAATGAAAGCTTGCTTCTGGTAAAAACCTTGTATGATCTGATAATTCATTTAATCTGTTTTCACCAAATTCTCTAAGTCCTTCATTGTAAATTTGTAGAATATCTTCTTCATCCCTACCTTTAATGACAGGAAGAAGTTTACAATTATAATTTTTAATTAAATCCAAAATTTTTTGTAAATTATTTAAATCCAAACAAAACTCCATTGTCTTAAATCAGTCTTATCGCGGCGATACGAGTTAAAAGAATCACTATCTATCGTGCATATTGAGGATTTTTCAAATACGATATTATTTTTAATGCAAAACCTTTCAATTTCATTACTCAAATCAAGATATTTTATACTTTGTCTCATAATTGTCGATTCTGGAAATTTCTTAAATAAGTCATCTTTGATTTCATAACAACATTTTTGTGCGTGTGGTCCAATAGAAACTTTTAAATTATTGTAATTAAATTTTTTTATTGTTTTAAAAAAAATTTTGTTTTCAACGCCTTTCCAACCAATATGAATAACTCCAACTTTATTTCCATCTGATACTATTACAGGCATACAATCGGCAGTTTTAACAACAAGTTTTAAGTTTTTTGTTTCAGTTACTAAAGCATCTGCTTCATATGTACCATTTTTATCAATTTCTAAAACTATATCACTGTGAGTTTGATTCATGTCTGCGAATAAACCCAGTTTTAAATTTTGTTTTGAATTGTGTTTATTTAGGAATTCTACGTTTTTGATTAAATTTGAATTATTCATCCCCTGATGAAATCAGGAAGATTTTCTCCTCCATTATCATCAAAATCAGAAGATACTTTTCTATTTGGTCTTTGTCCAAATCCAGCTGCAACAACTGTAACTTCAACAGCATCACCTAATGAATCATCAACTAAGTGGCCGAATATAATTTCAGCATTATCATCAGCTCTCTCAGTAATAACTCTTGCTGCTTCATTTACTTCTTGCAGTTTCAAGTCTTCGGATCCTGCGATAGTTATCAATACACCTTCAGCTCCATCCATATTTGCTTCTAACAATGGAGATGATATTGCAGCTTGAGCAGCGTTTGGAGCTCTCTGTTCCCCAGTTGAACGTCCAATTCCTAAAACGGCATTACCTGCATCTTTTAATATCGTTTTAACATCTGCAAAGTCAACGTTTATCACTCCAGGATTTGTAATTAAACCTGTAATTCCTCTAACACCATTTGCTAATATTTCATCAGACTTTAGATAAGCTTCGCTTATTTTTATATCCTTGTCACTTATCTGTAATAATCTATCATTTGGAATAACAATAAGTGTATCAACTACATCTCTTAAAGCTTGAATACCCTCTTCTGCCTGAACGGATCTTCTTCTACCTTCAAAGCCAAAAGGTCTTGTTACTACCCCAACTGTTAATGCACCCATTTCATGTGCAATATTTGCGAGTATAGGTGAAGCACCAGTTCCTGTACCTCCACCTTCACCTGCAGCAATAAAGACCATATCAGCACCTTTAAGTGCCTCATTTATTAATTCTTCAGAATCGACTGCAGCTTGTCTCCCCACTTCTGGATTAGCACCAGCCCCTAAACCTCTAGTTGATTTTCTTCCAAGATCTAATTTAAGGTCAGCTTTTGAACCAAGTAAACTTTGCGCATCAGTGTTACAGGCCACGAAATCGACACCTTTGATACCCATTTTTATCATTCTATTTACGGCATTGGTTCCACCGCCGCCAACACCAATAACTTTTATAACTGCTGCGTAATTTCTTGGTCTCATGTTTAAATTGACTCCTCTTTGCTTATTATTTGTTTTTGAAACAGCTTTCTTTGACTTAGTAACTGCTTTTTTAGCCTTTGGCTTTGTTGCCTTAACTTTAGGTTTTGATTTAACTTGTTTTTTATTTGCCATAAATATTCCTTAATAAAGAGATTATCAAAAGTAACGATATATACAAAAAGTTTTTTAATTTTTATCTACATCTATACTTTAGATTGAGATTTAATTAATTATCACATTTAAATAGAGTTTCAATATCTTCACTGGCACCGTCAAAGATTGCTATTCTCCCGTTACAGTCATTTTTTTCAAGGACATAACCTACTACGCTTCCTTTCCTTGATAGGTCCACAGCTTTCCCAGCGTCAATTACCGTGTCAAGATAATTTATTACTACAGCATTACCATCAAAGGTAATCGAAAGTTTACTAAGATCAACATTGTATTTTTCTACAGTTAAAATAAATGAAACAATTTCGCTGTAAAACCCATCTTCAATTGGACCGTTAGTAATTACTAAGTGTGCTAGTTCTTTTTCAGGAATTTTATCATCAACATACAAATTTTTATATAGGACTCTTTGTCTGGGACTAGAATCTCTAAAATCTGTGTAAACGATAATTTTTTCATACAGGTTGATAGTGATGTTTATAACATTTGGTAATTGCTTTGAAATTTCTAACTTTTCGACACTTTTGTTATCTAGATAAAATTTTTTGAAATTATTATCATTGATTAGCCAAATTGATGAGTTTTCAATTTTTCTTAACTCTTCGTAATTTAAATTTAGTTCAGTATCATAGTTAATTATTGAAACTCTATACTTTGAAGAAAAGACTGAAACCACAAGACCAAGAATTATTAATACAACAAAAGTAAAAAAAGTAAAAGTTCTAAAAGAGTTACCTTCAGCTTCAATTAAAGGGTTCATAGATCAAATTCGCCAATAAAAATAATCTCTTCTTCTAATTTTATTCCAAATTTACTATCAATTATCTCTTTAACATGCTGTACAAGTTTGTAAAGAGAGAGTGATTTAGCATCTTTTTTTGCAATAAAAAAATTTGCATGCTTTTCACTTACACTTACACCGTCTATTTCAAAACCTTTAAGACCAGCTTCATCAATCAACTTGCCTGCTGCGTATTCTTTAGTATTTTTAAAAACACTACCAGCATTATAAATTGCAGGAGGCTGACTGTTTTTCCTTATTTTATTAAAATTTGCAAGATTACTATTTATTTTATTAATATCACCTGCTTCAATTTTTAGAGTTGCACTTAATATAATTTTATTATCAAGGTTTTGAGAAGATCGGTATGAAAAATTAAGATCGTCTTTACTTAATTTAACGATACTTGACGTATTTAAATCAAAACATTCTATATTTTGAATAAGATCTGAAAATTCCCAGTCGTAAGCTCCAGCATTCATTTTCACAGCACCTCCTACAGTTCCTGGAATGCCGATTAAAAATTCCCCGTTAGAAAATTCATTTTCTTTAAAATATCTTGATAAGTCTGGCAAAAATACTGACGCTCCCACAGTAATTTCAGTTTCACTATTTTTTTCAATTTTTATAAATTTTGGACAAATAACATTACCTTTAAATTCTTTATCAGAGAAGGCTACATTGGAACCTTTTCCTATAATTATGTTTTCTTTTCCTGAAACTCTATCACCTAAATTATTTAAATCTTCTTTGTCTTGTAACTCAATAAAACTATTACAAACGCCACCAAATCTATAGGTTGTTATTTTTGATAAATCTACACTACTTATTTTCATTTATATACTTTAGTATTTTAGGTCCTAGTAAAGTTATATCACCAGCACCTAAAGTTAAAATTACATCTCCTTTATTTACTTCTTGCGCAATATATTCTGGAACATACCTTGTTGATTGTAAGTATTTTATATTCTCACCTTCAAAATTTTTACTTGAAATTCCAGGTATAGGATCTTCACCAGCTGGATAAATATCTGTAACAATTGAAAAATCTGATTTAACAAGAGAATCTTTAAACAAATCGAAGTACTCTTTTGTTCTTGAATACCTATGAGGTTGGAAAACTACATATAGATTATTTTTAGTTATCTTTTTTAACGAGTTGATTGTTGCATTCATTTCTGTTGGATGGTGCCCGTAATCGTCATATATTGCAATACCATTGGCAATACCTATAAGTTCAGTTCTTCTTTTAACCCCAGGAAAAGAGGAAATTGCATCTAAAGATTTCTTAATACTGATTCCATTTTTCATTGCTAATATAATCGCACCAACCATATTTGATCTAAAATGATCGCCTAAAATTTGTGAATTAATTACATATTTTTTGTTTTCATATAGAAATTTTTCTGGAGTTAAAATTAAAAAATCTGAATCTTTATTTTTTCCATATTTAATTGAATCATTAAGGCCCTCAACCTTTTGTAATACTGAGTCATCATTATTGATAACTAAGTTTTCTTTCACATTTTCCATAACTTTAAAAAATGCATTTTTATAGTTATTAAAGGTTTTAAAAAAATCTAAATGATCACTATCAATATTTAAAACTAAAAGATCCGAAATAAAAATTTTTTCAAATGTATTAAATGCTTCATCAGTTTCTAAAATAATTGGCTGATCTGAATCTCCACAATGCCCACCAATGCCATTGAAGTCCGTTACTCCCCCATAAATATATGAGACATTTACATTATTAAAATGAAAAATATGCGAAAGCAATGCAGTAGTAGATGTTTTTCCATGAGTACCAGTAACACCAATTATTTTATTTTCACGTGATAAATTTTGTAAAAATTCAGGGCGTGAGATTACATTATCCTTATCATGAAATGTTGAAAATTTTTCTGATTTAATAGGTATAGCACTTGAAAATATATATAAATTATTTTCGTCGTAAGGAATATCAGATTCAGAAGATACAACATCAATTCCGTCTTGTTTAAGTAAGTTTGTAACATATGATTTTCTCTGATCGTAACCTATTACATTCAGTCCTTTTTGTTTAAGATATTTACCAATAGAGCTCATTCCAGAACCACCAATCCCTAGAATATAGATATTTTTATAATCCATTATTGATATCCTGTAGAATCCTTTCAATTATTATTAAATTTCCACTCTCTACTGTGTTGTTAACTTTATATTTATCTAGCCAATCAGTATTTTTTTTATCAATTAGTAAAAGTTCTTTTTCAATGTCAGTGTAATTATTGCATATTATGGCATATTCATTATCTACAAGAAATTTAGCGTTCATCTGCTGATGTGATGATGTTGTTCCTAATTTATATGGTATCAGTATTAATGGTATATTTAAATATACTGCTTCAAGGATACCTCCACCTGCTCTTGAAATCTGGATATCAATTTGTTGATAGAAATCATTCATATTATCGACGAATTCCCATTGTTCATAATTATTAAAATTTTTTGACTTATCAATATTTGAACGGCCGACAATATGTAATATGTTTACATTATTCAATTTATGATTATCTAAATATTTGTAAATGAAATTATTAATTTCTTTAGAGCCTTGACTTCCACCTTGTACTCCAATCACAATGTTTTTATTGGTATTTTTTTTAGACTTTTTTATATTTTTATTAATTACAGGGCCAACAAATTTTAAGTTTTTTTGGTTTACGTTTTTTGTATCTGGATATGAAGCAAATACTGTGCTTTTAAAATAAGAAGCAATCTTATTTCCTAAACCTGTATAAATATTCTGTTCTTGAACAATTAAATTTATTTTGTTTCTCCAGCTTAAGTACGCAGCGATAGGAGCAATATAGGATCCAGTAGTAAAAATTAATTTTGTATTTTTAAAATCTATTTGCTTATTTATATTCGAGATTGTCTTAAATATTTTGGTTAGGTTAATTAAATATCCTAATTTTCCAATATTGGATCTATATACATCAGCCGTATAACATTTTACATCAACTTCTTGTAAGAACTTAGAGCCTCTAGTATCTGTCACTATTTCAATTTGATTTTTTGATATTCCATTATTCAGTAATTCATCAATAATATGTTTTACTGGAAGTACGTGCCCTCCAGTCCCAACACAAAAGAACATAACTTTATTTTGAGTCATATTTTTGAATATCCTATTGCAATACCACTAAACAGAGCAACCATAGCACTACTACCGTATGATATAAATGGTAAAACTATCCCGGTTATTGGTAAAAGACCTACTGCTCCACCCAAATTTATAGCTGTTTGAATAAATATCCAAGAACCTAGCCCTACGAATATTAATTTCTTAAATTCACTTTTGGTTGAAATTGCTAGACCATAGAAGGATATGATTAAGAATCCAAGTATCATAACGAAAATTAAAAGTCCGACAAACCCATATTCTTCACCGATTATAGATGCTATAAAATCTGTATGTGAGTTAGGTAGCATTCCCCATCTTGCACGAGAAGTTCCAGGTCCTAGTCCAAACATTCCACCCGAACTAATTGCGATTCTACTTTGATTTAACTGAAAACAAGCACCCAACAAATCAATACCTAAATCACAATCTCTATCTAGCCAAGTAGTTATTCTATTAGATCTATAATTTCCAGAAATAGCTAATAAGTAGAGAGGAACAACAGAAAGGGATAATATTCCAACCGGGTATTTGAAATTAATTTTTGAAAATATTATCTGAGATAATAAAATCCCAAATATTGTAATTGTCGTTCCATAATCTGGTTGAAGATATATGAAGAAACAGCAAAAAATTGGTAGAAACATGGCTCTTCGCAAATAGAAAAAATTATTAAATCTTGAATCCATATTGGTTAATTGGTAAGCAACCCAAAGTATGATAATCGGTTTTGCTAGTTCACTTGGTTGAAAATTAACTATTCCAAGATCTACCCATCTTCTACTACCACCCCGTACAATTCCATAAGTTAAGACAAAAAATAAAGCAGCTGTAGCGAATACAATCGAAAAGTTGATTAAGCGACTGTAGGAATAAAAATTAATTTTTTTACCTACATTAAAAATTAAAACTCCAATTAGTACAGCAGTTATATGTCTTTTAATAAAATAAAAATTGTCATCAAATTGATTTAAACCTTGTACTGATGAAGCGGATATATTTACTAAAATTCCAAAAGTAACTAAAAACCATATACTAAAAAGATTAACTCTTTGAAAAAATGAATATGTTAAATTCATCTTGTATTTTCCTTTAAATTATCTACTATTTTCTTAAAAAATAATCCCCTGTCTTTGTAATCTTTAAAATCAGAAAAACTTGAACCACCACAAGAAAATAATATCGTCTCAAAGTTCTGATATTCCTCTGCAAGATAGGTCTCTAAACTAAAAATAGAATCTAACTTAACAATTTCACAGTTAGGTACATCAATATGAATATTCATGTTTTTTGGAATAAGTATCTTCTTTATTTCACCAGAAATATTTATTTCATCTTCTGGAATTTTTTTTGTTATTCCATGCATGATTAATAATGCATTACTTACTCTGGATGTAGCTGCAGACATGGAGTGAAAATTGGTAGATTTTGAATCATTAATAAAATTTGTACCATTAATTGAATCAACGAATTCAAATCGATGTTCAGAATAAACTTCTTTTTTTAGAAATTCAAAACCCTCATCGGAATTTATATCTAATTTTTCAATTATCTTTATAAAAGACAAACACGTATCTAATGGAAAACTTGTATCATCAAAGTCATAATTTTTCATTAAAAGCTCGTCTTTATTTTTATCAATGGGAACATTTAAAATATTTTCAAGATGTTTTTTTGAAAATGTATTAAAACCAGTTACTAAATTTTCGTTTGAATTTAAAAAAGTCAATAATTTTAATTTTGACTTTCTATATTCTTCTTCATCTTTGTGCCAGTCAAGGTGATCAGAATGAAAATTGAGAAATATACCAAAATTAATTTTAAGATTTGATGCATAATGAAGCTGAAAGCTTGATAATTCTACAATAGCAAATTCTTTATCTTCAAAATTAATACTTAATGGGGAAACTCCTACATTTCCACATGCAACAGCGTTCATATCTTTTGAAATTAGAAAATCAGTCAACAAATTTACAAATGTAGTCTTCCCATTTGTTCCAGTAACACCAATAATTTTTCCTTGAAATTCTCTGCAAAATAAGTCAATATCTGTAATTATTTTCTTTTTTGTTGAAAAATTCTTAACTTGTTTGTGGCCTGGATTTATACCAGGAGAGATTACAATTTCATCAATTATATCAATTTGTGAATCATGAAAAAGCAGTTCTTTTTCGATATCAAGAAGTACATTTTCATTATCATCATAAATTAAATACTCTTTTGATTTATTTTTTAAAAAATTTTCTACTGCTTTTCCAGTAATGCCGTAACCAAAAATTAATGTTTTCACTTAATTTCCAAACAATACCCAGTCTCCATAAAATAGACCAAGCCCTATTACGATAAATATTCCGTTAATGATCCAGAATCGCACAATTATTGTTGTTTCAGCCCATCCGCTCATCTCAAAATGATGATGAATTGGTGTCATTTTAAAAATTCTTTTTTGATTTAATTTAAATGAAAAAACTTGGATAATTACGGACAAAGCCTCAAAAATGTATAAAAAGCAGAATAACAAAATTAAGCCATCAGCACCGATTGAAATCAAGATAATTGGAAACATTGAACCAATAAAATGGGAACCAACATCCCCCATAATTATTTTTGCAGGATTGGTATTCCACCATAAAAAACCGAGTGCTGAACCGGCTAAAGCAGAAATTAGTATAGATAGATCAAGATCAAGAATTTCATTCTTAATAAAATTTGAATAATATTCTGGATGTCTAAATATCCAAAATGAAATTATTAGAATTCCTCCAAAAGAAACTGATGACGACCCAGCCACTAACCCATCAAGTCCATCCGTTAGATTTACAGAATTAGTAATTCCAACTATTAAAAAAGTAATGATTATCCATTTCAGAAAACCTACTTCAAAACCAAATCCACTAAAAAAATAAAACGTTGACGAGTAATCAAGATAGTAAAAATAAAAACTTGTAATAGATGCGACAAGAATTTGTAAAAATATCTTGTTTCTTGCTCTAAGTCCCAAATTTCTATTCTTACGAACTTTTAATAAATCATCAATTAAACCTACGCAGGCCATAAGCGTTCCCAATAAAAGTGATATTAAAATTATCGGATTTATATCTATAAATTCAACCTTAAAACCCTCACCGATAGTCCAAAAATTGATATGTGAAAGAATGTATCCAGAGTAAGTTCCTAAAATTATAAACACTCCGCCCATAGTTGGAGTTCCTTTTTTATGATCATGAAAAACAACTTCTTTTTGTATGGGTTGTCCAATATTTCGAGTTTTAAAGTAATTAACCCCAATAAAAGTTGAAAGAATTACACAAATAAATGAAATTGCTCCTGCGACAATAATTCCAATCAACTTATATCTCCTAAATAGTTCGAAATATAGTCAAAGTCATTAAAATTAATTTTATTATTTTTTATCTCTTGATGCATTTCATGCCCTTTACCTAATACTAATAAAACTGAATTCTCCTTGAGTTGGTTAATACCATAAGTTATTGCTTCTTTT
>MDTB01070827.1_pt1 | contig 10676 bp, 16 predicted proteins | sample 811161 | NCBI WGS metagenome assembly MDTB01 (sample SAMN05326650, study PRJNA326480) | marine metagenome | isolation source: seawater | place: Mediterranean Sea | collected 2009 | reverse complement strand
TGAAGATGGTCGAATGGCTAGACTAAATGATTTATTTAAATTTTCAAAAAAACATAAAATTAAACTAGCATCTATTGAAGATTTAATTTCATATAGAATAAAATATGAAAAATTAATTATAAAAAAAGAAACTAGATCTTTTTATCTAAAAAGTTTTAATAAATTAGTTTTGCATCATTATAAAAATAAATTAGAAAATAATACCAATTATGCGATAACTAAGGGAAAATTTAATATTAATGGCTCAATAATTGTAAGAGTTCTTTCAACACAAATAAAAAAGAATATTTTAAACAATAAAAAAGTTTTGCAATCTCTTAGGCTTTTAAATAAATATAAGAATTTTTTATTATTAATTATTAATAAAAAAGATAACTCAGATAATAATAACATTAACATATTAAGATATTATGGTATTGGAGCTCAAATAATTAAAGATTTGAAAGTGAAAAATATGATATTGATTTCTAGAAGTAAAAAAAAGATTATAGGCCTAGAAGGATTTGGTCTTAAGATCAAAAAACAAATAATTATTAGATGAAAAAAATTTTAATATTAAATTCAAATTTTTATAAAAATATTTCTAAAAATTTAGTGTTAAGTGCTAAAAAAAAACTTATTCAACACAAATTTTTAATTCACATATTAGATATTCCGGGTGTGTACGAACTACCTGTAGCAATTAAAAAAAATTTAAAAAAATACGACGGATTTGTAGCCTTAGGCTGTGTTATAAAAGGTGAGACACCTCATTTTGATTTTATATGCTCTTCTGTTTTTAATTCAATTTTAAGTATCTCTATAAATTATAGCAAACCTATAGGTAATGGAATTATTACAGCTCTAAATATTAATCAGGCAAAAATTAGAAGTTCTATAAATAATAAAAATAAACAAAATAAAGGTTCAGAAGCTGCGAATGCGGTAATAATGATTTTAAAAAATGAGCCTAAAAAAATCTAAAATCACTTCTCCAAGAATAAAAATAATACAAAAACTTTATAGTTCACTAATTAATCCTAACAGTGAAATACTTTATTCAAAGAGCCAATATAAAAAATTTATTAAAGATGTTGTTACAGGTACTCTTGAAAGATCTGAACTAATAGAAGAAACTATTACTACTCATTTAATTGGAGATATTGATTTAAAAAAAACTGATAAATTATTAAAAATTATATTATTTGCTGCATTGTTCGAAATTATGTTTAAGCATAATACACCTAAAAAAGTTATTATTTCTGAATACTTAGCTGCTTCAGAGCACTTTCTTGAAAAGATACAAATTGGATATTTAAATGCAATACTTGATAAAATTGCTAAAATTTTAAGAAAAGATGAATAAAATACCTGTTATTTACAGTAAGTTTAGCTTGCGTTTTTAAAATTATTTTGGCATTTATGTCTTTTTTTATATGACTGACTATTTAGAATTACTTTATTTAATTTCATTCACCGGAATTCTAGCTGTGGCTTACAGTTACCTTTTATCTGGCCAGATTATTTCATCTAGCGCCGGTAACTCACGAATGCAAGAAATAGCCGAGGCAATTCAAATTGGAGCTAAAGCTTATTTAAATAGACAGTATAAAACAATTGCAGTTGTTGGGATTATCGTTTTAGCAATTGTAATCTATTTTTTTAGTTATCTAGTTGGTATTGGTTACTTTATTGGAGCGTTTTTATCGGGTGTGGCAGGGTATGTTGGAATGCTTATTTCTGTTAAAGCAAATGTTAGAACTGCTGAAGCTTCTAGAAAAAGTTTACAATCTGGTTTAACAATTGCTTTTAAGTCGGGCGCAATTACAGGATTATTAGTCGCTGGATTAGCTCTAATAGCAATCACTTTTTATTATATAATTTTAATTAATCTTAATGTTGATAGTAGAGAAATTATTAATGCGTTGGTTGCTTTAGGGTTTGGAGCATCGCTTATTTCCATTTTTGCTAGACTAGGAGGTGGAATATTTACTAAAGGAGCAGATGTTGGTGCTGATTTAGTAGGGAAAGTAGAAGCAGGAATCCCAGAAGATGATCCTAGAAACCCAGCTGTTATAGCAGATAATGTTGGTGACAATGTAGGCGACTGTGCAGGGATGGCAGCGGATTTATTTGAAACCTATGCAGTAACCATAGTTGCAACGATGGTTTTGGCTTCAATATTTTTCCCTAATGATTATAACTTAATGATTTACCCTTTAGCTATCGGTGGAGCTTGTATAATTACTTCAATAATTGGTACTTGGTTTGTAAAACTTGGAAAAAGTAAAAATATTATGGGAGCTCTTTATAAAGGTTTTATTGTTACAGCAATAACATCATTAATAATTTTATACCCAGTAACGGACTCAATTGTAGGATTGTCAGAAAATTATTCTAATAACAATAAAAATTTTAATGGAATGAGTTTGTATATTTGTGGAGTAGTAGGCTTTGTAATTACAGGCCTATTAATTTGGATAACTGAATACTACACTGGAACTAACTACAGGCCTGTTAAGACAGTAGCACAATCTTCTACTACAGGACATGGTACAAATGTAATTCAAGGATTAGCTATTTCAATGGAGGCTACAGCTGTGCCAGCTTTAATTATTGTTTCAGGTATTTTGTATACTAATGAGCTTGCTGGATTATTTGGTATAGCTATCGCAGTAACTGCAATGCTAGCTCTAACTGGGATGGTTGTGGCTTTAGATGCTTATGGTCCTGTAACAGATAATGCTGGCGGAATAGCAGAAATGGCTAAACTTCCAAAAAATGTTAGAAAAACTACTGATGCTTTAGATGCAGTTGGTAATACTACAAAAGCAGTAACTAAGGGTTATGCAATTGGATCAGCCGGTTTAGGAGCACTAGTTTTATTTGCAGCTTACACTGAAGATATTAAATACTTCTCAACTGTTAAAGGTTCTGCTCTCGAAGGTATAAACGTTACATTTGATTTATCAAATCCATTTGTTGTGGCCGGTTTATTGATAGGTGGAATGCTTCCTTATTTATTTGGCTCAATGGGAATGCAAGCAGTTGGAAGAGCAGGTGGATCGGTTGTTATTGAGGTAAGAAGACAATTTAAAAAAATACCAGGAATAATGAAAGGTAAGAGAAAACCAGATTATGGAAGACTAGTCGATCTTTTGACTAAAGCTGCCATCAAAGAAATGATAATTCCATCATTATTACCAGTACTTTCTCCAATAATTTTATATTTTATTATTTTACAAATTGGCGGAATGGAAGCCGCGTTATCTTCTTTAGGCGCAATGCTTTTAGGAGTAATTATAACAGGATTATTTGTTGCTGTTTCGATGACAGCCGGCGGGGGAGCTTGGGATAATGCAAAAAAATATATTGAGGATGGAAATTTTGGGGGCAAAGGGTCAGAGGCACATAAATCCGCAGTGACAGGAGATACCGTTGGAGATCCGTATAAAGATACAGCGGGACCTGCTGTAAACCCAATGATAAAAATTACAAATATAGTAGCTTTATTACTGATAGCAGTGATAGCTCATTAGTTAATACTTACCTATTACGATACATCTTTTGCTTAATACTTTGTAGAACATTTTGTACAAATGTTTTTTCTGTAATTTCATTAGTTGTTTTTTTTTCCTGAAAAATTAATATTTTTAATATCAGCCTTAGTTAATAAAGTTTTATCTTTTAATATTCCATACTTATCAAATTCTAGCACTAGGACATTGTTTTTTTTGAATTATGTTTTGCCCAAGTTTATAATATTTTCCTTTTGATAAAACCCTTTCAAAATATATCCAAGTGTTTTTGTTTTCAATTGATTTAGTGTGCGGTTGACCCATCACCTTGATAACATCATTAAAATTGCTATAATCAGATTTTAATTTATTAGATCTTTTTTCTATATTTAAAATACCGTGATTGTTAGTTGATGTTTTTAATGAACAGCTTATTAAAAAAAAGGATATAAAAAAAAGCAGGATACTCATATATTTTTTAATATGAAAACACATAATATCGATTTGTATAATACTTTATTAAATTTATCTAGAAATGTTTTTTTTTATAAAAGAATAATGTTATCGGATAGTTTTGAAACACGTATTTATCTTATGTTTTTTCATTTTTCAATTATCTTATTAATTTTTAAAAAAAAAAATAGTACATTTGATCAAAGTTTATATGATTCTTTGTTTAATAAAATCGAATATAATATTAGAGAGCTCGGGTATGGAGACGTTGCTGTAAATAAGAAGATGAAGGATTTAAATAAAATTTTATACGATATTTTGCTTAAAATTGAGGTAAAAAGTCGTGACGGAATGTTTTTAATTAATAAAGATTTAGTTTTTAAGTATTTTAATCATTTAAATTTAAATAATGACGTAAAATTATCAGAATTCGAATTATATTTTACTAATTTTTACAATTATTGTTTTGATAAAAAGCTTGATTATATGTTAAATAGATTAATAAATTTTAAATTTATTTGAATTATGGCTGTACCAAAACGAAAAACTTCTTACTCAAAAAAGAAAATGAGAAGGTCTCATCATAAACTTAAGTCTGTAAATCTTACAGAAGATAAAAAAAGTGGTGAATACAGATTATCTCATCACATTGATCTTAAGTCAGGTTTTTATAACGGAAAAAAGATACTAGATATCTAATTTCTTCAATGAAAAAGAAAATTACTATTGCTATTGATGCAATGGGAGGTGAAAATGCTCCTCACAAAACTATCGAAGGTGTTTCGATCTTTCTTAATAAAAATAAGAACCAAGATTTTTTTTTAAACATATTTGGCAATAAAACTGAAATCGATAAAAATTTAAAAAAATTTAAAATTTCATCTGAGTTAATAAAAATTATACATACTGATACTATTATATCTGATGAAGATACTCCACTAACAGCAATTAAAAATTCAAAAAATACAAGTATGTGGAATACTTTAAACTCACAAAAAATAGGAGATTCTGATATTAGTCTTTCAGCAGGTAATACTGGTGTCTTATTAGTTTTATCAAGAATGATTTTAAAAATGATTGAAAACGTGTCTAAACCTGCATTAGCTGCTTTGTGGCCTAATAAAAAAGGATTAAATGTTGTTTTAGATCTTGGTGCTACTATAGAGTGTGATGAAAATAATTTAGTTGATTTTGCTGAAATGGGATCTGCTTTATATAAATCTCTATTTTCTAATGAAATACCTCAAGTGTCATTATTAAATGTGGGATCTGAAGAGATTAAAGGAACTGAAAATTTAAAAAAAGCATTCAAAAAATTAAAAAGTTTAAGCAATAAAAATAATTTTGTATTTAAAGGTTATATTGAAGGAAACTATATCATGAATGGTCAGTCAAATGTAATTGTAACTGATGGTTTTACTGGAAATATTGCACTCAAAACTGCTGAGGGAACCTCTAAGTTTATCGTAGAAAATTTAAAACAATCATTAACATCGAATATATTGACATACATATCACTTATTTTTTCATATTTTTCACTTAAAAAGTTCAAAGAGAAGTTTGATCCAAGAAAATACAATGGAGCAATTTTTCTCGGTTTAAACGGACCTGTTGTGAAAAGTCATGGTGGAACAGATGGTCTTGGCTTTTATTACTCAATTGATTTAGCTTATAAAATAGTAAAAGGAAATTTCATAGAGAAAATAAAAGATAATCTTCTTCATTTGAACAATGAAAAAAATTAATCATACAAAAAGTGATATCTCAAAAGTAATAGCCAATAAAACTGGTTTACCTAATAATTTTTCAAAAAAAATTTTAAAAGACTTGATAGAAATAATGATCGATCTAATCAAAGAAAATAAATTAATATTAAAAAACATTGGTACATTTAAAATTCTTAAAAAAAAAGAAAGGTTAGGCAGAAATCCTAAAACAAAAAAGGAATTTTTAATATCTAAAAGAAACTCTATTAGTTTTAAATCATCAGATTATATTTTATCAAAAATTAATTTATGAGTAAATTATTTAGTATTTCAGAAACATGTAAAGTACTAAATTTAGTAAGCATTAAAAATAACAAACCATTAAATCATACTTTAAGGTACTGGGAAAAAGAATTTAATATAGTAAAACCAAATATAATAAACAAACGTAGATATTATGATTTAAATCAAATAGAAATTTTGAAAATGATAAAATTTTTGCTTAAAAATAAAGGAATGACAATAAACGGAGTGAAAATGTTATTAAAACAAAACACTAATAAACTTGACTATTCTAATCACAATAGTTTAAAAAAAGATCATTATAAGCATTTTTTTTTTAATAAAAGCAAATCTTTATTAGAAAAAATTAATAAGATTAAAAAATATGGCAAAAAAAACTCATCTTAAAGTAAGAATGGTCCCTGAAAGTAATCCTGATAGTAAATTCATTTACTATGCTAAAAAACCTACTAAAGGTGAAAAGGCCAAAGATAAATTGAAGCTAAAGAAATATAATCCTAATACAAGAAAACATGAAATTTTCGTTGAAAAAAAACTTCCTCCACATAGTAAATAATTATTTTCTTTTAAAATTTCTATACTCATAATCTATAAAAGCTTTAATCATAGCTTTCCAGATTGATCGAGTAATTTTTTGATCTATATTATTTTTTTTTGATTTTTTAGAGATATTTTTAAGTATTAAATCAATACGTTTTTGGTCGATTATGTCTTTTTTAAACTTCTTATTTTTTAGGACTAAATCTACAAGTCTTGATCTTTCTTTAATTATATTAATTAATTTATCATCAAGTTTATCTAATTCTTTTCGAATTTTTAAAATATTTTTATTAATCATAGCGACAATTTTTAAATTTAAGAATTATGATTAAATTATATATTATTAATATGCACGTTAAAGAAAAAAAAATTAATAAATTGTTTGAATATTGGTTACTGATATCTTTAACCATAGTATTTTTTATAATTATTGTTGGAGGGCTGACAAGATTAACTAATTCTGGATTATCAATCATTGAATGGGAATTATTACGTGGAATAATACCTCCGTTGGATCATGAAACGTGGAATTTTTATTTTGATAAATATAAAACTATTCCTCAATATAAATTACTCAACTCTAATATGAAAATAGATGAATTTAAAATCATTTTTTATTGGGAATATTTCCATAGAATATTAGCCAGATTCATTGGTTTGTTTTTTTTTATACCTTTAATTTTATTTTATTTATCAAAATGTATAGATAAACATTATATTAAAATTAGTTTTGTAATTTTTTCATTAATAGTTATCCAGGGAATAATAGGGTGGTTTATGGTGAAAAGTGGTTTGATAAATGACGTTACTGTTAGTCACTACAGATTGTCACTTCATTTAAGTATAGCTATAATTATTATTTCAACAATGTTTTGGTTGTTAAAAAATATTAAAAATAAAAAAAGAAAAAATTTTTTTGTTTTTTCTAAAAAATATTTACCTTTTCAAATTTTGATAATATTAATTTTATTTCAAATTGTTATGGGTGCTTTTGTTTCTGGTTTAGATGCAGGTAAAATTTATCAATCTTGGCCTTTGATGGGTAATACTTTCTTTCCAAATGATATGGAAATAAATAATGTATTTGATTTAATGGAATTTGATAACCACTCTCTAGTTCAATTTTATCATCGTTTATTAGCTTATATAATAATTTTATATGTTTTCTTTCTAACTGCAAATATTTTTAAGAATAAAATTAAAATATTGATTAAACCTTTATTAATTTTATTACTTGTATTAAGTGTTCAGGTTTTTTTTAGGAATATTTACTTTAATAAGTGATCTTAACATTTATTTAGCGTCAGGGCATCAAATTACAAGTGTGTTGTTAGTATTTAGTGCAATAAATCTATATTATTTTATAGCTAAATAAATTGACTTTATTAGTTAATATTTGTATTTATCGCCCAATATTATGACACCGTTTATTAAAAAAAAAGAAATAAAAAAAAATTGGTATATTATAGATGCTCAAAATATTGCAGTTGGTAGGCTAGCTGCATATATATCTAAAGTTTTAAGAGGAAAAAATAAACCAACTTTTAATCCACATATTGATAATGGTGATTTTGTTATAGTAACTAATATTGATAAAATTAAATTTAGTGGAAAAAAATTTGAAAATAAAAAATATTTTAGACACACTGGCCACCCAGGTGGGATAAAAGAAATCACACCTTTAGGGTTTTCAAAAAAGAGTAAATCATCTGAGATTTTAAAGTTAGCGGTTAAAAGAATGTTGCCAGGCGGACCACTAGCAAAAAAAACAACTGACTAAATTAAAAATTTACAATGGAGATAAACACCCCCATGATGTACAAAACCCCACAGTTGTTGAATTTTTTAAACTTAATAAAATGAATTTAGTAAAATAAATGAGTTCCATTAACTTGACAAATATAAAAGCGAACAAAATTAAATTAGATTTCAAAGATAGTAAGTACGCAACTGGTCGTAGAAAGAGTTCAGTAGCAAAGGTTTGGGTAAAAAAAGGTTCAGGCAATATTCATGTAAATGGTTTAAAAATGAATGAATATTTCAAAAGACCTGTTCATCAAATTATAGTAACAAGACCTTTAGAAATATCTAAATCTTCCTCGACATATGATGTGAAATGCTTAGTAAAAGGTGGTGGATTATCAGGTCAAGCTGGAGCAATTATCTTAGGTATTTCAAGAGCGCTTATAGCCTATGATGATAATTTAAAAAAAGATCTTAAAAAAGATAATCTTACCACAAGAGACTCCAGAGTAGTTGAGCGTAAAAAATACGGTCATAGAAAAGCTAGAAGAAGCTTTCAATTTTCTAAAAGATAATCTTTTAAATTTAACTATTATTGAGGACGATGATATAAGACTTTATGTCTAAACATATTAAAATTAATACCGCCGTTATTGGTGCAACTGGATACACAGGATTAGATCTTATTTTAATGCTATCCAAACATCCAAGAGTTAAAATAACAAATCTATGTGCTACCAAAAAAATAGGAAAAAATATAAATTATTTTGACAAAAGGATTAAAAAAAAATTACCAAATATCAGTTCGGTAAATAAGATTGATTGGAACAAAATAGACATCGTTTTTTTATCTTTACCAAATGGTGAAGCTCAAAAACTAATTAGTAGATATTATTTAAAAAATTTAAATTTAAAATTTATTGATTTATCAGCCGATTTTAGGATTAAAAATTCAAAATTATATGAAAAAGTCTACAATATTAGACATAAAGCTAAAAATTTAGCTGATAAAGCTTTATATTCATTACCTGAGTTAAGTAAAGATGAAATACAAAATTATAGAATAATTTCTAACCCGGGATGCTATCCAACATCAATTCAGATACCACTCATACCTTTAATTAAAAAAAAATTAATTAATAAAAATAAAATTACAATAGACTCAAAATCAGGATATTCAGGAGCAGGAAAAAATCTGGAAAATAAATTTACGCACAAAAATTTATATTCATCAGTTTTTGCTTACAGCACAAAATATCACAGACATATCTATGAAATAGAACAACAATTTAAGAAATATTTAAATGAAAATATCAGTTTTACTTTTAATCCTCATTTACTACCCACATTTAGAGGGATTTTGACGTCAATTTATGTCCATGGAAACAAGAATACATCAGCAAATACATTAAGAAAATGTTTGCTGAATTTTTACAAAAATTCAAAATTTATTAAAATATTAAGTCTTAATGAGTCTTTAGGATCAGGCAATGTATTAAATACAAATAAATGTGAGATTTCTGTTTGTGAGACAAGAGTAAAAAATAAATATGTTATCTTTTCTGCTATAGATAATTTAGTTAAAGGAGCTTCAGGACAAGCAATTCAGAATATGAATATAATGTTCAGATTTCCTGAAAAATTAGGTCTCAAATGAGAACATTTTTTTTAATTTTTTTATTTTTTTTTTAACACAGTGCGGTAAACCAAAAACGGTATTTATATGTGGGGATCATGTTTGTGTTAACAAAAATGAAGCAAAACTATATTTTGAAGAGAACCTTTCAATTGAGGTAAAAATTATAGATAAAAATATAGAGGAAGAAATTGATCTTGTTGAGTTAAATTTAAACCAAAATCAAAATGGTTCAAAAAAAGTAAAAATTTATTCTAAAAATAATACAAATAAAAATTTAAAGGTTTTGTCAAATTTAGAAAAAAATAAAATTAAAAAATCAATTAAAAAGAGAGAAATAAATAAAAAAAAATACAATAAAAAAGTGGCAAAAAAAAATATTTTTGATAATGAAAAAATAGAAAATTTAAAAAAAAAGAATCTAAAATGAATGAGATCAAAGATGATAAAAACAAAAATAAAAAAGTTAAAATTGTAGATATCTGCTCTTTAATAGAAAAATGTAATATTGACGAAATTTCTAAATTTTTATTAAAAAACAAAAAAAGTTTTCCAGATATTACAATAAGACAATAATTAAATATGAAAAAAATAAATATAGCTATTATTGGTTTGGGTAATATTGGAAGTTATTTGTTTAAATATCTAAATGAAAATAAAAATATTTTAACAGAAAAAAACAACTGCGTTCCTATTGTAAAATTCGTTTCAGCAAAAAATAAAAAAAGAAAAAGAAATATTTCTATAAAAAAAACACAATGGTTAGATAATTATATTGATGCTACAAAGAATAAACAC
>MDTB01108519.1_pt1 | contig 10677 bp, 2 predicted proteins | sample 811161 | NCBI WGS metagenome assembly MDTB01 (sample SAMN05326650, study PRJNA326480) | marine metagenome | isolation source: seawater | place: Mediterranean Sea | collected 2009 | reverse complement strand
GGACAGCAGACTACATTTGATATTCCAATTCCAACTGTAACGGGTGAAGATCCAAGTAAGTTGAGTGTTGTATTTGATGAAGTAATCATTAAAGAGAGATTACTTGTTGAAGGTGGTAGTTCTAAACAGATTCTATCTCAATTCAATGGTCCTGTAACATTTAATGGTATTAGTAGGTTTAATAACTTACTCCAATCTCAAACAATAAAGGTTGGAACCAGTCATACTGTTTACATAAACAATGATGATGAGGAATCAGAATCAAATTATGATGATATAGTATGTGGATCAACTTATAAAGGTGCTCTCCAAGTTAAAGGTGGGGCAACTTTCGGTAAGAATCTTAATATTTGTGGAAAATTAGGTGTTAAGAATGATGAGCAATCAACAAATATTAATAGTGGTGCTATTAGAGTAGCAGGTGGAGTTGGTATTGGTAAAAACTTAAATGTTGGTGGTGGTGGATCTTATGCTGAGAATGTAATATTCAGTGGTGGATCTCATTTCCCAAGTAATAAGTTAGTGACCTTTGGTGGTGCTGCTGCTACGGATAAAAAGGGAGCAATTTATCATGATGCTGCTTCATCTAATAATAATCTTAGAGTTACTGCTACTGATGATAACACACATCTTTATCTACAAAGTAACAATAAAGTTATTATTGGTAATAAAGATAATACAGCACAAGGTTTAACTTATACTAGATCTAATGGTTCGGTTAAATTATATTATGGTGGAACTGCAACTCATAAACTTCAAACTACTACTGATGGTGTTCAAATTGAAGGACGGTTAGATGTTAGTGGTGATATTATTGCGTTTGCTTCTGCATCAGATCATAGATTAAAGGATAACATTACACCTATTGAAAATCCATTAGAAAAAATTCTTACAATTAGTGGTAATACATTTAATTGGAATTCAGCATCTGATTGGGAAGGAAAGGCAGATACTGGTCTAATCGCTCAAGAAATTGAAGGACTTGGATTGCCTGGTGTAGCAGAAATTCGTGGGGATGGTATTCATGGTGTTCATTATGAAAAAGTGATTCCTCTTCTAGTTGAAGCAGTTAAGGAATTGACTAAGAGACTTGAAGGTTTAGAGCATGATTTGAGGTTCAAAAAATAAAGACAAAACTAACACATAAATAGTAAAAAATCATATCTCAGATGGCGAATATTAAAAAGTCTTTTAATTTCCGTAGCGGTGTTCAAGTTGATGATGATAATTTCGTCGTTAATTCAAATGGACTAGTTGGTATAGGTTCTACAGTACCAACTACACATCTGGATGTTGCTGGAAATATAAAGACAAGTGGAAATGTAACGGGTGAGCAAGCTAATTTTAATACAATTACAGCAACTACTCTTAATATTGAGAATGTTAGTACAACTGGTAGTGTCTCTGGATCTGGTGTTAAGATTGGAAATCCTGTTGGTGTTGTAACTGCTGAGAATGTTGGAGAAACAGTTACTTATTATGGTGATGGTCAATATTTACAAAATCTTCCAACATCTCAATGGGTAGATAAGGATGCTGGATTGGGATATATTAGCATATATGCTGCTGGTAATGTAGGTGTTTCAACTGATGATCCTAGACATGTTTTCCAGGTTGGTGGTACTAATGATATAAATGCGTTTGAGAAAGGAGTTGGTATTAATTCGGAAGGTGGTATTGTAGCAACTGGTGTTGTTACTGCTACAACATTTAAAGGAAATGTTACTGGTGATATTACAAGTTCTGAGTCTACTATCACACAAGTAAAGTCAACTTATGCTCATAATACTGGTATCGTTACCACATCAGATCTTCATGTAACTGGAATAGTAACAACACCTGCAATTGAAGGAGTAACTCTTGCTAGTTATCCTCATGGTTCAGTTAAGACTATAGTTGTTACTGTTGATGCTAAGACATCTGACCACAGATATTCGGGTCAGGGTAATGCTAATGGATATTTTATAGATGGAAAAGAATCTCCTGTACTAAGTTTTACTCCTGGTAGAACGTATAGATTTGATCAGAGTGATAGTTCTAACTCTTCATATCCTCTCAGATTTTATTATGATGAAGCAGGTACTAAACCTTTTACTTCTGGTTTAAATGTTAGTGGTACTGAAGGTAGTGCTGGAGCATATACAGAGATAACAATAAGAGAAGATTCTGCTCAAGAGTTATATTACTTATCTGCTTCTGGTGCTACTTTAGTTGGTAATGTTATTATTACAAATGCTACTGCTAAGATTAATAATTTACACTCTGTTGGTGTTATAACTGCCACTCAATTTGATGGTGATATTACTGGTAATGTTACTTCTAATACATCTACTTTTACGAGAGTAGATACTACAAATTTAGAAGCTACTGGTATAGGAACTATTTCTGATTTAGAATCAGATAGATCTGTAATTGGTATTGTTACTGCAACTAAAGGTCATATCACTGATTCATTAGGAGTAGGTGTTAATAATCCTACAAGAGCTATTGAGGTTTATTCTGCTGGAATATCAACTGTTGATATTGTTGGAAAAGAGAATGCAACTATAAGTATAGGACAAAATCAAACTTCATTAGCTGGTATTGGTGAAAGTACCGCAAAAATAAGATTTGGAAGTCAAGATAAGACATTTGATATAATTAATGGAGATCTTGGTGATTTTAATTCTTATATTCATTCTGGTAACTTTACTGGTATTAATACTGGTGGATTTAATTGGATATATGGACAAACCAATGCCAAATTAATGACTCTTTCTTATAAAGGTCATTTGGGTATTAATAAATCAGATCCTGAAGTTCAATTGGATGTTGTTGGACATTCTACATTTACAGGAAGTGTTAGGGTTATTGGTGATTTAGAAATTGATGGTGGTAATCTTATTGGAGGTAATGCTTCATTACCAGCAATAATAGATGCTTCTGATATAAATCGACCATCTGGAATATCTACTTTTGGTGGTATTGATGTTAATGATATTATAGAAGTTGCTAATGGAGTTGCGATTGGAACTGCACGTGAAAATATTTGGAGTGCTACGGCATTAGATGCTCAAAGAAGTATTGGATTATTTTCTTCTGTTGGTATAGGAACTACCTTTACTCATGTAGATAATACAATAAATGGTCATGTTTCAGTTCTACCAGAATCAAATGTTGGTATTGGAACTACAGTTGCTACTTGTGCTCTTGATTTTGCTTTTGCTGGAATACCAAATATGAGACATATGAAATTACCAAGAGTTACTACTACTGAAAGAAATAATTTAGTATATCTGGAACCAGGATCAATAATATGGAATAGTACGGATGGACAAATACAATATTGGAATAGTGGTTGGAATTCTTTAACTTAGGTAATTATTAATGTCAAGAAAGAATTATCAGGTAAAAGCTAAGACTGCTGAAGCATGGCAGAGAATACATACAGAATTGCTTAGTGGTGGTACTAATGAAAATCATATACCATCCAGAAAATGTACTTCTAAGGATAATGTATCTTTTAGTCCTACTAGGGGATCATATCAATTATCTTTGGCAGAAGTTGAAGAATTAAAAAATCATCCAGATATTGATTATGTTGAAATAGATACTATATTTCATCCAGAGTATGAACTGCCTATGGTTGATAATATTAATAGATTTGATACTAATGTAAAAAATTATAGAGCTATCTATGAGATGGATGCTCCTGAAGTAGTAAAAGATTCTTTAATGTGTACTACTGGACTACTTAATCAGGGAACTACTAATTGGGTTAAGGTTGCTCCATTGTCAGGAAATAGTCCTGGTATGCAATATTGGGATACATTACCTTTATTAAAAGATTATGGTGTTTATCCAGCAGTTCCTGCTGATACAACACAACCTGATCCAGAAAGCACTAGAAATTCAACTCAACTTTGTGAGAGTGCGTTTACTATTGATACTTCTGGATTTTATCAATTAGAAGTTTCTATTGATGCTGCTGAAGGTGAGGTTGAAGTTTACACTCCAACTACTAATCCAACTACAGTTCGTTATCCATTAACAGGATTTAATAATTATGCTTCTGCTAATCAAAAAGATGTAGCATTAAATCCAAGAATAGAGCAAAATAATCCAGCTAATCATAAGTTTCAGGTTATAAATTTAGGTTGGCTTCAAGCTTGGGTTGGTGATAAGTATCATTTCAAATTTCAAATAAAGAATGGTGATTTTAAGAATAGTTGGCAAGAGAGTTGGGATTATAATCCAGGTGGTTTAGCATGGAGATTGGTGAGATATCCAGCATATTCTCCAAGTGCAGGTGGATATGCTACGGGTATAAACAAAGATGATACTGCTCTTACTACTATTCCACCTATATCAAATCCTACAACAGCCGAAAAGAATAGAACAGGTTATCAACTATTAAGATGTCAAAATAGTGCTACTAATACTTGGACTAATAAATCAAGTGAAGTAAAAACTTCAGATGTTACTTATACGAATGATGGATATGATATTGATTTGATTATATGTGATGGTTCTGTTTGGAATGCACATCCTGAATTTATTACTGATCCTGAGAATGATCCCCCAAACTATCTTCCAGGTAATGTTTTAGCGAGACATGGAAAGTCTGGTGTTTTAGATATAATATTGGATGCTCCATATTATATGGATCCTCATTGGTTTGATGCTGATCCAGATACAAGACTAGAAGCACGTTGGGATGGAACTCCTGTTCCTACTGAATCTGCTGCTCTGTCATGGTGGAGCGATAAGAATTCTAGATCAACTACTTTCACTGTTAATGCTAGTCTAACTCAAACACAAGATATACAAATTCCGTTAAATTATTTTGATAATTATACTAGAAGTAGATATTGTGGTCAGTCAAATACACCACCTACTGAAGATGGTAGTCATGGAACACCCGTTGCTTCATTGGCATATGGAAAGAATTTTGGATGGGCATTTAACTGTAATAAATGGGCGATACAAAGACATGGGGCAAAAGGTAGAGCAGCTGCTTTTGTTAGATTATTTCATCTTTGGAAACCAGATAATCCAAAAACATATCTTTCTGCTAATAAAAAAGATCCAACAGTAATGAATAATAGTTGGGGTGCTGGTATATACTGGAATAATTCAATTGGTCTTAATGCTAATAATGTTAATTTATCTAATAATGTAAATTTTCAGAATAGTTCTGGAACATTTGAATATAGAGGAACCTCTGGAACTTATCCTGCTCAAGTAGATGGAGAAGGATATACTATACCAAAATTTGCTATAAGTCCAACAACAGTATACTCACAGGTATATACATCAGATGGTAATGCTGTGGAAGATAATCCTTCTTATGACAAACATCAGTATTACGATTCAAAAGGTTTTGCTCATACTTTAAATACTTATTTTGAGCCTGCAAAAATACCTGATACAGGTGCTTATAATTATGCATCTTTAACTACTCCTAGTTGGTTGAGTGCTATTAATGGAACAGCAGCTTCTCATAATACACAAAATACTGATTTTAGAGAAGCAATTGCAGCTGGTGTTCATGTAGTATTTTCTGCTGGTAATTTTGGTCATTATATTACTAAACCAGGTGATGTTGATTATAATAATACAGTAGATAGTAAATTCACCAATAGAAGACAATTTCCAAGTCAAGTTGCTGATGATCATGATAATGCACCATCTTTTGTTATTGGTTCTATGGGAACTGGATTGAGAGATGAATGGAGAATGCAAGCAGACGCACCTTTCAAAGAAGGAACCAGTAGTGATTTTGATATAAAATCCGAGTTTATTGATTCTGGTATACCTTATAAAACCCCAACAAATTTACTCTATCCCACCACTGGAAATTGGGTAGATAGAAATGTTAGTGGTGAAGATTATAGTGAAAGAGGATCTGGTGTTGATTTTTATGCTCCTTCTTGTGTTTTAGCAGCATCAGCTTATGATACTGATCAAAATACTGGTAGTAATGGTGTTGGAAAGACTTATCTTGAAAGAGTTGAAAGTCATCCGACTGGTGGTAAGTATTTTAATGATGAGATTTTTAGTGGAACATCTGCTGCTGCCCCAGTTGCTGCTGGATTAATTGCTTGTGCTTTACAGCAAAATAGATCTTGGAGTCCAAAAACAGCAAAAGATACATTACTTAATTCTATTAGTGGGGAAGATAATAAATTCTATAGAGGATATTCTCCTGGATCTGATCCTAATGATCCAAAATGGATGGGTGCTTATAGCACTATGGGTAGTTCTGTTAAGATAATTAAAGAATATATTAGTGTAAGTTCAGCAAATAAATCTTTGACACCTTGGATTGGAATAAGTCAAACCAGACCAATAAATGAAAGATTTACAATTTCTCATAATAGTCCATCAATTATTCATAAAGTAGAAATTCATGGTGTTAGAGAGTTCTTAGAATCTAATGATACTACACCTCTTGAATTAAGTATAGCGAGTGGAACTTATCCAATTAGAATATCTACTGATGAAAATCTTAACTTAAACCTATACAAGTATAGGTTACGGAGTACTAATAATTTACAAAAATTACAGATCAGTATTGATGAAGGAGATACATGGGGCGATTTTGAAATTACTGCTGAGTCTGGTGCTTTCTTAGTTCATAATGAAAGACAAGCTTTTTATATCTTTAATAAAGATGATAATTATACCATAGGTTCGGGTGGATCAGTTACTAATTCTACTTATTCAATATCACCTGCTAATTTTACTGTTAATGAAGGAACAACTCTTGTAACTACATTTTCTACTACTAATGTTGCAGCATCAACTGTTTTATATTGGTCAGTAAATGGTATAAGTTCCACTGATTTATCAAGTGGAGATCTTCAAGGTACTGTAACAGTTACTGCTGATGGAAGTGCTGGAAGTATATCTCATACGTTTACTAATGATAATGTAACAGAGGGAGATGAAACATTTGAGATAAGATTATATACTGATTCTGCTAGAACTCTTTTAGTAAAGAAAGTAACAATAACCTTAAAAGATACTTCTAATGCTGGAGGTACAACAACTCAACCTGATCCATATGTTCCAGGTACAGGTGGATATAATAGTAAATTCTTCCCAGATGATATAAAGAGAACTCATACTAATGGTAGTACTACTGTTGAAACTGCTGGACCATATTTTACTGGTAGTGTACCAATTAAGTTTAGTGAGATTGGAAAGTATTTTAAGAAGGGATATACTGTTGGAAATGAAGTAAAGGCATCTGAATATTTTAGAAATACTACTAATACTTATACTAGTGCTAATGTTCCAAATGCAACTGAAAATGAATTTGAAAGTGATAAGACAACAGCTAAAATATCTGGTGATTCTTATCCTGATGGAGTTTTCTCTGGTAATGGAACAAATTTAAGTTTAGATACATTTAGAGGATCTATTAAAAGATACTATGCTACTGTTGGTAGTTTTAGTAATGTAGGTTCAACTATAATTAAAAATTATAGTATGAATAGGTGGGATGGATCAAATGGTATTGACTGGGATAATAGAAATCATAGAGATTCTACTTCTAGATCTGATGGAAATTTAACAAGAAATGTTGATAAAAGAATATTCATAAATGCTACATGTTATTCCGATGATATTGGAACTAATGGAAGTGCTGGATCGTTAACGAGTGGTTTATTTGATAAAAAACCTGGTGCTAAGTTAGAAGAACCTACTTTAGATATTCATAACTCTGTTATTTTTATTAATGGTAGAGTTCTTGGATCTGGTGGAGTTGGTGGATATAGAACTAGTGGAGGTAAAGGATCAAGTGATCCAGGTAAACATGGTGGAACTGGTTTAAAAGTAAAACATACAGGTTCTACAACCTATGTTTATGTTCATAAAGATGGACAGCTTTATGGTGGAGGTGGTGGAGGTGAATCTGGAGCTATGGGTGCACCAGGTAGTACAGGAAGTTGTCAAGAATCTGGTAGGAACTATACGACTGTATCAGTATGTCCTGTTGCTCCAGGTGGAGGATTTAATCTTAGTGGATGGGGTTGTCCTTCTGGTTGGAATACTGCCTCTTCTGGATCAGGTGGTATATGCTATTCAGAAACTGATCCTGTAACTGGAGAGACAACAAGAGCTCATAGTTCACAATGGTGGAGATGTTATCAGGATTATTCTGTTGATTATGGACCTTCATCTACTCCACAACAAGGTATTGGTGGTAGAGGTGGAAATGGTAAAGGATTATATCAACCAACTACTACTGGACAAGGTGGAACTTCTGGTACATGTCCAAGTTGTAGTCAAGGAAGTTTGAGTGGTGGAGCATGTGGTAGTGATGGAGCTGCTGGTGCAAATGGTGGTGAATGGGGAGCAGCAGGTAGTAATACTACTGGACAAACTGGTGATGGTGGTAATGGTGGATCAGCAGTTTGTGGATCACCATTTGTTGTTATGGGTGATATTACTACTGAAAATATAAAGGGAGCAAGAGATGGAGAATGTGATGGATCAGCACAAGTAGTTGATCCAGAGCCAAGACCAGATCCTCCTCAGATACAAATTACTCCATTACCAACTTATGTAAGATTTGATGATGGAGCAAATAGAGGTATGGTTTTACATGTTACTGCTCCTACAGGACAGAAATGTAACTTCAGACTTCGTTCTGTGAGGAGAGATAGTAGTAGCATTGATGATGTTCCATTTAGTAGTGTTGATATTAAGGATAGCACTGGAACAGTAGTGAAAACATTAACTAGAGGTCCTGAAATAATAGATTGTTCTCTAGATGATGGTGATTACACTTTAGATTGGAAGAATTTAAGACATACAAATACTACTGGTAATTCTCAGTCTGGTCAAAATGCCGCTTATAACGGAGATGGATCAGACGGTACAAGGATTGAGGTTGGAAGAGTTAGTGCTGATCTCTTGGAAATTAAATTAAGGGATGGATCAAGTCCAGATGATGATGCTGAGATTACTTTATTGAATAGTGCTAACGCACAAACAGGTTTAGCAGATTCAAATTGGGCAAAAGCTTATCAGACAGGTATTCATGGTACTGCGTCAGAATCTAATGGTTGGGCTCAAGATTTGACATCCACAGAAGGACTACTGTATAGAGCTCATAATGAATACTGGCATCAGGTATTGAGAGAAATTGGTGTTAGTCCAAGTCTTACTGAGATCTATATTAATAATTTCCCAGCTGGTTGGCAAACTGGAGATGCTGTTCCATCTACTGTTTGGCAAACTCAAGTATATAAATTTACTCTAACAACAGATAGTAGGGCTAAAAAAGGTTCTATAAAGATTACTCCAGGAAACTTTGAACTCAAAGTCATGGCTGATAACGTAGCACAAATAGATTGGAATTCTGCTACTTATAATAAAACTAATGCTGTTTATACCAGTGACTATAGAGGACATGATGGGTATGATAATCATTTAGTTGATGGTGTTGAAGTAGAACAACAAACTGCTATTATACCAGTTTCGATGCCTTCAAATTCAACGACAATGGAGGTAACTCTAACAGTAAGACTTCGCAATAATCCTAATGATCAAGATGGTAATCCTATGGGTGCTCCTTTTGATCATACTAGAAACCCTCTGGTAGTCGCATTTGAAGTTCTAGATACAAATGGTACTAGAATATTTGATTCTCTAAAACTTCCTGGAACTGAGAAGTTTGCACCTGCTAAAGTGGGATATAACATTACTGGAAGATTCTCTACAGTCTATGGAAATTCTGCTGATCTCGATTGGGCTTCTCAGATTAGTGCTAGTACAAGAAATGTCACTGCTCCAGATCTTATAGAACTAGCTCCAAGCGTTGGTGCATCACCTGTTGAATATAAACTAACGGCTCAAGGTGAAGGTATAGATCCTACTGCTGAAGATACATTTACGATTAGGTAGTCAAATCTTAAGGGATTATACATACCTTTGTATGGATTGTAAGCGAAACCTTATATTTTCTTAAGACCAGGGTGCGATTGACACCCTGTTTTTTTATGTTATAATGTCATCATGAGTGATATAAAACTCCATAACGATAATTGTATGAATATACTTCCCACACTAGATGATGGGAGTGTTACTTTGACGTTGACTGATATACCTTATGATGAAGTAAATCGAGAGAGTGGTGGATTAAGAAATCTAGATAAGAGTCATGCGGATATAATTACCTTCCCACTAGATGAGTTTATAGACGAGATTGTTAGAGTTACTTCAGGGAGCATTTATATATTCTGTGGTTCGATTCAGATATCACACATACGCAACAGGTTGATAGAACATGGACTGTCAGTACGGCATTGTATATGGGAGAAGACAAACCCATCACCCATGAACGGTCAACATATATGGTTATCGAGTATTGAGAACTGTGTATATGGAAAGAAGTCTGGTGCTACATTCAATGAGCATTGTAGGTCTGCTGTATGGAGACACCCCATTGAGCATTACAAAGATCATCCAACACCGAAACCAGTTAAGTTAATGTCAAGACTGATAGAGGCGAGTTCTAATGTGGGAGACACAGTATTAGATCCTTGTATGGGATCAGGTGCTATTGGTGTTGCTGCCAAGCAATGTGCCAGAGACTTCATTGGCATAGAAATGAATGAGGAATACTATAAGATGACTGAAGAGAGGATTCTTAGTCACACAGAGAGCGTTTTGTCTTTCTTT